>LKMJ01000472.1_pt1 | contig 30493 bp, 34 predicted proteins | sample 643391 | NCBI WGS metagenome assembly LKMJ01 (sample SAMN04112250, study PRJNA286221) | soda lake metagenome | biome: soda lake; feature: Kulunda Steppe; material: water; isolation source: sample PL-Br10 brine of Picturesque Lake | place: Russia: Kulunda steppe | collected 2010-07 | reverse complement strand
TTGCCCATCCTGCTGCTCAGCCTCCTGCTCCTCACTGGCATCCATGAACATGCGGTGGGAGCTTGGCATGGACCGCCTGCTGCTGCTGCTGGCGTTGGGCGTGTAGACCATAAGCGCTGCCTTCACCTCCTCCACCACCTTTGCAAACTCTGCTGCCTCTTCACTCTCAAGAAACCCTTTCTTGCAGGCCCCCGTGCCATTCAGCAGATGAGTCTTGAGCCGTGTCACAATCGTCCCAGAGAGCAATGTCTCACAGTGCTTGCAGCAGTGCTCCACCTCCCCCTGCTCACCACCTCTATTCTGCCTCTTCATAAACTGTGCTTGCACCCACCCTTTCTTATTCTTGCCTCCCTCAGGCTGCTGACCCACTTGCAGGCCTGCATTGGGTGGTGCAGGATGCACCAGCTGGCTGAGGTGAGCCAAGCTCGGCTGCCTCAAAGTCAAACGAGCCCTCTTGGTCTGCTGGGTATCGGGCATGATGCATCACAAATGTTGTTTTGGGAGAATCGGGGAGATGGCGCTCATAGGCGCGTGCCCCTTGAGCTTACTCTTGTGTGCGTGAGTTTACTCAGGGCGATTTGAGCCCCTGACGGTCAAACACCACCGTCACTTACGATTTCTCACCGTCATTCACAAATGCACCGTAATTTACGGTGTGTGACGTCTGACGGCGTAATATGCACCGTAAATTACCACTGGTAAATTACCACTGGTAAATTACAGTGCAAATCTCAATTACGTCAAAATCGCCCAGCCCTGATACAAATATAGGGATCGGCATGTAGCGCTATATGAGGCAATTCTATAGTGCCAAATAGCGCTATCTAGCGAAATAGCGATACAGCGCTATACTTCGCTACATTTCAGCTTCTATATCTGCCAGAACTCCACCTTGCACTTCAAATTCCGGTATCAAAATCGGAATGGAGGTTCAGCACCCTGTACAATGCCCCCATACAAAAAAGAAAAGAAAAAACAAGCATCAGTGCCAAGCCGCGGGTTCCTCATAGACAGGTTTCCAAAGCATGCTGCAGGCCTGCACCTAGGTGCAAGCGTGCACGAGCAGCATGCAAGCAATCTAAGGATGTCATTCCCGGAAATGGAGACATTTATTGATAGGATTACATGGGAACACTGAGTGCCGCTGATCAGCGGATGCAATTTCCGGAGAATGGGTCAATGTTCCCTCAGGAAAGACTGGAAGCCTTATGTGATAACTTTAAGTTCATATCAACGCAACGCAGGTTCAGTGGTGAACATTCAACGTGTTGGAAGCTTCACAATTGCACTTTAGCGCATCCGGGTCCAATTACGAATAATAGTGTTAAAGATTACATTATATGTATTCTAAGCAGCATAGTTTTCGTGCTGGAGCTCGACCGGAAGCTTTGCAATTGCACTTCGGCATTTCGAAATTATGAATTCCAGAAAATATGGTTGTTAATACATATTGTAGGCGCGCGCTCCACGCAGCTTTGGCTCCGTGCTGAAGCTTTGACCAGAAGCTTCGCGACTGCATCTCAGCGCATTCACGTGGACATAAAATACAATGCTAGGCATTAAAATCAGAGTTGTGCAAATACGGTGTCATTCGCAAATTTACGGCGTTCTTTGAAACGTCATACCGCCGTATACGGTGTTCTACGATTTACGCCGTAATTTACGTTTTTTTTACCGTAATATACGGACCCTATCGTAAAAAACGTCTTGACGGCGTCGACGGTAAGGTGCACTTATCTGTTGTTATGACACAATCTCAAGCGGAGTCTCAAGGTGCCGGTCCGTGCAATATCTATGCAATATCCATCCGCCGTCTTGCGGAGCCCAGGTCCCGGACCTCTTCTGAAGGGCGTCAACAACTTTATCATTTGCTTCCGTGAAATTCTTGCGGCGTCAGGGCGCAGGGCTATCCGGAGTGTGACCAAGATGATTTAACTAGTGACGTATGCCTGGGCCCGCCGCGGTGCTTTGCCCGCGGCTTGGACTTAGTTCTGTCGGGGCTGGGGGCTTCTAGCAACCAGATATAGCGCTATATCTGGCACTAACCGGTTTCACTCCTACTCATGTACGGGCACATGCCTTAGTACCCCTGGGCCCCTCATTCCTCAATTCCCTTGATGCTTACGACAGCTCTGTACATCCCCTTGAAATGCTGCATGTAAAGTGTAATGTTGACAGGTTGGCCCTTCAGATCAGGTGCATTGTGATCTGAAGAACATGCTTGTGTTCCAAGGCACTCGAGGAGCTCCCTAGCTGTCCGCTCTCAAGTGCTGATTGCTACCCAACGCTGATTGCTCTCTTCTACTGCCTGCTCTTCAAAATCTTCTGCTGGTGCTGGTGCTGGTGCTGGTGCTAATGCTACTTCTGCTCGCTGCATGGCTGCTTGCATGGAGCTGCTTGCGTGGACTCAACTCACTCGAGCGCAGGGCACTCCAGCTTGATGAAGCGGACCTAACAATTGATGAAATGAATGGCCATGAGACAATGAAACTGCTTGTGCTGTGCGGGGCCCATTGAGGAGCTGATATGCTGCTTCTTGGCCACTGGCTTTCCAACACAGTCTACCTCAAGGCTCCTCCTCACCTTGTTCTCCTCCTCCTCCCTGGCATGCTCCTTGGGGATTGTGCAAACCCCTTCTGCTACCAGTGCTTGCTGCATGCAGTTGTGATGCTGCATTGTCCTAGGGTTTGTGGGGCTGAGGTTGGCTTGTAATACTTGCACTCCATCACACAGCCCCGCTCTGGCTGAATCTTCATTGTAAACCTCACACCACTTCTTAAGAGGACCTGCTTTCGTACCCTTGAAGAGGTCTGCAGGGGTGGTACTGCCCTGGACATGGGGCTGCAAGCCATCCATCCCCAATTTATACATGGCTCGTCCCCATTTCTGCCAATATTCGCATAATTATATTCTTAGGGCCACATGTGAATCTTCGAGTTTCGATTTTGGCACGCGCATACCTGAAAATTTTTATAGTGCTATATAGCGCTATAACGCACTAAATGCAATTTGCAAACGCTGATCCCTTTACATATAAATGCGCTTTCCCACAGCCCTACCTTTTGTATTGGTAAACATACCTGCAATGTCACATAATCTGGGTCAATCTCTAGCAATTTCGTGTCTCTCCACAAGTCAGCTCTCTTACTGAGCATGCGCCTGGAAAGTAAAATACAAATGATTTGAACATGCGAGCCATTCTCACCAATGATTGACCAGCAAGCATAGCAGGACAACCTCATTCTTATTGGCGCGAAAAAGCTTTTGATGCACACCCACCCAACTTCCTTCGAGGCTAGGCTGCGGCGCGCGCTGTGTAGGGATCCAGGCCCACGATCAGCAGAGCCAAGTATGTACACATGGTCAAGGTCCTTGCTGAATGGCATGCTGATCTCGGCCTGCCCCTCCCTATCACTGGCCACAGCCTGCCCTCCCAAGAAGCAAAGCATAGTGACATTTTTTCCGCGCACCTGCTCATGAACAAAAAAAATTTGTTAATGGTGGGCTGAATTCTAGAAGCTGTGCATGGTTGCTTCCCGTAAGTAATATACTAAAGCATAAATGTGACATTAAGATCCTCAAACAAGCATGCCATGTACCTTCCCAATTAAGTTGTTCATCTTTCTAACATCTTCGTGAAGCGTAAGGTAAGGGTTGCCCTGCAGTTTGTGACATGGGAGGAAAGCTTTGTTGCTCAGAATGAAGAGGGATTCCATATGCTGGCTAATACCATGCATTGCAAAATTGTCAGACTAAGGCGGACAATCAATAGACACCTTGGCTGTTTTGACTTCAATGAGAAGCTGTGCAGTACCATCGGGACCTGCCACCAAGGCATCTATCTCTCCTTTTTGATGCTCCACGCTCCTGCAGATGTCAGGCAAGCGCGCCTTCCTTCTTTTTGAATGTGTGCTTTGTTGCTGCTGGGGTACAGTGGCTAATTACATATCCTGCTGCATTCTATCTTTGGGACCACACATGGACATTTGTCAGGCAAGCGCGCCTTCCTTCTTTTTGAATGTGAGCTTTGTTGCTGCTGGGGTACAGTGGCTAATTACATATCCTGCTGCATTCTATCTTTGGGACCACACATGGACATTTGTGTTGGGAATCTCAGTCTTGCAATAATCTGAGTTGGATCCTTGAGAAAATACTCACCCCGTGACTGTGCCATCCACAGCCACAATGTTGCAAGAGAGATACAGGGAGAAGCCAGGAGGAAGAGCAGAAAGCAACATGGAAGACATCTGGATCTCCGCTATTGTGCCGTCCTGCTGCTTGATGGACAATCCTCTAGGTTCTACATCAAGAACCTGAGGCCAAAGCACACAAAAGCACACACCTTGCGGTCGTGCCTATGAGCATGCACATGCATTTTAAACACGTACCATTTATTTCATAATACATACCATTAATGATTATATGTAAGTCCTGATATCCAACAAGTCAGCATAGACAGAACCGATGACTGGCAGCGTGCCTTGTGCAAAGGTCCACTATTGAAGCTCAAGGATTGCCTAGGGCCCACCACAACCTTGAATAAGGCCACAAATCTAATAATCCCGGGGGTTTGATGTTTCACAGGACTAGCGTGAGACACATACAGTAAGGTTGAAGGTGAGAATGTGAGGGGCATAAGTATAGAAAGCTGGGCAGGGGCAATTCATTGGCCCCAGTGCATCACTCTCACCGCTTTGACATTTGCTTGGTAGGAACGCTCACACCAGTCATTGTTATACAGACTCTGTATTACAAAGTTCCATGCGCCACATGCACCTCAAGCATATGCTCGTGCATTTCCCCTGGGATTTTAAATGTGCGTCAGCAGCAGAAGTTTCATGCCTTACTAAGTCCTCAAGGTTTTTACAAAGGATCCTGGCACTTAATTGAATTGTTCAACTTATAGTATGTTAAGGCAAAAAGAGAATGTGACAACGTGCACCTTTTCAAGGAAGGGTTGCAGATCTCGAAAGTGTTGGTTAGACACTGCCGTTGCGCACAAGCTATCAATCTGTCTTTGCACCTGCAGAGATTAGGGAAGCTCACTTGAGCTTTGGCTCCAAGATGTGTATGCACAAAACAATTACCAATGCCCAACCACCGACACATTGTCTTTACTCAGAAGGCAGGACGTTTGGCAATATTTCCAAGCTTAATTTCGAGTATCCAATCCTTCCCTCATCACTGGCACAAGCAGGGCACCCACCTCCTGCCTTCGCTCTTCATACTTTTGGCGAATAAGAAGCGCGCGCTCTTTTGGAATGTTGGGCTTCTCAATTCCTGCCAGCATCTGGGCATGATGCAGCGCTGTCTTGATTTCCACTAGTTCCTTTACTTTGACTTGGTATTCTGGATCTTGACTGAAGAGCTGTGTGTGCAATAAGAGCACCTGAAACAAGCGTGTGTGGCCTCGTATCACAACAAAAAAACATTTTTGTGTGTGTTTGTATGTGTGTGAGCATGTGCGTGAGCATGTGTGTGTGTGTGTGTGTGTGTTCTTGCACGCTTGCGCATGTGTGCGTGCATGTGTGTTGGTATGTGTATGTTTGTGTACATGTGCGCATGTGTGTGTGTTTGTGTGTGCGCACACGCACGCGTTAAAAATGTGTTGGGTCCCTTGGCAAAGATGCTGCTGGAAAATGTATACTTGATTCAAACGGCAACTTAACTGTAAGGCAAAATAGACCCTGCAATCCCATGCTCTCACCTGCAGTACCAAGCGTCCTAAGGTAGGCATGTTTTGGGACCATGCCTTTCTCATTTCAGCATCTTCTGCTCTCGGAAGCAAAACCTGTCTCAAACAAATTGATCTGCATGGGAAGTGGAGAAAGTAAGCCGCCTTGGGACAAATCATGTCAAAACTTCAAGACTCATTTGTCCCATTTCCGTGCTCCTATGCTCCACACTTCAGCGTAATCCTTCGAACCTGGACTGCTGCTTACCTGAACTGCTGGGTTGCAATTCGAACATCTGTGGAGAAGCTGGGTGGAGTGCTACCAGCATGAATGCGAGGCATGCGATGGAAAGACCGTTTCAAGAGACATTCTATGAGGTCCAGGTTGTTGCTCATGCCTTGCAATGGTACTGAGGTACTGAGAGGATGTAAATGTCCTATGCAATATTATTGAGGCATTGAGAGGAAGCGAGTTTCTAATGCTTCACGTACCCTAAAAGCTTGCATGTGCCAAAATGAATAGAGACAGCATGGAACACAAAGTGACATAGTACATAGAACAATTGGCTTCCGCAGGCTGCACTTTTTAGTAACGTAGAAAGCACTTATTTCGCTGATAAATTTTTGGATCGACATTTGAGTACCGGCATGTTGATGCTTGTAGCTGGCAGTGACATGTAGTGTGACAACTTTGGCCCTCTCCACAGGGCCAGGTTGGCTTAGCAACTTTCACGCATGGAAAATACTGAGGATTCAGCCTCTCTTATTTCACAGCGCGCACTGACAGAGGCATTAGGTGGAAAGAAGAAGCGCAGCAAGGCGCTCAGGGACATAGCAGCTAGACCTCTTCCAGGTGGGGTACCAATGAGCCATGTTAAATTCATATTCTTTATTCTCGAGGATCCCCAGGTGCAGACTTCTCTTGGTGTCCCTAATGTCCCTTATGTTTTTGACAAGTCCAATGTGCATGCGACTTTCATGTGAGCATCTGGATACATTTCTTTTATTGATGCTAGCTTTATACCAGTGGTAGCAGTGGTGAAGAAAGGGAGAAGCAGTGAGCAACAGTGCTGTCTTTCTAAGAAGAAGCAGTGAAATCCATACTTCAATACCAGCACCAATCACCGATTTGTCAGTGATGGTTGGGACAGTCGGGCTGGTCTGGTATTTAGGCTTTAACTTCAAGTATTAGATGTCAGTGGTTTGACTTACAGAATGCCTCAGGTTGACTAACCCATGGGCTGTCAGGGTGAGCTTTTTTGACGCATGCCTCACCATGCTGGCCGTGCCCGCTCGCCCTCTCCCACCTGCAGTGCTACCCCAGGCCTCACAGCACCCCCAGCAGCCATACACATCACCTCCACAGGATCAGCAGCCCTCCGAGCCTAGCACATCCACACCCCCCTCTCCTGGGGCAGCATCTAAGCATGTGCGGATTTCGGGCAACCTCGATGAGCTGCTCCCCCTCAGGCAGGGCTCTGCCTCTGGAGCGGGCCTTAAAGCCGCAAGCCATGACCTAAGCGCCACACAAGCAGCGCCTGGGGAGGCTGGCCCCTCCCAGCAGCACCCCTCCAAGCACATCTCCGCTGCAGCACGTGCAGCTGCACTGAGGCCGTCATTGGTCAAAGGGGGCCACAGGAAGCATGCTGCGCCCGGACCCCCACCCCCACGCAAGTTCACAGACAAGCAGCCCTCCTTGAGGGCCTCTGAGAGTGGGGCTAGTCGCTCAGACAGGTGGGCACACCAGTAGAGGGACAGGTGGGCACACCAGTAGAGGGACGGGACATGTGCTAATTTTAAGGTCCAGTAAGCTATTGATTTTGTCTAGCAGTTGACAGGTTGACTTTTGGATGCACTGAGAGAAGGACATGTGTCAAACTGCTCTCAGCCTTGTCCAAGGCCTGCGTAGGGTGGCTGCGTGGCTGGAGAATTTCACCTCCGCCTGCATGTTGGCCACCGTCATGCCTTAAGTAAGCATAAGGCTGTCTTGATTTGTGCAAGCAGCCCCTTGCTCTTGCTGCTACTTACACAGCATATGGAAAGTTGGAGGAAGCCAGCGTCATACTGGTGCTGTGTGGGACAGCAGGGTTGGTTGAGAGTCATGATCTAAGGAATTGATGTCATCCCAAAAGTGATGAGGAAGTCAATGTGCCTGCTTGTGCATGGAGTGGACCTCTGCAAGGACCCAGCCCTCCAGCAAAGCCTGACTGGTTGCCTGACCGCCTGCCCCTCTCTACACAGTCTCACAGAAAAGCAGCTTTTCTCGATAATTTGACACAGAGGAAACATGAAATGTGGGATGCCCATGCATGCGCGTTAAGCGTGAAGTTGGATTACAACACGGCATACCATCAGTTTTGGCAAAAACATTTCTTCTCCACAGGAAATCTCAGACTGGCAACGCCATATTCTTGGGCGAGGACCAACCAGGTGGGATGGATTGTGGGATAATTGTCCTCTTCCTCTGGGGTCACTCTTGGAATGCAAGGCAAGCAGCGCGCTTGCTGGTCCATGCAATGGCCCCCCCCCCAATCACTACTTTTCTGAATGGGGTGTTCATCCTGGGAGGGTAAGGAGCTTTGTGTGATTGCGGCATTGACAACACGCCCTTGGGTGGTTTTTTAAAAGTGTTTCCAGGTCAGGTGTGGTGATGTGTGCGTCTGTGTGCTTAGGTTTTGCTAATTTGGCAAGGTAAACAGACAGGTGAACCTTAAGTTTGGCAAAGCTGATTGCACTGCGAGTTGTAGCTTGTACGCTGCCCACACTGCAATGATACAAAAAGCAAGTTGCTCAAATACCTCCATGTAAACATCATACTTGCAAAGCGTGCTTTTTTATTTGCCTTGCTTGCAAATGCTGCTGGATAATGTACATGGTTGCAGGGGAGGTGCAGCGGGGTGCAGATGGATCACGGCTTTCCATCCTTCAGGTAAGTTCTTCCATTGTCTTCTTCCTTTGAATGGCAGAAGCTCCCAACTATTTCATGATCATGAAAGCGGAGATGCATCAGAATGCATCAAAGGCACTCTGAACAAAGTATGTGCCACTTGGTCTGACTGTGCAGATCATTGACAATGACGGTGAAAATGCTGAAGTCCTTGACCCAGAGAAGCTGAAGTGAGTGCGTTGAAACAAATGAAAGGGGTGACAGAGGCTATGCAGGCAGCATAGCCAGGGGCCTGAATTTACGCAAGCAGGCTGGGCCAGGCTTTTAGAGACCATTCATTCATTGGGCCTTGCAATTGACTTGTTTACAATTGAATGGAAGTTAACCATCACAGGCCCTCCCCAGCTCAGGCCCTGAGCATGGTCAAAGTTACAATGGGTTAAAACCTCCAGCCAGATGGGTTGACTGCTGGGCTTGCTGGGCACTGCGAGCCAGACAAAATATCCATAATCTCAGAAAGAAAAAGAAGTGATTTGTACGTCTGCTTCACAAGAAACAATCTCACATCCTCAGAACTGATGTTGTCACAGTAAAAAGCACCTGTGTCACCAATGTAAATCCTATCAGTAAAATCAGCAAATTGTTCTGCAAATTACCTTCTCAAATAGCTCATTTTTTAGCAAGAGCATAAAAAAGGTTATGTTTTTCATCCTGGACATCATGCAAGTCACATCTGTCATAGTTCCTATTGTGGTTTTGCCAACAGCATGTTTCAGCACAGGGTATGGGGACGCAAGCAAAATCGAGCAATGTTACAAAGCACGTGCCTACTCAACTCCATCTGTAGGTATCTAGGCAGCAAATGGGGAGGGCCCCGCGCGGTGCTTGGCTTGAGATGCGAGGCCATCCATGCATGATAGGTAGTCCCTTAAGTCCCTCCATACCGCACGCAAGCGCTCACGCAAATCGACTACAAGGTCTTGCAGTGGAAGGGGAATTGCAGCCTTAATGCAATTGATATACCTATCTGACGCACGTTGACCCTCACACGCCTCTATGAACTCCGCAGTCCAGCACTTTCTGTAAGAAGCACAGAGAGCAATGTCTGCATGCACGATCCTCTTGAGCAAGCCACCATTCCCACTGAGTAAAGAGCTAAAAACTTAGCAGCAGCGCGGAACCAATAAAACTGCAAAGGCTCCTGTCCACACTCTCGCAACATAGCCCAGTTAGGCGTGGTTCTTTTCACACCAAGCATACATTGGAGAAAGCACGAATGCGCAGTTTGAAGGGGGCTGGCTAAGTCGCTGCCCCTCTTCATGAACCATGTGCCCCGGATCTGGCAAGCATACATACTGGCGGGAATAGCGTAGCGTTTAGCCAACCAGTGGAGAGCATGGGGCCTGTCAGTCAAATGGTGCTCTCGCGCAAATTATCTAATTCTGTGACAACCAGCCAAAAGCGTATGCTCAGCAGATTTGGCAATGTTATGGATCCTATAGAAAACCATGCCTAGGTATTTGAATGAGTCCTTGTTGGCTAGCCGAGCACCCCCACACTGAAAGCGCGGATGTTAAAGCCATGTGAGTTAAAATGTACAACTTCAGACTTAGTAGTATTGATGTTTAACCCTTTCCTCTTGGTATACTTGTCCAATCGATTGAGCATGGTTTGCAGTTGGTCTGGCCTATTTGTAATTAGACACAAGTCGTCTGCATAAAGCATGTGGGCGACACGTATGGTGCTAGAGCCAGTTATCGCTCCTTCTACACCCTCCGCAATGGAATCAATATCATTAATATTGAGTGCAAATAGCAGAGGGGACAAAGGACAGCCCTATTTGACTCCTCGTGTGGGCACGGCACGAACACGCTTGGGACCATCCACTAGAATGCATGCATCTTCTGCGTACAGATCCTTTGTAATGTTGAGCAAGGAGGAAGGTATGCAATTGCGGTGCAAGTGGTCCCGAAGGGTATCCCGTGGGATAGTTTTAAAAACTTGTTTGAAATCAATAAAAGCGGCAGTAGTCTGGGTGAAATGCTGGGGCGTTTAGCTTGCGCTGCATGCTGAAGGTGCCTAAGAATTAACATGGGCTGCAAAGTGTTGCGGCGTGGATAGAACCCAAACTGTGTGTCAGGGATCTTTTTCTTAGCCTCACACCAACTTGTTACCTAATCTTGCAGCACATTGGCATACAGCCTGTACAACGTGCCACTCACTGCTAGCATGCAATAGTTCCCTGGATCCAGGACCGGACCTTTCTTGTAAAGCCTAGCCTCCTTCCAATAGGCAGGGATACTAGCCAACTCCATCATCAGCGCAAATAGCCGTGTCAAGTGGGGAGCTAACACGTTGATATGCTGGGGCTTCCTACTGCCTTCCACAAGAGCTACCTTGACAGCATGCTTAATGAAAGGGGCAGAGATGAGATCAAATCCAGGGGAGGCCCTTATGTTCATCCTCATAATGTGATCAAAAATCATGGCATGCAGTTTGTCTGCGTCAGGCATCTCGAACACATCCGGCTCTGGTTTCCACCCAGGTTGGGCCAACTGCCAGAATTTGACCTCAGGAGGAGGGCTGTCTCGGCCCACAGGGATGGCTAGGTCACGAGCAGAGGAGCCTGGTGGCCCTGCCCAACACGTGCGCATATGCTGAGCAGCTTGCCAAACTGTCCCAACCAGTGATTCCACTCCTTGGCTTATCCTGCCCCATACGCCCTTGCGGCTGCTCTGAGCTTGCTCCAGAGGGTGCTCCATCCAAGCAGCTATCCGTGTATCTTCCCCCATGGGCCATGCTGTCAGGGCAGCTACCCGTGTAGGCTGTGCTGTTAGGGCAGCTACCCGTGCAGACTGGGCTGTCAGGGCAGCAACCCGTGCAGACTGGGCTGGCAGGGCAGCCACCTGAGCATGGTCAAAATCCATTAGTCCTTTTGATGTAAGCAGAGGTTGTGTGCATTTAGAAAGAAGCCCGTTCGCGTATCATATGCCCGCTTTGCATTTGCACGCAAAACGGTCCAGCTTTGTTTATTCTGTGTGTGCTTCCAGGGCGCAGCGCGAGGAGTTCCTGATGAAGCATCAAGCTACAGACGCCAAGTCAGTCCCAGCCCTGCACAAGCGCCTCATTCAGCGCAGGGAAATCCTGTCTGCCTTGACCCACTGGGCTTCTTCGGTCACAAAGAAGCGGTGGGTGCGCTTGGTGCATTTGCAAGCAAATACAGAGGGGTGTGGTATTTAGTTACATGCGAAGGGACATGCAAGGTTAAAGCTGCATGCATGTATTTGCAAGAAGGCCTTATTTGCTCGATTCAAACATTTTGAAGATTGGTACTTGGTCGCTAGGAGCTCTACTAGGTGTGTCAATGCACACAGTAGAGCATGCCTGCCCAAGAATTTAAGGTGAATCTTGGATCACCTCAGATCCCAGCCCTTCATTGTGGTGCAAAGCACCTCTGCACTGAGTACTGATACTGTGTACTTAGTACAGGGCTGAGTACTAGCCAGTATTGAGAACTGGTTTGCAAAGCACCTGAGATTTCCGAGAGAGAGAGCCACCAAGCGAGATGCAATCGCAACCTGACGTTTAAGCAAGAAGGTTTTAGTCAGCATCAACTTAGTCAGCATCACGCAACCATGGAGGAGAGATGGATCATGGATGCTTACACTGATGCGTCGCTGCACATGCAACTGTGCTTGCAAACCCATAGGCTCAATGGAATAACTCATTAACTCAATGGCATAACCCCCTTGCACCTTGCAGCGACACTAGTCAGAATATTGATGAGCACGTGGATGCGGAACAGCTGGAGGAAGAGTCAAAGCAGCCCAAGACTGGTGGAATTGGTGTGGGAGCTTCTTTACGTGCCTACTGGAATGCTACAGTGCAAGAAGAAGTGGAGCTCCGTTTTAATACGGTGAGCATCGTGTAAGAAGGCTTACGTCTGTTTGGTCATAATCAGAAGTGTCTGCGCCGGAAGTGCTTGGCCTGTTCATTGGGGAATGTATTGAAGGTGTGGAAGCAGATGCAGCTATAAGCTCAGGAGCTCAACGCTACTAGCGAGTGAATTGGATTCCAGTCATGTTCCTGTGCTGCCTGATTTTCACCTTGCACATTGTCTAGGCTGAATTTGTGTCCAGGTTGCCACATGTATCCCCAATGTACGGAAAGACGGCTTGCAAGGAATCAATGCATTGGGAGCAGAGCAATGCATCATAAGCAAGACGCACCCAAAAAGAGACCTGCGCCCATTTTTCTGATGTTGGGTTGGACATTGTGTCAAAGTTCTTTGGGGTGTGGCTGGACCGGCACGTTTCTGGCAAGGTCAAGATTTTCTGGCGTTGTCTGAGCAGCTGGCACAGCTTAATTCTATAATAGAAATTTAACAAGAGGGTATGGGCTGAACCAGACCTTTGGCTTCATTGCTTGGGCATGCAGATGCGCATTGCGTGGGAGAAGGAAGCAGCAGCAGATATGGCTGAGCTTAAGGATCTCCGAGAGAAGCATAAAAAGATGAAGACAGACTTGGAAGATACCAAGCAGCAGTGAGTTGCTGCGTTTGCCATGGCTAGTAAGTTTTCCTGGTTTGCCAAGACTGCCATTTAAAATTTTTGTAAAACCTGCCCTTCAGTGTCAGCAATCCTAATGTTCTGCTGAGGTATTTCTGACAATTGAGAGGAAACGGGTCTTGATAAATGATAACTTTGCACTGCGACAATGTCCTTGCTAATTTGCACACTGTGTCAGCACTTGCAAGCACCCCATGTCCTCTCCTACAAATGTCTTAATCTCTAATGTTCCTGTATTTTGTTATGTGCAGACTTGCAGGAATGAACATTAAGTATGAGGTTGCACAGAAGCAAGTAATTTCTGCACAGCGTGCAGTGCCTGGCAAGCAAGCAGCTGCGGAGCCAGAGGCTGATGCAGCCAAAGTATCAGCTGGACAACAGGCCCTAGGTAATTGTGTGGTGCACAGTCATGCAAAACATGGTGTGCTCAGCATCTTGCCTATCAAATGAGCTTATGGTAGTAAGAAAACATCCAGAAAAAGATCTATTTGCAAACAGCAAACAGCAGCAACAGCTGTTACCTTCACACTCAAAGTCTGTGCACAATTGTATGGTATTGGCAAGGCCAGGATGAGGGCTAATTTGTGAAAGTGACAATTGAAGCCCTTGTTTTCTGGGCTGCACTGCTTGAACTCGCCGCTAGCACACCTTGTTGCCAGAACAAGCTCCGCATCTGTCAAGCGCACAAAGTGTCATGGTGGTCAAATGTATCTCACCCTTATGGATTCGCTTTGTTTACTACATTCACCTAGCCGTTCTTATCAAATAAGATCCTCAACCCAGAGAAATTGCCCTTCAGCCTGACCATGCCTTTCCTGCCTTTCAGTTGAAGCAACTGTTCGTCAATTAAAAATGGAGCTGAATGGGTTCAAAGGCCAGGTAGATGCAGCCAATGCCAAAGTCGAGATGTATGCCAATCAGGTGAGTCAGTGCATTTCATTCTTTTACAGCCATTTTCTTTTTGTTGAAAGATTGAGCTGCCTTAGGGAGACAAATACCTTGCAGACTTATCCAAGCACAGTGCTTATGGCTTCAAATCAGGGATGTGTTATACACACGTACACACATTTTGAATTATTCGCGTACTTACTTTTACCAGACGGCGCTATCTGGGGCCCAAAAAGGGTATGCTTTTGAAAGCTCACAGGGTACGGTCAGCTTAGCAACCCTATTTGTAAGCTGTACAGAGCACCTGACCTTGAGAGATGCCTGTCGGGGAGACTGCCTTATCGCCCGCGCCTAGCTTGAAAAGGAACGCGCCCGTGCCGTGGACCTTCCTTTTTACAGCCAAATCTCCACATCAGATTACCCTCCGTACAAAATTACATGTTTCTGTGTTTTTAAGTGTCCTTGCATATAAACCAAAATGATTCCAATAGAAATAAAGTACAAAGACCCAGCCTGACAAAAATCCAGTATAAGGGCGTGGTATAAGGTCCTCCAAACCTGGATTTTAGCATCTATTTTAACTTTGGAACATTGGAAGGAAATACTATGGTGGTGTTGTAAAGGTAAACTGGGCTCTGATTGGGGCAGAGTGGCTCATTATATGTTCACTCTATGCCAACAGCTGATCACCCGTCATGGCCCCAATAGTCATCACTTTCAGCCCCAAATTTTATCAGTAGCCTATTCTTATGACAACAGACTGCAATTAAAAAGGAACGTATCCGACCTTTTTGCTCAGGTAGCCCTCTCTGCTATTTTACCAAATCATTGGACGTACTTGCAGACACGGATTCGCGGATTTTATAGACCTTCCAAAATCGTGCTCAGGAATGCACGTTGTGAAGTGAGCATGACGTGCTGTGATCAAAGACAAATGTCCCAGTGTTGCAAGACCCAAGAGGATTTTCAGGCTTCAAGCATTGATGCGAAATGGCTATTAGGATCGTGTAGTGAGATGTTTTCCTTGTGCTTGGTGTTGTGCACAGGCAGCAAAGGCTGAGAGCGACTTGGAAGCTACTCGTGCGGAAAATGCTTCCCTTATTACCAAGCTACATGGGGCTGAGGTGTGGCGCTGCATGCTTGTTGACTTCTTTGACTTGCTTGATTGTTTTCGGATCGCTGCCAGGATATTGTTTAAAAGTCCAAAAGAGCTTCGAATGATGCTCACGCAGTTGATGAATAAGATCTGCACGATTGGTTTTATCTTTGGGCTCAGGGAGCTTGCTTTGGCTTTGAATTTTGGTGCAAAGACCACGCCTCAGTGGTTCCTGGCTGTGCCTGATTTTGTTACGCTAGCAGTCGGAGAATATTCCTCTGTGGCTGGCAGATGCACGCAGTGATGAGTAGACAGCAGAGCAGAACCAAAAGTGCCATTGGCCCAGAGGCTTGCCTCGTGTCTTTTATCTTTTATGTCTTCCATGTGCTGTGCGTGCAGGTACAGCTTGCACAGGCAGCTGAAACTGCCAAGGAGCAGGTTGGAAAAGCAAAGGCCACTGATGGAGATTCTGCAGGCAAAAACTCTGGGAAGGTGTGAAATTAGCGTGACGGGCCAAAACATCAGTATAGATTGCTGTAATTGGCTTAGTACAACTTGCATTTGAAGGACACCTGGCAATATTCGTATGATCTCTAATACAACCCCTTTTCTGTGCGTATTTGCATTGAGATCCATTAAATGTAGCGCACAAGGCAACTGATTGTTTAAAGTCTAGACGCCAGTGCACTTGTTTTCCAGCTTGTGCTGACAAAAATGCAGCTGAGTGCTGTCAAACAAGAATTTCCTTTGTCATACACCATGGTTTCCTACTAAAGAGCAGTTTCAAAGAGGCCACCAATCAAAACAATATTAATAGTGTCAACGCTTCGCGTATGTTCTGTATGCTTTTCACTCCACACCTGCCAGAGGTGTTTGCAAAGATCTTGATGAATACACTGCATGCATTTGAAGAGTGGAAACTTTGGTATATTCTTTGCACCAAAATGAAAACAATGTAGGGTGAAATGAGAGTCATTTGCCACGCCTGCCTTCTCTATCAGAGGGGTTTCTGAGACAGCCATCATTTGAGATGCTCATTCACAAGCAGATGTGCTTGTGCCATCCCCTGCAGGCTTCAGTCAGCTCCAGGTCCTCTTTCTTTGGTACTGTGCAGGTTACGCCACAGGCTGGTAGCACTCCTATTAAGCAAGGCGGGGATGGAGGTGCTGAAGTCCAGAAGCTCAGGAAAGATTTAGACAGGCTCCAAAATGAGCATGCTAAGCTCCAGGTTTCCATGAAGTTCAAGGCTGCCGAGGTGGAGAAGGTGGGTGCATGTATTGCTTGGATTTGCCTGTGCAAGACATTGTCAGGGTGAGACACTTTGCACGCACACAATTATTGGACCGCCTGGCCCACTCTGGCTGTGCAGAACACCATCAGGGTTAGATACTATGACTCATAGTATGAGCGCACGCAATGTTGTTGGAACGGCTGGCCTACTTTGGCTGTGCAGAACACCGTCAGGGTTAGATACTATGACTCATAGTATTAGCGCACACAATGTCGTTGGACCGCCTGGCTTACTTTGGCTGTGCAAAACAGCGTCAGGGTGAGATACTATGAGCACACAAAATGTTGTTGAAATGCCTGACCTGAGCATTACCATACACCACATACCGCCCACTCTCACTGCAACTTCAGTTGAACAAGGAACTCAAGGAAGCCCGCATGAAGTCTCCTCCACGTGCCAATTCTGCAGCTGCCTCTGCTGGTGCTGGTGCTGCTGCATCAGAGAGAAGTGGCTCACGAGCCTCGCCTGCGCGCCAGCCATTCAGGTGCGTCCGCAAACAGAAAGAGTCACATTCCTCAGAAGGGGGCTAGACTGGGTTGAAGCAGCAGCAGCAGCAGCAGCAGCAGCAGCAGAATTAAATGCCATCACTGTTTTGAGCGCCAACGATTGCTATGAATTCCAAGGCTGCCTCGCAAGCCTCACTGCTGATGATGCCCGCCCTTGGCTTGGTTGTCTTGATCGCCAGCTTATTTGGATTTTTTTGACGCACTGTACAAATAGGTGCATCCCCAACCCACTTCTTGCTAGTACGTGCTTTGTACTGATGTGTTGTTGGAGTTGTTAGGGTAATGATGCCTTGCAACCCTGATGCAAGCACAGATGCCCTCTGCATTGCCGGGCCCCAATGCTTGTTTGAATGAAGAAAATGTGTGTGTCCTTTCACCCGTGTTGCAGCAAGAGCAAGACTTCCAGGAACAAAAACGGCCTGCCAAAAGCAGCTGAGCCAACTCAGGACCTGGGCCGCAGCAATGCAGAGGGCAGCATTGAAATGGGGGCACCTGAAAATGAGGGCAGTGCAGATCCTGGATTGGAGCAGCAAGAGAGTGAAGACAAGGCTGCTTCCAACATAGACATAGAGCGAGCAGCACAGGCAAAGGGGGAAGGCAGTGAGGGTGCTGAGCAAGAAGAGGCGGGAAGTGGTCCTGCACACAAGAAGAGCTTGAAACAGCATGGGAGCAGGGGCAGCAGAGGGCTAAGCCCTGACAAATCAGTGGCTCAGATCAGCAGCCTGGAGAAGACTGTGGCGAAGCTTAAGGAGCAGCTGAAGAGTGCAGAGGCAAAAGCGTGAGTATGTGCACGTGCTTATGTGCATGCACTTTCCACATGTCCGCTCTGGCACGGCCCGCGCAAGGGCACGTGAGGCACTTTCTACACATGAGCACGTGAAGAGGCCGTCAGCAGAATACAAGCACATGCTACTTCTTTCTGCCCCACCTTTTGTGTTTGCCAGATTTGCAGCGGTTGGTGTCCCTGTATTTGCATGTGTGCTGCTAGGGGTACACATAGGGTCGTGCTAGTCTGTCAAACTAGGTTGTGCGAGACAATGAAGTCAGAGGCCTTGATAGGACACACACAAAAAATCAGGGGGCCTTGCCAACACCCTAACACGCAAACACACAGGCACTCACATGTTAGAAAGTGGGGGGCCAAAGCCGGCAGCTGGATGATCTCTGGCAGTGCCTGCCTTAGGACTGTGTGGCTCCTGAAACATCGGCATTGCGGACGTAAGCGCGCATTGCCCTCTCATGCATCACACTCCCTTTCAGATGGCGTATTTGTCAGAGGCCCACTGAATGGATGCTCCACGCAGGGCAATACATGACAAAGCTGCAGCACAGGCGCAGACCGTTACACCTAAGTCGGCGGGCACCAAGCTTGCAAAGTCAGACGCACATCTGCAGGTGGGGGCCTTGTGACGGAGAGTGTGAGCTGCCCTGCTTTTTGCGTGGCTCATGGTCAGGATGTCATGTGGATCTGCATACTACTTAGACTAGGTAATCAAGTGACCCGGGCGCTGATCAACTGATCAACTAAGTGGCTCAGAGGCACATGCGCTCATCGAATTTAGGGGCTGAGCAGATGTCCTGCAAAAGTGGGCCGCCACTTTCGTGTGAGGCCAAACCACAGTCTGTTATGCATCCCTTCAATGCAACCAGGGACTGGCCTTTTAGCCACCACAGTGAGACTGCACCTATTGCTTGCTCCAAATCATCTTTTGCCTGTTTTGCTGGTTCTTTCTTGGGTCAGATGGCTGAGTCAGAGATCAAGGAGCTCAAGGCATTGGTCAGGCGGCTGCAGACGGACCTGAAGGAGCTTCAAGGGTATGGATTGCACAGAAGTGATGTGATGCTCAATTACAAATTGCAAGCATTGCACACTTAGGGGACATTTTGTGTGGATTGCCTAGATGTGTATTTGCCCAGTCAGCACTCACCCGTTCCTTGACTGCTGTCTTCGATGACCAGGTCAGTGGCAAGAGATAATGCACAGTGAGGGGCCTTCAGTACACACCCAGCTAAGGCCCTTGTTTCTGGCCATGGCATGTCTGCACTACTTGTTTGGAATGTGCACCCCCTGCAAAATTCTGAAATGACCTAGGGATTAAGTGGTCATACAGTCTGCCCAAGGTTTGCCTTGCGCCTTGCCTCCCTATCTGTTTGAGTGTTTCAAGTTTTAGCACCCTATCCCCGACAAATGGGATCTGGAAATGGTGTAAAGCATGCTAATTGTCTCTGAATTCTTAGGAGGGCTTTTCTGCTCTGCTTGCCAAGCTGGTGTGAAGGATTGAGAGTAATGCCCCGCTGGATGTGCTCTGCGACCTCACAGGTCCTCATCTATTCAACAGCAGGAGCTCACAGTCGAAGTTGAACTAAATAGAAGGATGCGCCTGCTCGATCGGCTGAGAACGGGCGCAACCAAGGTATTGTCACTGAAATATTCTGGACAATGCACAAGTGTTTTGCTCCGTGCAGGGCAGCAACGCAGCGCAGCGCACAGGTGGCTTCAGGGATCTAGCATTGACAGCATTGACCCTGGACGAGTTCCAGGGTTCTGGCATTGACAGCATTGACACTGGACGTAGGTCGGCATACCCTGGGCTGCCTCTAGACCTGCTACCCTGTGCATTTGGAAGCTCCTTTGCAGAGGCTCCAGCACGTCACCTAGGCTTTGCTGCAATGCACAGGTCTGCATGACTGCACGGACTGCCCTTGTGTGTCAGTCAGCTTTCATTCGACAGAGAAGCAGGTTGTGGCACCTCCAAGTTAAGAAGTGTGTTTGAGCACAGCAGCCTGTCACTGTCATCCTGTAAAGCGCAGTCTGCACCTCAGCAAAGTTGATTTAAAGTTGGGAGCCGCAGAGCACCTCCATCGCATGGAGTATTGATTGCAACAGCAACAGTGCTGTATCAGAGGTCATGTCCAGCTAATATCTATGTCTGCTCCCAACAATCAGCAAGCACGGCAAGGTCTATCATGTTGCCAAAAGTTTGCAAAAAAAGACCGCGATTGGCCTGGTTCCTGCAGCTTGCTCCTCTGCCTGTGTTTGGAGGAGTTGCAAATGAGCATATCATGCCTTGCTTCAGGTCCAAGACACACTGTCAGGCGCATCCGTGCCTGCACTGGGATCAGAAGGAGGAGGAGGGGGTGGAGAAGAAGAAGACCTCGCAAGTCATCTGCAGCAGAGGGTAATCGCAGGCAACCAGGAGCTGCTAGAGCTGGTGCAGGTGAGTAGTAACCATGTTGCATGGCCCCATGGCTGCCCAGCTGACCTAAACCCTCTATCCTGATGTTGCACAATGCCTGTAATGTTTAAATTGAAGCAATTTGAACCATAGCTGTGGCCGCACTCCTTCAGAACCATCCAACCCGTAGACGGTCGGTGCTTGACTCATTCCCTAAGCACAAGCTGGTTGACATGCAGGCTGTCCAGACCTTAGTTTTAATTGCATGCATCTGCTCTGAACGGTGCTGAAGGCATTGTGGATTGTACAAGTGGTGTGATCTGGCACGGGCAGGCATTGTCTTGCCATTCCCAGCAGGATGTCTTATGCTTGCTCAGTCAGTGCCTCAATAAGTTGCGCCCAGGCACTGCAGGCAGTGCCTCAATAAGTTGCGCCCAAGCACTGTAGGCAGTGTCTCACTGATTCCAGCGAGGTGAGTATAAAGCGCTTGCTGCAAGCATCCATGCAGCTGCCATTATATAAAACTCTCGCAAACATCAATGTATGAATGTATGCATTGAGAGGCACACAGTTGGGTCGGGAGGGCAATTCAGGAACTGACACAACTCTCATGGCATGGGTGGATGCACACATTAACCCAGGCGCAGACACACACGCACACACACACAAAACACACGCACCAACACGCATACATGCAGTGTGCATGTGTTCAACCAAGCATGTGCCCTTGCACATGCGCAGACGCTGGAGGATGAATTTGGAGGCCCAGCAGGAGGGGCCCAGCAGGAGCAGGAGGTGCAGGGCTACCTTTCTCACCGCCGCTCCTCTGTCAGCCAGCGCTTCTTGCTTGACCCCAATGACCTCAGTGACTTGCTGCGCAGCAGCAGCAGAAAAATCCAAAAATTGGCAGTGAGTGTGGATATGGATGCAGGAATCTTTGGGCCGTCCATGAACGCCAGAATTTTTCTCAACAGAGGTGGTTACTGCACCCTGCTTGTGGCTTGAGTGCGCTTGACCAGGTGTTCACGTGCAGGAGGTTGGCAGGCCCCAAAACGAGTGTGGCTGGGGCAAAACAAACTATCCTCTCTGGAGCAGAGCACCTTCAGCAACAAGGCATCATTGCTGGGCAAATTTGCCTCAGCATACAAAACCGACATTGAATCGCTGCAGTGCTGTGCTTGTGACGGGGTCCCAAAACCTGAGCCAACGGCCTTTGCTGACTGCACTTGCCCAATCCCCAAACCAGGCCAAGGGAGTGTGTGTGTGTGTGTTTGTGTGTGTTTGTGGGTTTGTTTGAGCGTGAGCCAGGTTGTGGGCGTGAACCTCCCTCATTAAGCCCGACAGCAGTTGCGGCATCAAGACACCCCACACCATACAGTTATCAACACGCAATGCGGTTGTCGGCATGCCATGCGGTCATGTCCGACGCCAGTGGGTTTGTCCTGAATCAATGCGGGTGTCAACCCCCTGCCCGTGTGCCAAAACACTGCCTGCCCTACAGAGCGTGCGGGTCAGCCTGTCGGGCGCTGTGGGCCCTCCAAGGAGCAAATGCAGCCTCGTCCCTGGGGCAACCAATTCAGCTGTGTCTGGCCCAGGTGGTGCGCAGCCTGCGCAAGGAGCCAAAGGCACACACCCCGCAAGCGCGCGTTCCGTCGCTTTCCATGGCGTGGACGCTGGGCTGCGGGGAGAGGATGAGCAGGATGACAATGCGCAGCAGGTGGGTGGTGCTTGGATCCAAGGGGCCCTGGCATCATCTTGTGCCGTTGGGGCAGCTGGTTCCTTAAAATATGTGGGTACTATGCATGCCGAGGTCCTTCAGCCAAGGGTGCTGGACATAGGGTGCTTCCCAGATGTCATGCATCACTCATGGATGCTGCCTGGTCAAGTGGTCTGTTCTATGGAGCCCTTCTACCGGGAGTCAAACTCCTGTTAGAGTTGGGGCTGGCGTGGTCGCTTGACCGCCAAAAAGGCAAATATTCTTATTGCCGTGGTGCGCAGGAAGCAAGCATGGCTGCCTTGTTTGCTTCTCGTGGCGACCGTGCCAGCTGTGCAAGCAGCGCACTTGGTGCTGACTGGGATGGAAGGGATGACCAACACTTCGAGCAAGCTGGGGATGCAGCTGCTGGTGATCCAGGCCTGAGGTGAGCGTTGCCAGGCTGATTGCCTAGCAACAAATTGTTTAAAAAGATGCAGGAGGTGGCACTTTTCAGTGCACAGCAGGTAGGGAAAGAATGGGTTGCAGATGGTTGAGGGCTGTTGCTTCCATAACAGAAGCCTGTTATGGACAGGCTCTTTAAGTTTGGCAGGCATGGAATATAGGGACAAGCTGCGGTCTTCTGTGCACCCGTGCACAACTGTCACTCAGGAAGCTGAAGCCTAGTTCATGTGAGATGCAGCGTCCGGTAGAGTGCTAGAATAGTACTTAGAGGATTGCTTGATTTTTGGGACTGCTCCTGGTTCCAAATTTGCCAGAGGACAGACTGATATGCATCAGTTTGGTATGTTGCCCCATGCTGATTGTTGTCAGCCAGGCTAATCTGTGTGCATGCCCAGGTGCCCCTGTTGCCCTCAGGTACCTGAGACCGCACAATGCCTGCATGTGATGCATGCAGGTACGTCCCATTCTCTGCACAGCTGCCTGGAGTCAGAGGGCCCCGGACAGGAGTGGGTGTGTCAACGTTTATGGGCCGCAAGGGTCCGCAGGTAAGGTGCTGATTTTGTGCGCCAGCGTGGACGGCATGGCTGAAATCTGAAATTCTGTGGGGGCGCAGTCCTGCTGCCCTTGGCGGCAACCTCTGGGATCCACGTTGGTCCAAGCAAGCTGGCCAGCTTCCATCGCAACGTGTACTCCTGGAAGGTCATGTGCGTGGCATATTCAGACAGCCATAAGACGCTGCCCACAGGTGCATATGGATAGGCACAAGCCAAAAAGCACCATGGCTGTGCACCTCTCAGTTTTGGATCGTGTACGGGATCTTGCCACTGCCTATTTAAGGCAGGCTCAAGTGCTGCGGTTGCAGGGATGCTGTCCTCTTCCCTGGTGGGCCCTTGCTCTGGGAATCCACCCTTTCTACCCCCCTTTCATTCAGCCACTGAAACTTAGGGCTGCAGCAGCACAACCTGCCCCTGGGTGCGCTCGCCTTGAGTGTGCCGCCACAAGGGCTTTCTTGGGAGCTTTCTTGCCGAGGGTGTGGTGCCAAAAGCACCCATATGCACGACTCCACTCCGCCCGTAGTTGCGATTACATGTCAAGGAACCTTACTGCTAAATTCAGCCAGACGGTTGTTCTATGTGTGGGGCTGCTGTGAGCACAGGTGTTTGGCGCACGCCCAACTGGCAACCTGCACGGCAGCATTGAAGACGCGACGCGCTGGGGTGGCATGTTCGAGCGGCTGCATGCATCCTACTTGGACCCAAACGGCGTGTGGCGTGTGTACACACAGCGGGAGGGACAAGAGCCCTCCAGCCCAGGGCACAGCCTAGGCGACAGCCTGCAGGTATCCGTAGGCCTGTCCCTGGTTTTGGTCCCTGTGAGCGTTGCCAGTGCTCAGTGCGTACAGGCTAGGATTGCAGCATGGGCTGTGCTGCTGACCGTCTGAATGCTGCCTGCTCTATTTTAAGGCCGTGCGCAAGGGGCCGCAAGATGACAGCATAAAGAGCGAGGGTGCCATTTTGTTCTTGCAAGCTTGCCCTCTAATCCATTTACTCAAGGCACCGGCTAGCAGCTCACAGCTTGTTGCTGACTTATTTTGCTCTTTCATGAATTCCACTAGAAGGCCTTTCCTACCCTTTGGACTTGCCATTGCCCCGCATAGCGAGCGAGCTCCCCCCTGCCCTATGGCCCCCTCCCAGACGGTGCTGGCAGCTGCTCACTCAATGCATGGACAGGCCTACCACCTGTGCCCACTGCCTGCCACCTAAAGCACCTGCCCGCTCCACCAGCCTCATCCACTCCACCCCTGCCTTGTGCCCCCCCACAGCCGCTGCTAGCTGGCGCTCAGAGCGCAGCAGAGCACGCGGAGGTCTCTGCCAAAGCAGCCGCCGCCGTCCTGACCCCGCATGGCTGCTTGGCTGAAGGCGCGGGTGGTGTGCACCTGGGGCACTGTGCCAGCGGGCTGAGCAGCAGGGTCAGGGGGAGCAGCAGGGGGGCAGCGCTGCAGCCCACGCGCAGGCCTCAGTCTGCATGCCCGGGGGTCCTGCACACACAACTGCAGCAGCAATCGCCACAGCCAGGCGCATCACCGCCTCAGCAGTTGCCAGCGGCCCGCTCCCTGTCCCCGCCCACGCAGCGGGGGGCGCAGTATGCATGGTGGCCAACCCAGCTGGGTGCGCAGGGTGCGGCGCCGCCCCTGCTGAAGCACAATGTGTGAGTATGCAATCTCTGAGGCAGCACGTTGCTGGGAATGCAGGGGGCTCTGTTTGCCAATGCCCTCAGCCCAGCAAATGGGTGGACTCTGCCCAGCAAACCAGTGCATTTGGCCCAGCAAATGATGGACCAGCCCTTAGTCTTGCACCACACTGTGCCATCATGCAGCGGCTGTGCTTGCATGTGCAGCATGGCCAGGCCTTGCTGAGGTGTGTGTGCGCTGCATCAGACTTTTGAACAGTCCATGCCTTGAACACCATACAGACAAGCGTTGAGAGCAGTCACGGGAGTGTGCCCAGCCGATTGATGATGCGCACATACAACTCACAAACATGCGCGCAGATACCAGCAGCAGCCGGACCAGCCCCAGGGCGGCTTCTCCGTGCGCATGCTCACTGCCACGCCTCAGAAGGGCATCATGCTACGCAGCAGGCCAAAGAGCGCGCACCCCAACTCAAGTGGTGGTTGGGAATTGGGGCCTGGGGAGGGAGAGCCGCAGGTGTGTGTGACGATTAGATAATTGCGCCTCCACCTTGTGTCTGGTTAAGGACACATATGGAATAGAGAGGCCGCGCTCTTCATAAAATATGTTTTCAGCCCCCAGGGTCCTGCCCAACTTGGAAGTGAGAGGCTAACTGCATGCGGTCAGGCATGCTGCAAAATAGCAGCTCTTCTTGCTTGCTCCGCCTCATCAAGCAGCACAGGGGGCTCACAATTCCATGCCCTGCCTTTCCAATGGAGAGGTGTCCGCTGTTAAATACAATCTGCCAGAATTACTGCCTGCTGAAGGGAATGCTTGCTTTGCAAGGGTCTCCCAGGTCCATGCATGAGGAGTGCTTGCAGAGGTCAACTGAGGTACTCACACTTCCATGTCCTCCGGCATCCTGCCCCATATGTCAGGAAAGCACCTCATGCAACCTCCCAACTCCATAGGCGCTAGTGTGTATTGTGTATTCAAACAACGCTGGTAGCAAGTGCTTTTCTCTTAGGCACCAACGCTGTGTGAGGTCTCTGGCATTGCCCCCGCCCACAGTGCTAGAGGCCGCCGGGGGGGCATGAAGCCGTGCTGTTGCTGCAGCTGCAAGAGGGTGTGCTCATGCCTGCGCAGCTCTCGTTTTGTGGATCAACGGGACATTAAACGCTGGATGCCCTTTTGACAACACTTCTGTGGATGAGCTATGGTTTGAACGCAGAGGTGCTGGGCCTGCTGTGTGCTTCGCAGTACCCGCCTGCCCCTCAGTCACATGTCACCTCGCACCTCCTGGACAACAGCTTAGGACTGTCGGTGCCTCTCCAAAGCTGGGCCCTCCATCCTGGGCACACCCCCAGCATGCCAGCTGGTGGACTGCTGCACGCCTCAGGTGTGCTGTGTGCTGTGTGCTGAGCCCACCCCGTACCAGTAAGACTTAATCTGCAGTTAGCTATGCAGACGTGAACACAGTGGGCTCTGCCAGAGGGTTCTGCCAGAGGGCTGCTGCCAGAGGGCTCTATCAGAGGGCTCTGCCAGAGGGCTGCTGCCAGTGTGCTGGTTGCTGCGCCCAAAGGTAAAGCGGTTGGCCGATGATCCCACCAGATCCTTCATTTGCATCCATGCAGGGCCTCAGAGTCTAGCTGCAGGACCCCATATGCTTGCTGCTCCTTCCAACACTGTTACCCTGTTTCCAAAGGCCACACAGAACGCCTGTGGGGCCCCAAGCCATGTGCCAGGGTCAGTCCAGCACGCCCATGGTCTTCCTGGTAACTGCTTTTGTCGCGCGTTGCCTGCCTATGTAGTGCTTTCTTTGCTGTCCCAGTTCCTGCTTGATGTCTACCGCCCACAGCTGCGCACTGCCTACATACTTCCAGCTGCCCTAGGCCCATTGGTTCTGAACCATTACTCTCACAGGCTCCAGCTTTCCGGTCTTCAATGGATTTGAAATGATGACGCGCGTGGAGCTCATAGGGGCGGTCAAGGAGATGCAGGCTTACTTGAGCAGTGTGGCCCAAAGGTAAGGTTGTCTGAAGGGCGGATACGCTGCAGTGCTGCGCACTTGGTAAAGCAGAGGCATGCAAACGTCAGAAAGCAGTGCTGTTGCTTGTGAGATTTGCCGTCACCAAGCATATGAAATGGCTTGCATGCTGCGCTGTTGCGAACAGGCTTGGTGTCTGGCGGCTCTCCTGTTCGGCACCATGCTCGCTTTGGCAGAAAGGCTGTGTCCCGCTGATCTTTGGTGTATGGACCACAACTAATGGTGGTGGTTAACACTGCATTGCAGCACATTAAATGAGTGAGTCAAAACTATAGGCACATTGGATGAGTGAGCCAAACTATGGGCACATAGGATGGGTGAGTCAAACTATGGGCACATTGGATGAGTGAGCCATACTATGGGCACATTGGATGAGTGAGCCAAACCATGGGCACATTGGATGAGTGAGTCAAACTATGGGCACATAGGATGGGTGAGCCAAAGTATGGGCACATAGGATGGGTGAGTCAAACAATGGGCGCATTGGATGAGTGAGCCAAACTATGGGCACATAGGATGGGTGAGTCAAACTATGGGCACATTGGATGAGTGAGCCAAAGTATGGGCACATTGGATGGGTGAGTCGGCACGTTGGATGAGTAAGTCAAACTATGGGCACATGGGATGAGTGAGTCAAACTATGGGCACATATGCCCACGGCACTGGGTGACTTCCAGCTCTTGCGATTCCACTTGGGTTTGGGGTCAGGGTCTGACATGGGCAGGACCGCCGCTCCCACCCTGCTGCTTGTGGCTGCCACTCCCACCCCACTGTTTATGCTTGCCGCGCTTGTCTTGGCTGGGACGCGTGGTCTCTGGTTATGCTGGTCTCTGGTTATGCTGGTCTCTGGTTATGCTTGCCGCGCTTGTCTTGGCTGGGACGCGCGTGTCTTGGCTGGGACGCGTGGTCTCTGGTGCACATCTGGCCAAACACTGCGAGACTGGATTGCACACGTATTGCTGGCCTGGCGAGCAGGGCCACTTCCCGTGCCCACATCAGAGGCTGTCTGTGGGTGAGCGTGCCACACCCTCCCTCTGTTGGGTGCAGGTATGAGCGCATGGGCACAGAGCAGCAGGTGTCTGCCCAGGTCCAGGCGGAGCTGGCCATAGAAGTTGCAGCTGCGAGAGAGCACTGGGTCGCTGAGAATGAGTACAACTCCCAGCTGGAGGTGAGCCAGCTGCCTGTTCACCAGCAAGGCTGCGTGCCCTGAGCCCCTGCAAGCAGAACAGGCACTGAGACACATGCATAGCCAATGACAGGTGATTTGCTGTGTGGTACTGCGTGCAGCAAACCGTGCCTGCTCAGGGCTCTGATCGGCACCTGATGGGCTCGAGATACCATGCAGGGCTTTGGGGTGGTGCCTGTCATGCTTCTTGTATCTTGCATGTCCGGCCCTGCAGACCGCTCGCCTTAAGCATGCTACCAGGTGCGCACCACCGGCAACGGCATGGATGAGCACCTGCCGTGCTCTCATCATCGCACCCACGCACACAGGATGAGCTTTGGCGCTTGCACTCCATTCTCGAGAGGGTGGTTGCCGAGGCGAGGCGAGATTCCACCGGACCTGATGAAAATCAGGAGGCCGGCCAGCTTGACTCGCATGACTCCTCTGGTGTCCAGGAGGCATGTGCGGCATTGGAGCGGGTCCAGCAGGTGGGCCGCTCTGCAAAGGGTTGGGCGCACGCATTGCTGCCAGTGCAAAAGCTGCGGTGGAATCCAATGTTGTATTGTTGCCTTATGGGAACTGGAGTGAGCCCAGCAGGATTTGGAACTGGGATTTGGTTGGAGTTAGTCGGGACCTCCCAACAGCTGACACAGGATCCATGGCTGGTGGGCAGGCAAGCACCACCCTGCCCCGGCCTGGCCCGTAACTGCAGAGTGCTGGTTCAATGCCATGCAAAACTCATACGCAGCAACAGTTTGCGAGCCGCCTGTCTCATCATTTAACGCACCCCAGGTTGAAGAGCTTCAAGAGATGCACTTGAGTCAAGCAGAGGCTGCTGCGGAGCGCATCAACCTCCCTAGCCCGTCCAGTATTCGGGCCAAGTTCAAGCCAAGTTCTGACCAGTTTGGTTGAATGATCAACCGGAAGTTTGATCATGCATCTTAGCACATCTAAGGATGAGGAAGTGGAATGCCACTGGCTTATTTCATTGGCCACGCTGGCTGCGCTGTACAGGTAGTTTTCTTCTGCCTTTCATGATTCAAGCTCATGATTCAAGTGATCAATTCCCTCACCTGGGGCTCACCCAGGGCACCAATCTGGCCCCTGCAATGCTGCTTGTGTGAGTGCATCCCAGGCTCTGAAGCATGCGCGTGTGCCATTGCATTACAGACAAAATTTCTGGCAAGGTGCTCAGCTCTGATTACCAACCCTAGGATTTAAGGAGCCTTAAGTTGTTCACATCCGGATGATCTGGCCATGATTAGAACGGAATTGGTTCGGCCTCGTGCAGCAAGGATCAAGGCTGTCTGCTTCACTCCGCAAATTCAACCCATGCATGCCAGCCCCCCACAAGCCCCTGCACTGGCACCGGTGTCCCTCCACCATATTTTTTACCACATCAGGACGGCCTTGAGCCTAGAAATTGGTTTGACCTGGGCGAATCATCGATTGTACTGATTTCTCTCAAGTCTGCGGTCTTTTCCTAGATTGTGGCAAAGCCCTAGGTAGTGTGTTCTGAACTTGTAGACATATCCATAATGCATGCTGCCATCTGTGAAGTTGCATTGGCAATAAATGACAAGATCCACATGGAGGCACCTCCTTCTTGCAGGCTGCCATTGCATAAACTAACATAGACCTGAGCTTCCATCGCTGTACTATGTGTGCACTGTTAGCGCTTCTGCTGACAGCGCTGTTCATCCTAACACTGGTAACTGAAATTGTTTGCTTAAATTTTGGTGCATCTCTACTTTATTGGTGTCACAGTGAGAGTGAGCCTGTAGATTCGGTGCTTGTCTTTCAAATCTCTCTTCTCAAGTTTATCCTAAGATGCTGTCATTCTTACCACTGGTGATCATAACTCCCAAGGACACGCAGTCACCCTCAAATGCAATGATAGCCCATCTCAAGGAAATAACACCTGGTAACATTTTGGATTCCCAAAATAAGTATCCTCAAGCTCTGCTCACTCACAATGATTGGAGGCACCTACGAGTAAGCTTAATCATTCTCAAACAAGAGGAGCGTTTGGGATCGCCTGGACCCATGCTCTGACCTTCACCTAGCTGACAGCTCTTTTCCTTTTAACCTAGAAACCTATGTCTATAACAATGTAGCGTCCCTCTTGGATACAAGGTTTACGAGGATAAAGCCTTCAGTCAAGAATTGCGACTGCTAGCCTGCTCATAAAAAGCGATTAATTCATGAAGGAAAAAAGGAAGTTTATCGTTGTTCTGGTTTAAAAAAGCGGACACATCATGAGATCCTGCCTGTGAGAACAAAGGAGCATATTTCCTGCGGAGAGAAACCACCTGGGGATGTGTGCAATGAAAAAGGACATATTGTTCATCCTGGACATTATCATCAGCCTCACAAAGGTCACAATTTAGGGGAGACCTGTGATTCCAAGTAGCTATCTCATAGCGAAGAGTGTGGACACGAAGTCTGAACCGAGCCACATTGCGGATGACATCATGGGGGAGGTCAAGGAACATGTATTTGGGAAGACTGTAGGAAGAATGCCCAACCAAGGCCCTTTTAGTAGGAGGAGCGCACCACTGATGATAGGTTAAGCGTTTACTGTTGCGCTCTCTTGGGTGTGTGTTGGAAAAAGGCGCTGGTCCTGAGGTCCATGACAAATCGACTGAGATCAATAGGCTCACAATTCAGCAGCTTCTGTTGGAAGATGTGGGAGTGTGCCATCCATGGCTGACAGAATATGGGAGGACCAACAATCATCGGACCTTGAGCTCAGCCGCATGTCAGCCTGCAAAATCTTTTTCATTGTCGAGCTGTTGCATCGGGTCAGAGAATTATAAAGACGCATTGCTGCTCGGAACCAGTTGAACTGTAAGGGCTCTAAACCA
>LKMJ01000471.1_pt1:12500-30552 | contig 30552 bp, 32 predicted proteins | sample 643391 | NCBI WGS metagenome assembly LKMJ01 (sample SAMN04112250, study PRJNA286221) | soda lake metagenome | biome: soda lake; feature: Kulunda Steppe; material: water; isolation source: sample PL-Br10 brine of Picturesque Lake | place: Russia: Kulunda steppe | collected 2010-07 | reverse complement strand
TTCTTCTTCTTCTTCTTCTTCTTCTTCTTCTTCTTCTTCTTCTTCTTCTTCTTCTTCTTCTGCATACTCTGGTCCATCTGGCCCCACAGCTTCCAAGAGCGCCCCCCAGTCCACAAAGGTGGTAAACCTGAAGGCTGCTGCAGCAGCGTCAAGATCAGCATCTGGGGCTGCCACCGCAGCTGGGGAAAAGCACTTGCCTGCAGGCACGAATACACACACATACTGCACAGCTTGCTGGAGGTATACCATGTATACTCCGGTATGCCGTATATAAGGGGAACGTTAAACGTACAGGAATCCCAGACCTCCCTCAAGGCCTTGATATTTCAACCCCTGATTTTCATGGCATGTACAATTTAACTTACAGCACAAAATATCAAATAATTGAGGCCTTTGGAGGAAATGTCTGAATGATGCAGCCAAGCAGTGTTATATCATTGTATACCCATTCCAGTCCGCCAGAGGTACAGTATATTCAGTGTGTGGGCGAGCTTGTGTGCACCATGATGTACTGCTATCTATCAAGATAAAGTAAGTTACGTAACTCCTGTTAGCTTGGCTCTCATAAGCATGGCTTAGCTGAATGAATCCAAATGGTCATACACCGCAAGATGCTGAGAATGCTGAGCTGATGTAGCTGCAGCGCCTTGCTGTCCTTCTCCCATCACTGTACCACTCGGCAGGCATTGGTCACAGTGCACAGTGCACACTGTACAAATGCTTCCGTGCACGCGCATCACAGCAATGGCACTGCTCATTTATGGTATCATATGCACGCAGCTTTGTGGTTGTGCGTCCCAATTCCAACCAATCTTACTGAATTTCAGGTGCTGTGTCTTGCGCTGAACTGAATTAATGTGACAAATGGTGGGGGCTTGCAGAATTGTGCCCAAGATTTGAATGGGCTCTAAGCCCAGTGCACACTGCATCACACAATCATCTTAACTTCATAAATCAGTGTGAATTAATTGCTATTTTCGTCCGGGGAGGGTACACCCAAATTTCATACACCGTATTCTACCTGTTATGTGAAATATGAGGCAAATGCCAACCCTTAAGGTGCACACATGAAAGGGTGATTCCATGGCAGGGCCTGGGCTGTTGGAGTGTATCCTTGCGCGCACGGCACATGCAAGGGCATCCCTGCAAGGTTTTGCTCGCAACCACATGTGTGCAAGAGACGCGGTGCCTTCCTGGCTGTGCCTGCCGTGCACCTTGTGTGCATGTGCAGGTGCTGGCGCTTGTGCTAATGCGGCCCGTCCTTGTTTTTAATTTTGTTATGTTCCAAGAATGCCAGGATGCATGCTGGTGTGCACATTGTCGTCAGGGTGCAGGGCTTGCAAGCCTCTGTGCTCAGTGCTCCATGCACACATTACGTCACACAGATCACAAAGTGCATGCACTCCTTATGAACAAAAAGGGTCAAGGCTGCACAATATCACTGCCAAACAATAACACACCAGGATTTGTTTAAACAAGGAGAGATTGGATGGTCAGCGGCCTCTGGAGGCGTGCCCACAGAACTTCGCTACAAATTTAAATTAGGGGGCTTCCTGACAATTGCCACACAATACCCTGTGATGCAACACCAGCTGCAGATACCTAGATTGATGTTTTGCATGCGTACGAGTGCTCCTACCTTGTGTGCTCCTACCTCTGCACGCATGTACCTGAATCAATGTGTTGCATGCACACTCTCTGATGCTCCTACATCCGCTCACAGGTGCCTAATTAGGTGTCACGTGCAAACGCAATCTCATGCTCCTACCTCCACTTGGCGGCTTGCCTGTGCGAGCAGGCAGCTTGCCTGCAGGAGCCATGCCCCTTGCTGCAGGCTTAGCGCTGTTGCTCTCCTTGCCTCCTACACATGAGCGGCAGCAGCGGGGCACAGTGCGGCAAGGCGTGTTGCATTGCACACAAGTGGTAGCAGCGGAGCACGATGCCGCACGCGCGATGACCAGGCGCGAGCTGTGCGCTCACACTTTCCCAATGCAGAGGATCAAGAAGGCTGAAGAGGGAGATATGCTAGCATGATTGGCCAAGCCTGCTCACTGGCAGGGTCCTTTGCATCATGTTCGGAATCTCCGCAGAGGAGCGGTGTATGGCATGCTTCCTGCCCACCATCAAGCCCGCCCACACACTTGTCAACATATGTCTACAGCACGCCTGCAGAGAGGGGCAGCTGCCCAGCTTGGCCAGTCCTGGCCACACAGCCAAGCCTGTGGTGCACATTGTGAGGCGTCTACTGCACATGCAAGCCTGAGCCAGTGAATGCAAGTGACTTGAGAAGCTGCGCTTGTGCACAGCGGAGCCCGGAGCCTCACTCCAGACTTGGCGCACAGTGCAACGCACATCCACACATTATTTGACAGGCAGCTATTGCGGGTCATGCACAGCGTGAGACATGCAAACAAAATGTGCAAGCCACTGCAGCTTCGGATGAGGACCCACCGCTAATGGGCTTAGTTGCGCCGTTCTGGTGCTGGTTCCTGCCATGCTGCTGCTTCTGCAGCAGTGGGCAGCGTCCTTGCTGCAGCTCTGGAGTGGTGGGGACCACCAGTAGGCCTGCTGCACTCATGTTCGCCCAATCTCTGTCTTCCATGCTTACCCCCTACGCATCCAATGTGATACGCACAACGAGCATACAAGCACAATGTCAGAAAGTGCTTGCAACTCTCTTCTCTCAATGTGCGTGCATCAAGGGAAAGAGCAGGATAAGGTAAATTGATCAAAACATAGACTACATCAGGGAGCTCACACACATGGATGCGGAGGCACTAGTGAGCACGCACGCCCCTCTGCTGTGCCCATGCGCATGTAACCCCAATTTAGGGTCCCCCAGGCTGACCCTCTGAATGACCGGATGCGCAGGCCTGTGCAACTGGCATACAACATAGGGGTGCACGCGCACACAATACGGGGGGAGATGTGCTTGCACACAACAGAGGAATCGCACGCGCATGCACCATCCCCATGGCTTTCCTCCTCAGCACATTCCACTTTTGCTGTTTTTAATGATTGTGTTTGCTACAGCCGGTGGTAGAGGACTTTTCCTCTGCTTTGCTGGTTTTGTAATCGTGTTCGCTGCAGGCGGTGGTAAAAGACCTTCCCTCTGCTTTGCTGCTTCATGAATATGTTTGCTGCAGACTGTCGTAGAGGACCTTTCTGCAGTGCATGCTGCCCGCAGTCTGCTTTGAATGTGCTTTGGCTCTGGAGCTCGCAATCACGCTAGGGGGCCTCTGAAAGCTATGACTCCGTCCTCCCTTGCCAGCAGGTGGGCCGTACGGCTGCCAACCTACCCGCCATCCACAGGCCCCAAACCTAGCAGCCAAGCAAATGTTCCAGCTGTGGGGTGCATTCCGCTGCGTGCACCAGGTCAATCATTGCAACTTCAGAACACCTGCATGCACGCTGCAAACTAGTCACGCACGCTCAAGGGATCTAGGCCAACACCGGCCACCTTGCTTTACGCACCTGGCCCTCCACCGCCTCCATGAACACCCTCCAGTCCATGAGCGACAGCTCCTGCTGCACAAACAAGTTGCGCACAGGGCACCCGAGCCTCTGCGCGAGAGCGCGTGCAGCAGTGCGCCTGCCTGCGCTGATGTCCGCTAAAAGGTGCGGGCCATCAGGGCCTACGAAACAGTAGAAGTGGAGCGTGCACGCATTTGTGGACGTGGTGGGAAAGGCTGCGTGGTTGCTTCTGCGGCTGCAAAGCTAAATTCATGTAGCCTCACACATACACACACATACACACACATACACAAGCGCGCACACACACACTCGCACACATGCGCACACACACGCACACACACACAATGCTGGCACCAGGGCTTCTGCACACCACTCCGACGTCACCAGCACACGCTTCCATACTTACGCAGCACTGGCAGGAGATTTTTCAGGCTCAGGTGGACGGCGTTGGGTGCAACAGCAAACATGAAGGGCCACAGGTCGTGCCACAGGCTATGCCTGTCTGTCAAGCCGGCACCCTGCAACACACAGCACGTATCAGCCAGGCAATTGAGGCCAGCAGAATACAGAATAACAAAGGAGCAATTGTAGAGGGGCAGAGGATGCGTGTGGGCTTTGTTGCGGCCACAGCCAGGTCATGGGCATGGCTGCACTTGCAACCATTAAAGATGCCACGAATCCCATGATTGCTTTAACAGACGCCCCTGTGCTGTCATAGCGCATATGACACTCCAGGGGTGATGGGACATGGGCTGAGGCTGGCCATTGTCTGTGTTTGATTCCTCCCCCCTTGCATGCTCATGAGCTTCAGAGCCAAAGCACACTCAAACCATACAGTAGGCAGCGTCCACTGAGCAAAGGTCCTCTTCCAAAGCTAGAACGCAACCTAGGGCCCACCGCGCAAGTTCACAAGCTCCACAGCCAGAGCACACTCAAACCAGACCAGACACCAGGCAGCGTGCCCAAAAGGAAGACTCACACACACCCCGGGGCCCCACCTGCGAGTTCACGAGCTCCATGAACTCTTGCCAGCCCAAGTGCTCCGGCAGCGCAGCACATGGATGGTCTTGTTGGATCTTCCGCACAGGCAGGCACAGCGCAGCTCTCAGGCGGAGTTGGGAGGGCGTGAATAATGGATCGCCTTCTGTGTGGTCAGGAATTGGCGGTTTTGAGTGGAAGACCAGCTTCTGGAGTGGCACAGGGAGGCCCGGGCCAGCGGCCATACCAAGCAGGCAGGCAGTCAGGCAGCAGCGGGAGGTCGGCATTTCATGAGTCGCTGTGGTCGGTGAGACTGTGCTGAGATTGCATGGCCTCCATGGGCATGCAGCCCAAGGACACCTGTCACAGCCTTTGTACCATATGTAATCTCAAGTGAGGGGATGGCCAGGCCGTCTCAGGTGCGACGAACGGATAGCACCCAACTCTAACCCTCAGGCTGTCTCAGGTGCCTCGTACGGATAGCACCCAAACCCAACCCTCAGGTTGTGTGCACGCACCCCCTGTCACAGCACCAAGGCTCCTCTCCTTGCTCATTGTTGCACGCAAAGGAGAGCTCTTCCCAGCAGCTAGCCTGGCCTGGCCTGTGCTGCAAGGCTGCTGTATCTGTACCAGCTGTCCTGGACCCCAATTGTGCCCACCTGCAGCGCGTGCTACCTCTCCAGCTCCCGCTACCTCCACTGCTTGCTCAACTCCTGATCCTACTCCTGCTGCTACTGCTGCTGTTGGCACATGTTCCTCAGCTGCTGGAGCTGCCAGAGTTCCAGCTTCTAGCGCCTCCTCTTCAGCTGCTGGCACAGCCTCACACCCTGCCACGTGCTCCTCACTTTTAGGTGCCTGCACTCCTGCTGGGTCAGCCCCCGGCGCCACATCCCCAGCTGCTGCCGCTACCGCTGCAGCAACGGCTTTTTGTGCCTCATCTTGTGCAGCAGGCATGACTTCAGTCTCAGGTGCCGGAGCACCAATATTGGCTCCTCCTTCAGCCTCTCGCGGCGCTCCTGTTACAGGGGCATGTTGTGCTCCCTCGGCTGCCTGCGCCTCTTCCTGCGCTGCCAGAGCTGCCTCTGCACCAGCGGGGTGTGCCTCTCCTTTTACTGCTGTTGCTAATGCTGCTGCTGCTGCTGCATTACTTGCTTGCACATCAGCCTCTGGAAGGCGAGCCGCCCCTCCTTCATCTGCTGGTGCATTGGCTCCCCCGGCCAACAGGATAGCCCCTCCATCAGCAACTTGGGCATCTTCCTGTGCCGGGCAAGATGCTTCATCCTCAGCAGCAGCTCCTGCAGCAAAGTTCAAATGAGTAAGGCTGATCCTCAGGTATCCAAACTGAGAATGCAAGCACACAGGACTGCTTAGAGCAACTGAAAAGCAAGCCGGATGGACCACAGGCTACAGGGTAGGGGCAGCAAAAATCCATTGCGGCAGTATATCTAGCGAAAACGGTCAACCTTCCAGTAATGAGAGCCAGCAGCGACACGCTTACTGACCATCGTCACAGCATGGCTCAGAGAAAGATGCCCTAAATAAGAGCACCCTACTCTTGCATGTCTCCTAGCAACCAGACCTGAGCCAGCTTGTTCCTGTGTTGCCGGCTGAACTGAATTGCTAGTCTCTTCAGGCGCCTTGCCTTCCAATCCTGCCAGCTGCTGCTCCTGCTGGTGCTGCTCTTGCTGCTCTTGCTGGGGCTGTTGAAGCTGCTGCGGATGCTTCTGTTGTTGCTGTCTTCCTTTGGGAGGCACCCTTGGTTTCTGCTGCTGCTGCTGCTGCTGCTGCTGCTGCTGCTTCCCTTTCGGGGGCAGCTGTCCTACCTTTTGCGCCTGTTTCCTCTTTATCTGGAACTGTGGCTGATGCTTGCCAGTGCCTGCCAAGCCATTCTGCTGGTTCTCCTTTGACGGTCTAGCTGAAGCACCAGCGCCTTTTGCAGCACCGGGCTTGGAGGCAGCTGCTGCCATTGATTGCTCCCTGTCCGTGGCCCATACACTTGGTAGCCCATAGTGTGCTCGCAGTGCATGCTGCAGTTCGGCACAAGGTGGGAGTAAGTGTTTGAGTAAGTGGCAGCAGTGTATCTGCCCGCATTTCCTTGTATCTTTGCCAAAGTGAGCAGCCAGCTGGTGAGCAGCCTGTCCCTGTCATTACTAATTCTCTGCATTTGTAGCTGAGGGAAGCATGCTGATGCCATGCTAGTCACCATCAATGCACACAAACAGCAGGTCAGCCACTACAGGATTTGAGAGTGAGCTCAAACAATCTTCAGATCTTGCTGGCGCTCAGTTCCTTAAAAAGTATAGCCACTCCAAGTGTCCCCAGGCTCTTATATTTCAAACTGAAGTCCTTGGTAACGCAAGCTTTCAGCATGGACAGCATGAAAAATATCCCACCTGTGCGTACATAAGGGTGGTTGCATACTCCCAACATACAGCCAGCCACAGACGCATAGCTTCCCAAGCATGTGATGCACGTTTGGCCTCCTGCACGTTTCGTTTCTGCATGGAAGGGACACCAACTTTGCAAGTGAAAAGGTCCCCCCAAGATGTAAGGTAGAGGCAAACACACCACTGCCAAGCAGTGAACAATGCGTTACATTTGTTGCACAATCGAAGGAGCAGTTCCTCAAAAGCACAAGTTGGCATCTTTCTGTGCGTATGCACGAATGACACTCCTGGTTGTTACTTTCATCAAGTCAGAGATATAATGCTTAAAACTATGTATGATTATAAGTAGATGCTTGAACTTACCTCTGGAGGGATGCTGGACCAGAGCCAGGTGAAGTCGGGTGTAGCTACCCTTCGAAAGACGGCTTGTTTTAAACGCTTTACAGCCCGCCTGGCACGCACATCAGCCTGGGCGATGTCTGCTATGCTCCTGAGATCGCTAGTGGATGCCTCTGGCGCCGCAGGCTGGCCAACACGAGCTGCATGTGGTCCCACGGGCCATCTCCATGACCCTTGACCAGGAGGAGGCCCTTGTGCACTCCCAGTTTGACATGGCTGCTCCTCTGCCACTGTTATTTCAGTTGTCACCATAATGAAGCTGGAGAAAGCATTCTTTCTCTGCAGCCAGCTCGGCTTGCGTCTAAGTGCATAGAGCCGCGTGGAAGATCTGGTCGCGGTTTCAGTATATTACAACCACATTTTTCGGTAGTAATTTGGTAAAGATAATCAACATCTTGACAAACGAAACTTGGAAACGGTCAGTACAAACTTAAATATTTCACTCTATACAAGCTTGTCAAAATCATATTTCAATTTTAGCCCAGCTTAAAAAGCTCCTCTTCCAGAATTAGATTTTTGACGGTCTAATTTAGACCATACCATGCAGCCAATGATGATTCAAATGGTTGCATTTCTGGTGCAACGCTTTGCTTTTCCCCTTCATTGCGCTAATTGGCACCACACCAGACACTAGCAGACAAGTAGAGCCTGCTCACAGCTCCGCTCGTTGCATTTGCCGCCTCCACCACTCAGAACTTCCGCGCGCTGCCCTACCAACCACAGCCGCTCCCCATCGCAATGCTTCTTGAGCCTTGGCGGGCATGACTCGCTTTATGCTTTCTTGCGCATACTCCAGGGCTTTCGAGGCTTCCATGCTTACTCTGGCTAGCTTCTCTGCAAGGATGGTCGCAATGGTACAAATGTTGCAACAATTAGACTTCCGGTCAGCAGTACTGCAGTCTGTGCGCACTATTGAAAGCAGCGAAGTTATGCTGTTGAAAGTTTGAATTTCCCGAGGTGGGCTACGCACCATCCTGGTCTGCGTCCTGTCCATGTCCTGCTGTTTTAATGCCGTGCTCAATAAACGCTTGTGCATCTTGGACCTCCTGAAAAGAGTGGCAACTTTGCGTTAGATAGCATTCAATGGTACCTGGCATTTGCCTTTGTTGTGAAAAATCTGGTTGACGTACTGCACGTCGCCTCAGAAACTCACCTCAAGCACATCTTGAACCTCCTTGTGTGCCGTGGAAGAGGCCCCTCTCATGAGAAAAGCATACGCCTCCTGCAGCTTTCCCTGTGAAATTAGCCCAGATCAACTGGAGGTGTTTGTTATCTAGCGAATGGAGCTCAGATGACTTGTTGCGGGCATTGCATTGGTCTCAGCTTTGCAACTCTGTCTACTGCCTGGCTTGGAGGTTGTGCTGAATTGAGACATTGTTTGAATTGCTCCAGGGATCGTGTCTATATTTGAGCAAAAGCACTAGAAGCATGCAGGCCACGTGCCCCTTTCCTCTTTTGGCTCACTTATGCCCACCTTGCTGTCCTCAAGCACAGCATGCGCCCCCCTAACCGCCGCAGGATCCTTGCACTCCTCATCACTGAGCAGCTTGTCAGCCTCATCTACCTTGCATACAAGCCAGTTTGAGACAGTTTTTGCAAATTATTTGCAAAGGAGAGGCACATAAAGCTGTACCTGGCGAGTGAGGGCAGCTTAGCTCTAGTCTACGGCCAGCTTGCAACCGCACGGCACCTGCAACCTGATCCTATCCATGGATAGTAACGCCATCACCTATGAAGCAAGATATTGTCTGAGAAAAGGGGAAGGCATTAAACGCAGAAAGCAGATGGACATAAAGAATGGCCAATTGGCCGATCTTGCAAGAAGAGAGCCGGCCTGGAGCTGCTGACCTAGCCTGCAGTCTTGAAAGAACGTATGCACCAAAGACCACTCGTGCAATCCGCATCCAAGGCAAGCGTGAGAATGGTGTATGTTGCATGTTGAAGGCAGTTTATGCTATGCGTCATGTTGGCAGCAAGGCCCTAGGGCTGCTTCAGATGAGGCATCTGGTGACCCCTCATAAGAATTTCACGCAATCCCACCTTGGGCAACTACCCCCTGCTTTAAGCAGGAAGAGCTTGCTCACCAGTGCAACGGCCTGCTCAAAGGCTTGAAGCGGTAAGCGACCAGCTTGCTCCCATTGTACTTGACTTGCAGGGAGCAGCTCAATAAACCTGCAAGTTGGTGGATGTCGTGCGACAAACAGATCAGCAAAAATGCACCCAGATTTGATTTGGGTGCCCATGTCTGAGCCTATTTTCTAGCATGATGGTGTCATCACTCACTCACCGCCGGGCTTCGTCCACCAGTCCCAGCACCCTCTGGCATTTTCCGTCGTAGGCTGCTCCACATGCCATGGATATCAATGGGAGAAGAAGCACCAGGCTAACGTTTCTAGTTGAGGGCCTCTGCCGTCTCATAGAGATCAATTTGCCCAGTACACTACAATTGTTAGAGCTGGATATGGACTCAGATCAGACCAGACCAGAATTATTTCGACGCGGACTCCTGTTCTGGCCGTCTTCTTTTCGTTCCCTCCTCTTTTTGTCTTCAACGGGGCTTGTAGGTCGGAGGGTCACGAGCAAAAACTCTGCGTGGGCTCGCTTCAAAGCGAGTTCTTCCGAGCTGGACGGATTGTTGTGTCAATTTAAACGAAGACCTCTACACGCCCTGGCCATTCCAGGACGGACAGGAGCCTACATTATGTAAACATGCCCTTGCAATATTGTGCAATTTGCCCCTCGTTGGTCTAGGTTTGGCAGCAAACGCGGGCGTGGTAGGCTTAGACTACTAGTAGCTGCATGTTTGTTGGCAGGCACAATACGTCCTCACCCTTACCTTCATGTGTGAGACTGGCAGTGGGGTTGTCATTTCCTAACCCCAAGATAAAGGAAGATAATGCCCTTGAGTATCATGCTTTGGGTAAGTATCATGCCTTGAGGCGTGCACTGAGGTCAAACCGCTGAACAATCGAGTATCATTCTGTGCTGGAAAGTCACACACTATTGTTTAGTGTTCACAAACCAGTGCCATAATGATATCATAAGCCATGCCGAGGGAGCCATAAAACTTAAATTAACGACAGCTCAACGGGAGCATGCATGTGAATTCAAGGAGAAAAGAAACCAATTTCTTTTTGGGCAAAGTGCCCGATTGGAAGGTGCAAGACTGGTCTGTCAGCTTTTGAACAGCATTAGAATGTCTGCGTTCTCTGTGAAAGCTCAGACCATCCAACCCACACGCCTTGGGCACAAGCCTTGCAAACACCTGCATCAGACATGGTGCTCCTTTTAAGAATGTATGGAGCTTGCAAGCCCCTGCAGGGGTCCCTTTCACCACCAGGCTATGGGCAGCCTCACTGTTCAAGACAGAACTTGCCCCAGCTCTGGAAAGGAGAGCCAAAAACAGTATGACACAGAGCGCGCACAGCAGCCCACAGCTCCACCTAGACAGTGGCCTGCTAGGAGCCCAGGACCTGCTTGCAGCGCTCAGGACAGGCCCAGGGCACGGCGAGGCACCCTACGGAACCCCTATCTGCGCCGCTTCTTTTTGTCGCCGCCGCTCCCATCTCCAAGCCTGCCCGCCATGACCCTCTTCAGCTCCACCAGCGCATTGACCTCAGCGCGCAGCGCAAGCCACGCCGCACAAACGGGGCGTGTGGCGACGTGGGGCCCTGTTATCGCCCCAGGCCAAGCCAGCTCCGCCAGGATCTGCGGGCCAAGGAAACAAGCAGTGGCACACACACATGGGTAGGCATCAGGCACGCGAGCAGCATGTGCGTGCTTTTGTGTTCATTCAGGTGACGTGATGGTAGCCATGATGCGGATGTTAGCAGGCAGGGGATGATGGCAAAGACCCAAGCGAGTGGGGGGCGCATAAATGAATGAGGTTGTGGGAGATGAAATAAGTAATTAAGCAGCATTTACGCGTAGGGGTCGGCGATGTTGTATATGATTTTGTGCTGTTCAATGTTATTTAATGATATATAACATTATAGATTTTTCAAACACAACAGTGCAAAATTTGGGCCAAATTCGCCTTCTGGCTCCCCTAACACCCCCATCATCTCAACAGGCACATTCTCTACATGGAAATGTTGAAGGGGACTAAGCTTGGGTGAATCCCAACCCTTGTCCAAGCTTGGATGGAATTAGCCAAGAAGGCACACAGCCCTGTGTACAGGGGCGCATAAAGCTTGAAGAACTAGAAGCTCACATCAGGCAGGCCTAAATACTGGCTGGCAGTTCTAACGCAGTGATTAAGCCAGCTTGTGTGGGACCCTGTGTGCTGGAGTGCAAGAGGTGCAAGGCTAACACCGACCCTAACAATCCCTCCCAGGCAGCACGACGCCACAAATGCACAGCAGCAATACAAGCAGCAACAGGCTTGCGTCGCAGCCCTTGCAAGCAGCAAACCGGTGAGCAGGAGGAGGAAGTTGAGAAAATTGGGATGCGCTCCAGACCCACACAGGTGTACAGCCCAATGGGTAGATACCTATACCCATGGGCACCTAGACCTCTCTGCTGCTTTGAAGCACGTAGTCAGCGCTTTCTCAGACAGCAGAAGCAAGCACCACGACACAGCGCATGTTGCGCGATTGCGCTTGACCCTGCCAACTTCATCATTGAAAAGAGTAAGTGAGCTGCTAGCATAAAAACCTTTGTTTTGCACTAAGTAGTAAGCCCTAAAGAGGCAGTTGTTATGCTTAACTTGGATGGAATGGCAGCTGATTCTTCACAACAGCTTGTTGAGTTTGAGATGTTTACTTGTACTAGAATGCCAGCAAAACATTTCAGCATTTCCACAACTTATTGCTCCCATGCAAATGAATATATGCAGGTAATATCCGCACACCCTGCTGCAAGCTAAATACCAAACACAAGGAGGTGGTGCTCATGCTTCACCGACAAGCTTTTAGTGTGCCTGAATGGAGGCAGGGGTGATAGCAGCATGAAAGTACCAGTCAGAAAGGAGTGCAAAGATGGACATTGGCAATTGGCATAAGGTAGCGGATGTAGCCCGCCACCCCTTCAAGCGGAACTTCTCTGCAGACCCCGCTAAGTTGCAGATCATCATCCCCCCAAGCCTGACTTCTTGCACAACTTCTGGCTGACCAAGGCCAACAAGCTGTTTCCCTCCCTAGTAATGGCTGTCGGCAAGCTGCTCTCAGCCCATGCCGTGCCTTACGCAGCCAAGTGCAACTGGAATGCATAGGGTTTCATCTAAATCACCTTGCGCGACAGCCTTGGCCTTGAGACAGCAGAGAAGTAGTGCTTTTTGTGAAGGCAAATATGCCGGATGATTGGCACAGCTAGGCTGCAAATAGTAAGAGCAGGCTTGGCAGCAGAAGGAAATTTGAACGGGCTTGAACGAGAGCACTGGGGTGATCGGTAGTGTTATGGGGAGTGCCCAGCAAGGTAAGATATCACGTACATTCTGACTTCCAAGCTGGCAGCTGACAACTGGATTATTTTTCCAGCTTGCCATTTTGCAGAGGGGCAGCATTCAGCCTGCTCCTCCCTTCTAAAAAATCTGGTGGTGCACTGAGATATAAAACAGAAATATATAACAGATTACAATGATATATTGTTACTAAGTGTGATGTGACCAGATAGAATTTCTCTTGTAACTTAGGGTGGGTAGCCGACTCGCCAAAAGTGCCAAAGCCTTGATAACCCTCTTTCACTTGAACAGCGCTTTGACACGCTTGAAATTTCAAACAAATTTGATAAATCCATATTAGTTTCTTAAAACATGCCCACCCATCTATTGCGATGATGCTGAGTGGGATGCAACCATGGCAGATGTGGAGTGCAGATGCCTCGGCTCATTATGGTTTGCTGGATGGAGAGTTGGCAGGTGCCGTCTTCGAAACAGTGAGAAGCTAGAAGGCCAAAGGGAAGTCTTGGTGGCGGCAATGCATGAGTGTGGTGCTTGTCACTGAGCTGAGATGCAGACCCCATCCTTAGGAAGCTACAGTGCAAGCTGTGCAGGCAACAGCTCAGCCTATCCTAACCCCCTGATGCGCTAGGCGCATCTTAAAAGCAACAGTGTGCAAGGCTCATCACTTGGGAGTGAAGGAGGGTCTGATTTCCAAAGAGCAGTAGCATCGGGCAGCAGCAGGCAGCAGCAGCACCGGGCAGACAGGAGGCAGCATCAGCAGCATGAGCTTCAAGCGCCAGGCAACGCTGCCGCAAGGTCAGCGGCACAGTTGGGAGGAGACGCAGGCCCTTCCCTCAAGAAGGAGCTCAGGTGGGAGAGGAGGCTTGCACATGAACGGAACCTGTTTGCATACATGTGTGTGTGCAGGTGTGTGCTGCATGAGCATTAAAACAAGTGAAAGGCTATGTGTATGTGCATCTTTACCAAGTGGCTGTTGCCTGTGTGGGCTCCGTGCGCGCAAGGAGGGTGTAGTGCGTTCCATGCAGGCGGGCCAAGCTGACGCCCTTTGATGAGAACTTGAGTGAGCTGGTCCCTGGGCCCCTCCCCAAAAGAAGATGGCAGCTTGCCACCCATCATTGAGCACGTCAAGTTCTCGCGCTTGTGGGAAGAGGAGCTTCCTAGCTTTGGCAGGAGTAGTAGAGCGCTTGCTGTGCTGTTGCTGTGGCATGCGCTCAACAGCCTGTGCACGTGCCAACGCAACTGGTCAGCTTGGGGGCTGATGTGCAGCAAGATTCAATCCACTCACTCTGGAGTGTGCAAGGAAGCTAATTTACGTGCATTGCACCAGCAGGCAGTGCAGCAAGAGCGCAGAGGCAGACCTGCAGGCAGCTGGCAAGCAGCCTGCAGCTCTTCGAGGTGGACAACCAGGAAGCAGCGTATACAAATTGTGGAATTTAAGACTTCAGAACAGAGATGTGTAGTGAGGTAGCTCAGAGGATGGGTGGGTGGGGGCGCTGACCAGGTGCTTGGGTCTCTCACATGACAAGTCTCAGGGCGTTCGAGTGTGTCTGTGAAAGCAGCTGCAGTTTTCTAATGACAGCGCACCACTGAGGCCCTCTGTATGTAGGCCGAGGCTCTGCAGAGGCTTGACGAGCCCCATTGGGATTTCGAGACACCCTATTTACCCATCCTTACAAATGATGTAACACGCTGACCTCTATAAATACGTATATACAGACTTAAATTGCCAATTTGTGGCCAATTGGGAGCTGATAATGCACTTACGCCAGCCAGCATGTAAGTCTTATACCAACATACATGAGTACATACAATACTAACCCTCTTAAACATGTTATTCCCTCAACTTAACGAATAGAAGACGAGTCTGGAGCCTGGATAAAAGCTGAAGATTGGCAGCACACATGCCTAGGGTGCGGAGGCTGCACAGAGAAGCGCCACGGGTGACGCCACTAGAGAATGGGGCACGGGGCGCAGGTGTGTTTGCTGACAAGGGCTTTGCTCCACACAGGGGGATCCATGCCAAAGAAACACAAAACAGTGTGCAAACCAAACATGCAGGTCAAGCAACTCCTATCTCTGTGCCGCATGGCATGCACGTTCGACAACCCTGGATGGTTTGGCAAGGGGCACCATCTTTTCAGCCAGTGGATCATTCCGAACCAGCTGTCAGTTTCTGAAAAAGTTGCAGCGCAAGTCACAGTCAGGAAGTCTGCGGTGACGCCCATGAGGTGCAAACACCGTACAACAAAGAATCACATTGTGCAGTGCTTACCTGCTCTACCAGCTTCTGCGCCTTCTGGCCTCCAGGCAAACTGGCCAAAGCCGCACTGGCAGCTTGAATAGTGTGCGCACCCCGGGCATACACCCCAGGTGGTGGCTGCGGAGTGCATCAGCAGAGATGTGTTTTGATTCTTAGCTGGGCAGTGCCTTTGCATGCTCGAGTGCTGGGGCAATGACTGCTACATGAGTAACGGCAGCTCCAGCCGATATCCGAGTACCTGTGCGCGGCAGCCTAGGCAAATGAAACAGGGTGCATGCTGTGTAGCCCTTTCTTGCACTAGAGGCTGCTTAAAAAGCCAAACATGGCCCGGCAAGTTTCATGTGCAAAGGTGTGTAATGCAGCAGAGGCAGCACGCATGGTGGCCAGGCTGGATGCCAGCAGTGCATCACTTCTGACAGCACTTCTGTGGATTTTACATGCCAAGCCAAGACAGTTCAGGAATAGCTCGACAATAGGCACCATACGCAGCCTTCTTGCCCATGGACACACAACCCAGGAGAGGCTCCAGTACAAGGAGGAGCTGGACGGGGCAGCAGGAATGACCACTAGGTAAGCAAGAGACGAGCGGGCTGCCTCTGCTGCACCTACCCGAAATGGTTGCAGGTCTGCAGTGAGTAGCGAGGGCTGGTTAGGTCCCGGGTCCGCAGGGAAAGCCGTGGGGAATCTCAGGCAATCCTGGTAAGTGAGCACCCAGGCATGGCAGGAAATGTGTGGGGTGGGGGAGAGGGGGGGAGTTCAGGGGCAAAACACTGTGTGGAGGTGCCGATCAGGCAGGTGAGCGCAAAGACTTGGGCAAGTTGGGTCGGAGTCACGTGCAGTCCAAACAGGCAAGGGCTCAGGCACAGATAATAAAGCAGGGAACAGCTTTTGTGTGTGGGCGCCCAGTTAAAGAGGAGGATGGAGGGAAGGTCCTGAGTTTGTTGCCCTTGTATCTGAATATCTGAAGTGCTCTTGGGAGGGCCAGGGGTCTAAAGCGTGCACCAGGAGGAGACAAGAAGCCCCTCCTGTCTGCACCTAGGCTCTCCCCACCCCCCGCATTCCTGCAAAGATGCAGCACGCCTGCCCTGTGATGCACCTGTTTTGCTCCATTTAATACCTCAGAATGGCCCCACATCAATCCCCTAGACTAGGACATTGTGATAATTGTATGAATACGGGATGAGGGGGTAGGGAGGGGAGGGGAGGGTTAGCGTCTGTCAGTGCCTCCTCCTCCTCCCCCTCCTCTCAAGAGCTCGCAGGCAAACGTATGCTCAATTGATTGGAGGGAATTTTACCACACACGTGAATCCTCAACCCTGAGGAGCACAGATGACTTTGCCCCTGACAGTCCTGCAAAGATGCGGCAACGCCGGCCACATGCAGTGCGCCCATGTGCCACGCCTGCCCTGCACAACACGCACAGGTGCCACGCCTGCTTCCCTCACACCTGCACAGAGGCTGTGGACAGGGGGGCGCCCGGTATCCTTCCAGCAGCTGCAGGTTGCGCCCCAGCGCCAGCGGCAATCGCTGGCTGCACTGCAGGAGCGGCTGCAGCGGCCGCAGCTGCTGCAGCCGCAGCCGCAGCAGTTTCTGCCTCCACACGCCTGTCCTCCTCGACTTGGCGGGCCTCCAAGATGATCTGGGCACGGGGTGCGCAGCGAGGCAAGGTTACATCCGCTGCTGCAGAGCACTGCAGCGCTGGGCATGCCACAGCACGAAGAGGTGTGTCATCGTGCATGGCAAGCTCCAGACCATTAGCACCATGCGCTCCACTACCTGCATGCTGAGCAGATGGTGCGGCAGGGAGGGGTAGCCGTCTGGGTTGCACCAGGTGACAGCGATTGCTCTCTGCTGTCTGGGTTGCACCAGGTGACAGCCATTGCGTTCTGCTGTCTGGGTTGCACCAGGTGACAGCCATTGCTCTCTGCACATGGGTGTTCCCCTCTGGCTGCTCGCCCTCTGAGGACCACTCCTGCAAACCGTGGCAGGCCCCCGACAGACAGCGCCCCCTTCCTTCATCCCCCTCCAAGCACACACCGCATTCTCCTGATCCAGCTCCGCGCGCGTGCGCTTCTGCATCATCTCGATGCCCCGCTTTCTCTCCTGGTCGTACTCCTTGCTGTAAGGGTGCTTGACCAGCACATCGTTGGCCACCTGCCACGCACGCACACACGGTATCCAGCCACTGCTTCTAGCAGAGCCCATCATACCCATCGAAACACACCACACATCACACTCCAGAGCAGGCCGCCTGGGCCAATGCGTCATCCCATGCTAGCAGGCATGCTTCCAGGGAATCACAAGTCCCCTGGCCACATTGCCTTGTCGGGTTTGGGGGGAATTGTCGATTCACGGTGTCTTGGCAATGGCAACAGGCCATGGCTCTCAGTAGGCTGCTGAGACTTAGGAAGCAGGGATCAGGCCCCTAAGCACCCCTGGGGCATTTCATGAGCATGTCATGCAGCGTGCATGCATGCACTGTGGGATATGCAGGCGATTGGTGTGCCAGGAAAGCTAGCGCTGCCCTTAATCAACAGCAATTTAACCTAAACCACCAACTTGGCAGATCCTCCTCCAGCCCCGTTTGGCTCCCCAACTCCATTTCCAAATTTGGTTAGCTCAAAACCCACAAAACTCTGCTCATCCCCAGCTCCGTTGTGTTAGGCAACAAGAATCGATCTCAGGCCATCTTAGGCCATCTCATGACAATCCCTCATGAACAGACTGATGCACTGGGGCCAGGCGTATCATTTGCTCATGTGCTGAGCATGCACACAAGGCCAGGATTGGGGATTCAGGAGGAGCAAGGGCGCCGCTCCTACCATTGGGCGCTCAACAGGGCAGAGCAAGGCAAAACGAGGTGCGCTGCCTAGAGGTCCTATGTCCAGCGCCTCAACTGCCACGTGCACCCCGCTCTCTAAGGTCCTTGCATCCCCAGCATCCACTCTAGCAGTGCACTGCTGTGAGGGCCCTTGGGGGAAGCGCTCATCAGCTGGCCTGGCTCCCAGGCGCTGCATTGCTACTCAGGTGCTGCATTGCCTCCCAGGCGCCTGGCGTACACTGCACTCACGGGGGCTTCGCCACCTTCCCGGGCAACAAGGAGGCGGCGGGCGATGAGGTAGTAGCGGGCCTTAAGGTCTTCTAGCGCCCGGG
>LKMJ01000471.1_pt1:0-10000 | contig 30552 bp, 32 predicted proteins | sample 643391 | NCBI WGS metagenome assembly LKMJ01 (sample SAMN04112250, study PRJNA286221) | soda lake metagenome | biome: soda lake; feature: Kulunda Steppe; material: water; isolation source: sample PL-Br10 brine of Picturesque Lake | place: Russia: Kulunda steppe | collected 2010-07 | reverse complement strand
GAGCTGGGAGAGCATGCATCCAAGTTTGCCACACATTTCTGTGCCACATGAACATCCACACTTTGTCCAAGCCTTGCAGTTCTGAGCAGTTGCAACCCAATCTGAGCCTGCACTAGCAGTCCCATGGCTTCATGCCGCGACCTCCTCAAATCCTCACATCTCACTCTTCGTCTACTTGGAAGCCTGCTGCTCTATAAGAGGCCTTGTGTTAACACGCAACCATTCCAACAACTCTGGGTTGCTTTGAATGCGAGGCGACACCGCTTCCCACACCTGCAGGAGCATTAGAGCCACGACCAGCAAGTCAGCCATACTGCGTGCCAGAGAGTTGTATCAGGGATTGAGCAGAGTCTGCGCAGGATTGGCTTGCAATCAGTGCCTGCACAACATCAACACGCAGAGCAAATTGCAAGCTTCAAAATCTGGAGGCATGACGGCATAAACATTGTCATCACGTTGGCTATTCTGGACTTGCTTGCAAAAGGGGTCTCCGTACCTGCTGGTGGTATTGGTCCAGCCACGCTATCTCATCTGCGCTCATGATGGAGGCTTCAACCATTTTTGTCTGGATTGGAACCAATGTCAGGCGCTCAAAACCCAGCGAGGGCAAACCGCCAAACCTGCACAATGCACACGATGCAGCATGCACCGATGAATATGGCAGAGGCTGTGCACTTTGCATGAAAGCCTTGCGGATGATGTAGCATGCAAACAAGAGAAGCAAGAAAACCATTTGCAGTAATGTGTGATTCAATGCATGCCCAGGCTGCATAATGCTTAAAAGGCTCGTACTCACTTCAATCAGCCTAAATTCTAAGTTCCCGTTGAATCAATTCCTTTGTCTGGCATGGTCCAAGATGTTTCTATGACTTGAGATCCAAGCTCGTGCCGCATACTGTTGTTGAGTCCTAGTTTTGAGTCTTATACAGAAACAGAGACCATCCCAAGCTCCCCCTCAAACCCAGCACCTGAAGGGAGTTGGCACTTCCTTGATGATCAGGAGGTTCTCAATGCGCACACCAAAAGATCCATCCTCATAGTAGCCTGGTTCGTTACTCACAATCTGGAAATGGCAACCATATGTGCGTATGTGCTTATGTGTGTTCATGTGTGCGTACATGTATAACAAACCATTGCACAAACCAAGTTTTGAAAGAGCAAGCCACCTCCTGCACTTTCCGACAGACAGGTAGGCAAACAGGCAGGCAAAGGAGGCGAGTAGACATATTTTAAGTGACCAGGATATGGAAAACAGCAGGACGATGCAAACGATGCGATGACCAAGCTTTCTGTAGGAGGGGAGTGCTCCAAGACAGGAATTCAGCCCCAAAGACGCTGACATGCCTGCATACATCTGCAAATGCCATGTGTTGACTGCCTTTTTTTGCTCACCATCTTGGCTGCCAAGGGCGTGGTGATGTAATAGCGCGTGGAAATGGATTGTGGACCTTCATGTACATTCAGGTGGGCCCCCACACCATGACCAGTCCCTGTACAGTTGTATCAAACACCAGCATGCATCAGAAGCAAGTGGTGCAACCACGCGTACACGCACATGTTCACAATTAGCACCTTCCCACTGCCAATTCATGATGTTATGTGACCTTGCGATTTGATGCAAGGGATACAACAAAGAGCCTCATAACTTAAGGGTTGAATACATAGCAGCTCCATGCAGACTAGAGTCCCCCTTTACAATTTGCCCTCGGCCAGGCTATTCAACACACAGGATGGTACACCGAACTTAGAAACACTTTTTCTGTTGCTGCTGACGCTGCAAGCCATGCGCTTGCCTTACTGTGCACTGCTCCATGAAGCAAGATTTGTGCAGAGTGGTTGACATGCTAGTTTAGCAAAGGGAGCTGATGCTGCAAGGTAAATAGAATTGCACTTCTGGAAAAGAGTTCACACTAGACCTCAGAAGGATTGGTTATCTACCTACCGTGCCTGTAGTTGAGGCCTTCCTTCCACAGCGGCACGCGGGCTAAGGTGTCCAAGGCCGCTCCCACAGTGCCCTCAGGGAAAATTGCCTGGTCTAAGCCAATGTGACCCTGCACAAATGATTAATGAGTTCATTCCGATTCTGTGGCACTGTTGTTTCTGCCAACCAACTCGAGTCAACAAAGCGTAGGTTAGGCAGCTCTGGTGCATTTGCTACTTGAAGAGAGGCCCCAAGTTCGGTTTTGGTTGAGCAATCTTTAGCTCTTGCCACTAGCGGTTTTGACTCAATCACACTAAGCCACGTTTTTCTGCATAGCTGCTGGCTGCAGACAGCCCCATTCATGAATGGACGGGAGGGAGCTTACAAATCTTCACACCAACAATGAATGCACCACACCACCAATGAGTAAAAAAAGTTGCAAGATGCATTCCCGCGGAAGCAAGTATCAGCCAGCACGGCCATGCACCTGCAAGACACGCGTGTAGCAGCGCTTCTGGTAGTCGGTGGGTGTGCCGTAGTGCATGGTGCGGGTGATGTCGGTGGTACCGCAGTCAAACTGTGCCCCAGAGTCCACCAGCAGCAGCGTGTTGGCGTCCACTGTTCGGCACGTGCCCGGCTGGGCCCGGTAGTGGATGACAGCGCCGTTAGGGCCAGCACCTGTGCGGGGGTAGCGCGTTCCTCGGCTCAAGGAATGGCCAGGTTCCTTTTGCTTTTGACCGCCCATTGTAAGCGGGGCTGGGGCGGAACTTGAGACACACAGCAGACACCGAGACATGAGCGAATGGGCTAAAGAGCTGTGCAAGACCGCACAGAGAAAATGGATACACTAAACAACTGCAGTACACCGCAGCGTAGCTCCTGGCAGAATCATGCTGCATCACCCGCTCTACCTTGCTAGCTCTATGAAGGTGCAGGGCACACCTGTGCTGAAGGGTAGCAATCAGCAAGTGCGCAGCATTTTATTCCCTGACCAAGCTTGAGAGAGAGAGAGAGAGAGAGAGAGAGAGAGAGAGAGAGAGAGAGAGCGCGCATCAAGCGGCTGCCACGCATGGTAGCTGGCTGAGCATTAGAGCTCCATGCAAGTTTTTACCAAGACAACACGGTCCTGTGCCATGCAAGTACCTTATGGGGCGGCACATCAAATGCATGATGCGCACGCCCCATGCACTCGCCACCATACAGGATGACATCAACCCACCTGCTATGGTGGGGAAGCTAGGCTCTACAAAACCCGGCTGGGCTGCCCTTCTGCTCGTCAGCAGCTCATCAACTTGAACCTCAGTGTAGTTCTTCCCAGATCCAATCTGCAGAGGCGTGCAGACAGTGGGTGGTGTCACAACAGATGCCGCTGCGTGTTTTTTCCTTGTCAAAGCTGCTCTAGTGTGCAGGCACAGGTGGAGCTGAAGCAGGCATAAGGCCATTTGAATTTGCTCTGGATGTGGATAATGAAACCTCTTGATGAGAGCAACATAAGGTTTACAAATCAAGTTTTGATTTCCCAATGAATGATAATTCTAACATTTGCATTGTAGACTTGTGAATAATGCACACCGCAGTTTACATTGCAGGCGTCTTGTACCATTGGATCTGCTGGCATAAGCCAACACTTAGCCAACCGCAAGCCAGCACTTGAGGCCAAACAGCCAATCTAAGTGTGACTCAGTGTGGAACTCACGTCCTTTTCCAAAGTGTAGAGCAGCTCGCACAGCGCCACTGCGTCACGCAGGTGTGCCTCCCTCATGCCATTCAGCTCAGCATCATTCTTGATTGCCTGCAAAGGGGTTTCAGGAAGACGTGACGCTTCCAGGTGTGCAGCTGCAGCTTGAAGGGCCAAGGCGACAGAAGATGAAAAAGTCAATACGACAAGCCAGCTATTCCGGGGTTGGTTCAACCTGGCCTGCTTCCTCCAATCTGATGAGAGGACTCCCATCTAGGTGTGTCAACAGGGTGCTCAACACGGGCTTAACCAGACAAGCACGCATAAAATTGATTAAGGCAGAGGGGGACTCTGACCTGGACTCTGACCTTGCCTTGTTAAACAACAGTAGATCAAGCACTCCAATGCATGCGCACAGCAGCCATAGCTGTAAACACCCTTGCACCACTGCTGCCGCCATCACCACCACCACCACCACCACCACCACCACCACCAGCAGCAGTAACAGCAACGACAGCAGCAGCAGGAGCATCAGGATGCCCATTCTCACCTTTGCATTGTTGACAGGGGAAGCAAACTCCACAACTTGCTGGAAGGGTGACGCGTCAGCAGGAACGGCAGCTGTCTCCTGGACCCCTGCACTCTTCTCCGTCTTGGCACGCTTGCTGCTAGGTGCACCATTGCCTGAGCATTTGACAGGGCAGCACCTGTGTATGAGTCCGTGCTCGCATGTGTGCACACCATGCAACAATTAGATGACACCATGCCCTTAGTGGCACTTTTGATACAGACACTGCTGAGCTGCATCTGAGTGAAGTGACTGGCCAGCCTTTGTGAGTCATTCAGCCATGCTTGGGGCGAGTGGCCCCTTGTTGAGGCGAATGGCCACTATCTGGGCTGCATTTGAACGAGGCCACCTGCCACAATTGCGCATCATGTGCAGGCTGCGAACACCGGCGGCCCACACAATCCAAACTGCTCACCTGCAGCCGGGACAGCGGCCTGCTTTGCGGCGTTGAAGACGGCAAAGGAGACTTTGGAGGCGTCGAGCCACACCGATTTGCCGGCACCTGCCGCAGCCCCTATGTCAGCAATGAAGGAGCTGTAGTCCTTCACAGCCACTTGCGCCTCCTGCACGTAGCGCACCGGTGTAAAGCATTACAAGGTGATTCACGGGAAGTGGGGTGCCTCACGGCCTTTGCAGGCACTGCAATGCTGCAGCCATGCATACAATGCTGTGTGTGCTTTGTTTGTTGAACGCTCTGTGTTTGTATGGTTTAAACACAGCGCCAAGAGCGGCAAGCGGAGCACTGTACGGCATTCATAGCCATGCAGGCGCCCTGCATGCAACATGCCAGCACAAGGCAGCCGAGCGGGTTGGATCCTGCGCTGATACAGGCCTGCCTCTATCCATGCACCATACCCTGCAGGGCTACTTTGGTGAGAGGCGACCCGGACCATATTGCCACAGGTGAACAACAGAGTGCTCTGGATTAATCTGCAGGTACAGCCCTACATCTGTGCAGCGGCTGCTGCTCTCCCTGCTGGCTGGGCAGGTAGGCTCTCCATTTGGGTAAACCACACAAGTTAAAAGCATATGTGCACATTCCTTTCAGGCCAACTGGGCACTCAAACTCTCCTCAGCCTTGCTGCATCAACTGAGCGTGGATGCACAAGGAGACGCCTCCCCGCCAGAAGCTGCCCTCTTCCCTTCCTGGCCCCTCACCTGCAGGTGCTTTGTGACGTCCTCTGTGAGCTTGCCCTGCTCCACGTACAGCACAGCGCTGCCGTCCGCGCCCACGGTGGCGTAACTCAGGAACACAGGGTTGCACTGCGCGTCGCTCCCGCGCAGGTTGAACAGCCATGCAACCTGCGGCAATGGCGGCGTGGTGTGCGTGCTTTGTGAGTGGGGGTAGGATGTGGGCGATACATGGGCGATGCAGATTGCACAGCCATGCAACCTGCAGTAATGGCAGCATGGCGTGCATGCCATCAGCCGAGGGGGCGGGTGCAACACAGGACCCTGGTCATCCCTCGACTGTCAACCCACAACCATGTTGCTCGTCAGGAGCCACTTGTGCCGCTGATGCCGCTCTGGGGCTACTGATGACCTTTCAAGGCCTACACAACTTTAGTGCAGTGCCTCATATGCCCACACCCTCAAGAGAAAATAGGCAGGTCACCTGTCAGCATAGAATTGGGACAGCACAGACTCAGCACATGGGGGCCATCGCAGAATGATAGCGCCCTCCACAAGACCCTGCACACTGCATGCACACACACATCATGTGTGACGCTTGCCTTCCTCTCAGACGTGCATGGAAGCACGCTTGACCTACCTCGTCCAACATGCTGACCACCAGCAAGTCAGCCTTCAGAGTTTGAATGTGCGTGCGCATGCGTTGCACCTTAGAAACGACAGTCTCGCCCGCCCACTGCACAGGGAAAAAGGCATCAGAAAGTTCACAGCCCTTGCGTCCCACACACTAAATCAGGCTTGCAATCCAAGTGCAGGCACCACCACCTGCAAGCCAGGAACCTGGGCAGGGCAGCCGGAGCTGCAAACAAGCGCTTTGTCTGTTTAGCAATATCTTTCTTGGCCTGTTCAAACATGGAAGTTCCTCAAGGGCTTTGCGAATATGCCCCTTGTGCGACCAAGCAAGCACCCATGTGCACACTTGGTGCATAGAAGGGGAAGTGCATACGGCTCTGCAACAAGTGCCTCCAAATGCCCTTGGAGCGCACGCGCACAGAGCCGCGGCAGATGAAGAGGCCACCAAGTGATGACTGAGCATCTTCACATCAAAGCAAGGGCTCCACCATGTCAGGTGGTCACATGGGTGGCCCTCTTGAACTGTGGACTTGACTGCAAAGCCTCCCGTGTGAGTGAAGCGTCGGACAGCGTGTGCAGTACCTCGATGGGGTGCACGCGCAGCTTTGCCGATGGAGCAGCTGGGCGGCTTGCAGCCCAGGCCCGGTCCACCAAGTTGTCCCCTTGCAGGGCCACCACTTGCTTGCCTGACTCCTGCGTGAAGGCGGGGGTTTGCAGACAGACATGAAGAGCGTGCGCATGCTGGCCTGCTTTGTCTGCAGCTCCCTTGCGCAGGGCAGACGCACCTGGTTTCAGGCAAGCCAGGTGCGTGCAGCATTTTGTTGATGCCCAAAGACACAGTATGACAAGACAGCGGGGGAGCTCCCTGCCCCAGACACACTACTGTTGAGCACAGCATTTCCTGCCTCCCAGGCAGTCAAGTGAAAAGAGCAAGCAATTCATGTGAAATCTGATGGTTGGGTGGACACGACCATGCTAGCCAGCCACCTGCTCTGGCAAGCTAGCGTTTGCGCACACAGGCCTTTCACTCTCTAGTGTCTGGTTTCCGCACCTGCATCTTCTTGTTCAGCTTCCTCACAGTGTCCACAGTGTGCACTAAGGGGTCAATCCCCACTTTCCCTGATGGAGGCAGGTTAGCAGCCAGCCACTCCTCGATCTGCAGAGTGTGGTTGCGCATACAGTTGGCGCGGGCCGTCATGGAATGCTCTTTGCATTTCTTGGTCCGCAGTCGTGTGTGCAAGCTCAAGGTGTCTGCATAGCAGCGAGATGTGGCAGGGCTGCAAGGTGCAGCAGAAGCTGCTGCTGCAGGCTGAGACGGTGCAATAGGAGTGGCCTACTGTGCATCAGGCGGGTACAACAAGCAATGGTTCAGTGGGACATGCCCCTCATCACTCACATCGGGGCAGCCTGGTGTGCCGGCCCTCATCAGCGTCCACTCCTTGCCCAGCTCCTGGGATGCCTGCAACAGTGCCCAGGGGTAAGGATAACCACATGGGCATGAGCTGAAACTGGGGTGCACAAGCACGGGTGCGTGCACAGTGTGAGCAAGACCTCGATGACCAAGCGGTGACCTGTGGAAGGTCAAGACACAGGTGTCACACGCAGAGCCTTTGGAAGCACAGGTGACACACGCAGAGCCCCTTGGAAGCACAGCCAGCACAGCCAGCACAGCCAGCACAGATGACACACGCAGAGCCCCTTGGAAGCACAGCCAGCACAGCCGGCACAGGTGACACACGCAGAGCCCTTGGAAGCACAGCCAGCACAGCGCATCCTCTCCTTTGCTTCAGCCAAAATCATCCTGATCCAGCTAGGAGGGCTGGCTTGTAAGCGTGCCTTCAAGCGCCTACTAAACAGCCTGGTGAGGTGAGCAGAGCCAATGCCCAGCCGGCTGAGGCAGCAGCTCTGGCACAGCCTGTCATGAAGGCCTGCTGTCTGCTTGCAAGAAACGCCAGAAGAAGAAGACTGCCTGCTTGTACATGTTTTTTGGCTGCAGGAGGATGCACATTTCTCCTGCAATAGCACGCACAAAAGATTTTACCTGCAGGAAGTAGCGGCCGTCCGTCCACAGCAGCGCCTTGTCAGGCAAGATGACAGCAGTACCTGCGGTGCCCGTGAATCTGCACACAAACACACACACGGGCCGTGCAGCTTGTCAGCAGCTGCACGCCGTCAACAAATCTAAAAGTGCAGCGTCAAGACTCCGCTAAGCGCCGTGATGGGTGTCTGGGCCTACGGCACTGCTCTGGTCCATGCTTGGGCATGACAAGGTCTGGAGGTTGGGAAGCATGTAGCACAGCGACACCTACAGTACGCGTGCACGTCTTTTCACCAGTAAGGGCTACCGGCAGACCAAGTGGCAAAGTAAGGCAGACCCTCGGCTTTGGATCTTGAAGGCTAGCATCTGAGTGGCTCGAGCCAGGGCCAAGCAGCAGCGCGCTTTTCTCTAGCGACCAAGGGCCACAAGCCAGACATAAGCATATTTGCAGGACTTCCATGCATACCTGGAAGAAACTGGAGCACACATCACCTGTGCACATGCATGCCTGCGACAGCGCCCTCCCCTTTCCCCTAAGCAGTCAACCGCCTGAAAAGGACAATTGGGCTCATCAGAACACAGCTCTTAGCTCGCGCACCGTGAGATCCATTCCCTGCGCTTAAAGCACTCGGGGGGATACTCGCTCATGTGGGGATCCTCCGTAGGGACGATGAAGGCTTGCACACCCCTGCCTTGATCTGCAGAGGCCTGCCAGGAGCGAGTGTCACAAAAAGGACATCATGATGAAAGGAATATATACATACAGAGAGAGAGAGAGAGAGAGAGAGAGAGAGAGAGAGAGAGAGAGATGATTTGGGGGATTGTTCATGGAGGGAGAGAGGGAGGGAGGCAGCGGAGTTGCTACTGCAGGAACATGGCGCGTACACTAAGCATACATTACACTTAGCAAGCAAAAACAGACTCGCACCCTACGCTGCACCCCAGACGCATCCATGCCAAAAATAGAAGATGAGCCCAATGCCTCCTTCCCGATCCTGCTTGCGTGATGCTAGGCAAGTGCCAGCCTCCTTCTTGCATCACCCTCCAGCAGCACACATCCAGTAACACCTTTCTATGCACTTGCGTACCATGTGCTGCCTGACAGCAGCCAAGCGCTCGCAAGGAGGAACAGCAGCTTTGTCTTCCATGGTGCTGGGACGAGGACGGGTGTCCAAACTTCCAAAACCCTGGCAGATGACCACAAGGCAAGAGGCCTCACATGATTGATGCACTCATGGTTGCTTTAGCCCAATCCTGAAAGAAGGATGCAACTAGACCTGCTATTAGACAATCAAAATCACTGGCACAGAACTCATCCTTGCGGTCCGCTTGATAATGAGCCTGCATGCAGCTCACCTTTGTGCCGTGCAGAGCAATGCTCAGTCTCTGGTCCTGCATGGTAAAGCAAGTGGTGAAGAAGCATGATGCAAGGTGACTGATGAGCAAGGTGATACAACGGTGCGTACTTCTCAGTGAACATCGCTGCTTTACCGTACCTGTCGCTTGAATGTGCTAGAAAGAAAGCTTGCACGATGGACAGACCCGTGTTGGGCGAGTGGAGCAGGCCTGATGAAGGTGAAGGTGTTCAAAGGTCGCAGGCCTGCTTTGGACAAGCTGCTAAAAGAAATCATGGATTAAGAAAAATTCTTACCCTCATATCAGGGGGTCTTGAAAAATTGGGTTTAGTAGTTAGTATACCGACATAGATTTTTATTAAATATTTTTTCGCTAACGAATTTATGTATATCTGCCGGGTCTTTTATAAACCTCACAGGATTGGTGATACCTATAAATGGAATGGGAGCTGCTACATACCTCGGGACTAGCCTTAGCTCTGGGAATATATCCTGTATAGTATGAGGTGATCCATTTAACATTGGAATATGCCAATGTTTTAAAGCCACGTACGCACGCCCGCACAGTCTCAGGCCGCACGCATTCATGCACATTCAAACCTCACACCTCACACACGCACACATATTCACACACACATGCATGCACACACACATGCGCACACACATGCGCACACAC
>LKMJ01000470.1_pt1 | contig 30574 bp, 47 predicted proteins | sample 643391 | NCBI WGS metagenome assembly LKMJ01 (sample SAMN04112250, study PRJNA286221) | soda lake metagenome | biome: soda lake; feature: Kulunda Steppe; material: water; isolation source: sample PL-Br10 brine of Picturesque Lake | place: Russia: Kulunda steppe | collected 2010-07 | reverse complement strand
GCGTGTGTGTGTGTGTGTGTGTGTGTGTGTGTGTGTGTGTGTGTGTGTGTGTGTGTGTGTGTGTGTGTGTGTGTGTGTGTGCGTGCGCGTGCCAGCATGTGAGTTTGCGTAAGCATGAGCATGGGACCTTTTTGAGAGGCGAGCACACTGTGCCCCCCCCGCAAGTCCACAGCCCCACACTTGATGCTTGCAGGTGAGCGCAGGGATTGGCCACAGCAGCGCTGCAGCAGCCGCACCTGCTCCCTGTACTCAGCGTCCTTGGTCAGGGGCTGCTTGGTATAGTCCACAGCCACCTCCACCAAGCCCTTGGCAGTCCCATTTGCGGGCACCATCAGGGCATGCGAGAAGTTGGCAAAGGCCAGCGTGTCCACCTGCGCTCGTGAGCAAGCACAGCCACACCCCACTGAGCTGCGCACAGCCGTGGGCACTGTGAGCTGTGAGCCGACATCACACACACACACCAGCGCATCTGGCTGCTTCTAGAGCACGTGCGCACGGACGTGCTATAGTGCTGTGAAGGCGCCAGCGCGCAGAAGCCCCGAGTGCGCTTAAGCCAAGCTCCCAATGTGCGTGTGCAGTGGCCCCTGAGTCAAGGCCTGGGGCTGGAACGCAGACAAGCTATATGTGGCGGAGATGCGCGGAGGTAATCAATGAGTGGCGTGGGTTGGCTGTGCCATTTAGGCCTGCAACCCTTCCCTTTTGGATTGGCTCCCCCTTTTGTGAGTGCCCTTTTGGGCCTGCAACCACATTATTGGCGGAGCACCTGCGGCGGCACATCTTCGGCAGTACAATCACTGATGCCACAGATCACACACCTCACCAGAACCAGGACCGGCCCCCAGGCCCGTTTCTACCCCAAAAGCCTCTTGGGCACAGGCGTATGCGCACCACTGACCACTACAACATTCCAAATGAATGAGCGAGCCCTCTCATGGCATCACCAGATTCCGAGAGCCCCTCCCTTGACCAAAGGGCCCACCTTGCAACGTTCCCAAAAGGGATAGCCAATCGATGCCACAACACTGATTCTCATTGTGTATGACCACCACTTAACACACCTTGCCTGTCTTCTTGCTGATCTCCATGCGCCACGGTGTCCCCCGTGTTCCGCTGGCTAGGGTCTCACCCTGCGGCACACATCCAGCAAGAGGTGCGCACGTGAGCGTGACACCCACAGCAGGAGCTCCTGCGCAAGACAGCACGCCATCAGCAAGGTCAAGAGTCCCGCCCTGCGGCACACATCCAGCGAGAGAAAGGTGCGCACGTGAGCGTGGCACCCACAGCAGGAGCTCCTGCGCAAGACAGCACGCCATCAGCAAGGTCAAGAGTCCCGCCCTGCGGCACACATCCAGCGAGAGGAGGTGCGCACGTGAGCGTGGCACCCACAGCAGGAGCTCCTGCGCAAGACAGCACGCCATCAGCAAGGTCAAGAGTCCCGCCCTGCGGCACACATCCAGAATGTGGTGCACGTGCGCGTACAACACACAGCAGGTGGTCAACAAGACAGCACGCCACCAGCGTGCATGCTCTGCCACACCCTGCGCATGCCTTGGCCTCAGGCTGGTCAACTTAATAGGGTGGGTGGTCAACAGAGGCGTGCGGCAGGAGGCGCGTGCGTGCTGCCCAGCACAGCAGCAACGCACCAGCAGGCGTATACATAGTGGACTCAATTCATGCCTTTAGAGGTGCACAAGGGCCACAAAAGGCAACGCTAGAGCATACCACTAGGACAGGCACGCCGCGCACCTATGGTCAGAGTGGTGCATGTAGCGTCGCGCACGGCAGCACACCAACAGGCAGCACCCTCCGCAGCCTGCCAGCCACACACGGCGCTCAGGGCCTCGCCCAAGATCTTGCCCCTGCCTGCCCTGGCAGACCTTGCCTCGTGCTCGGCCCTCCTTTGCACTTGACCCAGCAAAAAAACAAATTGTGTGCAGGAGGGCCCCCATGAGCACCCTCTCCTCTGCCTCTGCAGGCCAGCCATTGTGGAGGAGGGGCCCACGCGCACCACCCCAGCTGGGCCCTCTGTGTGCGCGCACCCCCAGCGAACCCCTAACATGCCCCGGATGCCCACCTGGCTGAGGCACTCAGTCACTCTGCCACATCTGCGTTCTGTGTCATGCCAATAAGCATGCAGCAAGGCATGCGTACAGACTTGTGTGTGCGTGGGGATTCGTGTGTGCGTGTGCAAGAGGCTGCATGTGGATGAACATGTGTGCACGCCTGGATGCCATCCTCACCTGGCCAGGTGCCACCTCCGCCATCACGACGTCGGTGTTGCTGTCATGGGGCCGAGCTGTGTGCAGCACAAATGAGATGTCCGGTGGGGCCAGCGCCTGCGTGCAGCACATGGAAGGATCCCAGGGCTGTGCGCGGCCGGGCAGCTCACGGCGGCAGTGCGATGGGTATGGCATGGAGGGCGTGGCGAGACGTAAGGGAGTGTGCTAGTACCGGGCAGGGCCCTGCGATTCCAGAGGCCACAGAGGTGTTTGGTTGTTTTTGAGGTGTGAATGTCTGCACAGACCAGGGCAGGGCAGCATGTGCACGTGCAGGTGTATGTGTGCGAGCGTAAACAGACGCACCATGATGAGCACGCCCATCGTGGCATTGCTGTGGGGCACGCCTGCAGCGCGCCTGCTCAGCACTGCGCGCCGCGAGAACAGCGACGCCCACACCTCCTTCACTGCATCCCCCACGGCCGCTGCATCATCTGCAGGCACGCCAACCTGCGGCACACGAGCAGGCGCGTGCACGAGCACGCGTGCGTCAGTGCAAGAGGGCATAAATCAGGACAGGTGCCCACGATCATGCTACGCATCTGTATACAGGCAACACGCTGGCATATGGTGGCTATTGTCCTGATGCTCCAAAGGATATCAAGCGCACACATGCCAGCATCGATGCCAGGACATGCCCCTGCTCTTAAACAACAACAACAACAACTTCAGCAGCAGCAGCAGCAGCTTTGGCGCACATGCAAGCACACGCAAATGCACGCGCACACCTTGCTTTCGTACAGGCCAGCGGCGCTCAGCCCCGCCAGGTCCTCCACGTTCGCACTGCTGCGCACGGCCAGCAGCAGTGGCCCCCCGTTGCTGCCTGCTCGCGCGATGGTCTGGGCAACCTGCGTGCACCGTGCATGTGTGTGTGCACGTGTGTGTTTATATTCGTGTGTGCGTGTGTGTGTGTGTGTGCATGTGTGCATGTGTGAGCGTGCACATGTGCATACATGTGTACAAGCCTTTGTGTGCACGTGTGTGTGTAGTGCGTCTGTGTTCATAAGAGTGTGTGTGTAGTGCGTCTGTGTGCATAAGAGTGTGTGTGTGTGTGTGTGTGTGTGCAAGTTTGCACATGTGATTGTGTATCAGTGTGTGAGAATCAGTGCGAGCATTTGTGTGAACATAGGGTGGGAGCGTGACTGAGAGCTTGGATTACGTGTGCATGCGACTGCACCAGCACACACACACACCCTGTGCATGCGACTGCACCAGCACACACACACACCCGGCGCATGCTGTGCGATCCACATGCGCCCACAAACGCAGGCTTGGCTGAATCCCCACATGCCAGCCCACTTGCTCCTGTGCACCCAAGCCAGTATAGCCACAACACCCCCTGGCACTTCTCATCATAGGGGGGAAGACTCTGAAGACTTTGCCTTAAAAACCGATCCTCATCCTCTTTAAAGTCCACCTGAGCACCTTGCCAGGTGCGCACACACAGGCGCGGCTGAAAGCCTTGCCAAATGCGCACCAGATTAAGCCACCCACTTGCCTTTCCTCTGTCCTTACTTCAACACCCCTAGGCTTCTCAGCCACATCCTCCTGCCCATCCTCCAGCCCTTACAATTCCAGCCTACAGTTCCAGCTTTGGTCAGCGTCAAACCCCATCCCAGGCTGCTTTTGGGCCTCCTCCCCACCTGACCCTGCAGCTCTCCTTCTGACCCTGCAGCTCTCCTGCTGACCCTGCAGCTCTCCTGCTGACCCTGCACCTAATCCTGCTGACCAAAGCCCCGCTTTCATACAACACAACTACCCTGACTTTGTTACTCACAACCCCACACCAGATTTGTCAGCGCTTTCATAGCATGTGCGGCCCCTCTGCCTGCAGCTTCAGGCAAGCATGGCCAGCAAGAGGCAGCTAGGCGCGCTCTGCACAGCTGCACTCCCCTCCTTGCCCCTGCTGCGCACCTGGGCAATGATGCTGTCTGGGATGCGTGCCTTCCTGATGATACCCGCCATACGGTCACAAGTGCTGCTCAGCTCCGCGGTCGGCAGGTCTGGCCGCTCCAGCTCCTTCAAGCACGCCTGGGGCCGGCAAGCAAAAGCAGCGCTAGCAGCTTGTACAGCAGGTGTGTGCTTGCATGTTCTGGGTGCGCTGTGCCTGCGCGCCCATTTTGTCTCATGTGCACCCATGTGCCGCGCGTCGTGGCTGCGCGCCCCATGTGCTGTGCATGCAAATCTGAGATCCCTCACTCCTGCTGCGCGCACACCTGGAGATCCCCTTCCCGCCTGCTTGCCTGCCGCGCACGCACCTGGAACTCCCCGTCTACGCCCGCCTCCTTCAGCGCGCAGTCCATGCAGCCAAATGGTAGCGCCGCACCAGGGGGCGTGATGAACAGGCCCTGAGTGCTGCGCGCAATGCGCTCCAGCTCCCCGCACTTGGCGGCCTGCGCGCGTGGGCGGCACACTTGTGCGCGTCATGTCCAGGAGTCCAGGAGTGCATGCCGATGCTACTCTTAGCCATTTGGCGCGCGGTCCATGCAAGCGAGCGACCGCACCACACCTCCCCATGCGTGCACGTCCCCATGTGTGCATGCCATGATGACTTCCACAGGAGGCCACAAAAGGTGGGGGCATGTGCTGGCAACCCCTACGGGGGCGTTGTGTGCCTGGGGACCAGCAGCTAACCACATTGTCTCGTACCACAGTATATGGACATGCAGGGAGCGTTCAGACAGCCCGCACAAACCGACGCGTTCTGGAGGCAAGGCGCGTTGAGGTGCTGCAGCTGGTCTGGGCGCGCACACACACACATTCGGCAAAAGAGGGCAGAGGTGCGTCACCGCAAGCTAGGGATAGCCCAAGGGCACCCCCTTTCTCCAGCACCCCCCCTTCCTTGTTCGGTAATACGTGCCTGCCTCATCCTTCCCCTTTGTTCTCCACTCCTCTCCTTCCCACGCCCCCGAAAACACACACTGCACACCTTTGCGCCGCACGTCTCCGTGTTGGCTTCAGCCAGGGGCACCACCACCATTTTTTGCACCTTTGTGGTCTTGCCAGGGCCGGCTGCAAGGCGTGTGCAGACATAACAAACGAGATCATCATAAGCATGCTCTATGTGCTTGCACCACTTCTTGCTGAGGCCGTCCTCTTTCTCTCTGCTGTTGTGTGTGCGCGTGTGTGCATGTGTGCATGTGTACGTGTGTGCGTGCGTGCATGTGTTTGTGTGTGTGCGTGCATATATGCGTGTGCGTGTGTAAGTGTGAGCCTGTGCATGTGTGAGTGCGTGTGCGCATGCGCGCATGTGTATGCTCTCGTGTGTGTGTGCGTGTGCGTGTGTGTGCGTGTGTGTGTGCCTGTGCGCGCGCATGTTATTGCTTTTGTGTCTTTGCGCGGATGTTTAAGAGCTCGGAGGTTTGGCATAAGCATGCATGCAAGTCATGCACACGCGCACACTCAAGGGCCTGGCTGGCGACGGCATACATCTTTCCTTTTGTGTGTGTGCCTGGTCGCTCAAAGGCTCCTTGGCAACAGCATGCATCTTTCGTTCTGTGTGTGTGTGTGTGTGCGCGTGCCAGGTTGCTCAAAGGTGCGTAAGCATGAGCGTGAGCAAGCCAAGCTGCCTTCAGGGCCTCTGAGCAATGTTCAAGTGCCACCTCTTGCTACAAAACCTTAACCATACATACTCCTTTGCTTTCCCCACGCTCAAGCCTATGCCATGGCCACGCGTGCATGCATGTGTCCTCCCCTCCACTTATACACACTTCACACAGCAGCAAAAAACTTGCATGGGGGTGCATGCAATTACTGAGCCGCAACCTACTCCTCCTAGAACCACACACCTGTAGGCTTGCCGACCGCCGCCTGTGCCTTGGAGGCCACAGCTGCCGAGGTGGCTGCCTTGCCTGTGGGCGAGGGCACCAGGGTCACCGTACCCTGCGCCACCGTCAGCTTCACCGGCTTGCCCTGCAGCGGCTCGATGTTGGCGGCCGCGTAGTCTGCGTCGTCGCAGGTTACGAACGGCACCTGTGCGCGTAATTGGGCCAGCATGGGCTTTGGGCAGGCGGCCCAGAGGTGCTGCAGGCTAGCTGTGAGGGCCGCATGCGCACCCACTGTGCAGAGCCGCACACACAGCAAACAGTGAGGACTGCATTCGCACCCACTGTGCGAAGCCTCACACAAAGCGAACTGTGAGAACTGCATGCGCATACACCGTGCGAAGCCTCACACAAAGCGAACTGTGAGGGCTGCATGCACTGTATTGACGTGAGGGCTGTGTGCACACCCTACCATGTGGCGCGGCAAATGAGCGCAAACACATGGGGTGGATGTGGCTGTGGCTGTGGGTCATCACCAGCACAAAAGGCGCAACTCGTGTGGGATGAGTGTGGGCCATTGTTAGCAAAAACACAAGCTGCAGGATATAAGTACCAGGCGGTCAGAGTGTGTTCATTGGCAAACCATGTTCCTGGTACCACTTGAAGACATGGATGCATCAATTAGGAATAGCAATAGTGTTTACCATGTCTTCTTAGAGAGCTTGTCTCCCTCAAGCATCATCCGCCTTTTCCTCAACAATGCAGCAACTACCAACAGGGCTGTGCCTTCGAGTCCTTCCCAGGTCCTCACGCGCCTTCAGAACTGCCAACATGTGCAACAAGCCATCAAAGGCTACCCAAGGCACTTGAATACCAAAAGGGGCTCTGGCACTGAACATGAGTGCTGGGCACCCAGGGGGTCTCTGTGCCAAACACAAGCAAGGCTGGCGCCCAACGCCACAATTGCACCCCCCTGCTGCGGCTCCTCTCTGCCGTGAGAGTGAGAGAGAGAGAGAGAGAGAGCTTGTCCCTGTTCACGCGCACATGCCTCCAGATGCTAATGCTGCGGCTGTGGCTGAGCTGCAGGGCCATCAGCACTTCACAGCAGAGCGCCCGCCTGTTACAGCTCCCTCTAGCCCCAGCTGCTCACCCCTGCTGCCGCGTGCCCCTTGCTGCTGCCGCGTGCACCTTGCTGCTGCCGCGTGCACCTTTTGCTGCTGCTCAGTCCATCAGTTGCACACTGGGGCTGCATTGCAGATCGCGCGCAGCTCTGGCAAGTCAGTACACCAGACAGCAGCTCACCTTCTCCTGCCGCGCGCGCACGCCCAGGTGGCTGAGGTGCGGCAGCTCCTGCAGCAGGATGACACCGGCTAGGCGGTCGCCCAGAGGCCCCACCTCCTCGTCACCCTCTGCGCGCCGCACCAGCAGCACCTGCGGGGGAAGGAGGGGGGATGGCAGGGTGAGCATAGCATCAGCGTGCTGCACCAGCAGCACCTGGGGGGGGAGGAGAGGGGAGCGTTCGGCATTAGGCGTGTTTGTCAGAGGTGGGGCTCTGCCTTAGGCTTGCCACACGAGCAGCTCTTTGACAGCGCATGAATGACTAGCAGCTCTCTAACTGCAAGGATGCATGCATCCGCATTCTTTTTTAAACAATCTTGCCCCCTCTTTGAGGCGTGCGCATAGGCGCGCACACACACGTCATGCATGCACACGCTTTATACACAAGCACGCGGACCTCCACCTGGATTTCAGCATCTACCACCACATCCTCATCCTCTCCAGCGTGATCACGGCCTGTGCGTGCCGCCCTTGCTCACCACCTTTGTCTCTTACTTCCACATGCTGCTGATGCACATGTCATCACGGCCCATGCACCCACCACATCATCATCGTGGCCCTTGCAGGCAGCATCCATGGCCTCTGGGCTAAGGCCCTCCACTTTGACTAAGCGCCCAACAGCCTCACCTGCGCACACAGGTGCACATGTGCGTGTGTGCACGTGTGTGTATGAGTGTGTGAGCGGGTGTTCATTCAAACACATGTGGTGACGCGTTGGGGGATCTGGGATTCGCGGCTGGCCCAGCTAGCATGCATACATGATACTGGGATATGCGGCTGGCCCAGCTAGCATGTTTGCATGATACTGGTCGAGGCCAAGCGCTTCGCTGTGGGGGAAGATGGGAGAGCAGAGCAAAAGGGCATATGCTCGCGTCATACCAAGACCCCAGCTAGGCCCCCCATGGTAGGCTCCCAGCCAGGGCCTGCCTCATGCCAAGACCCAGCCAGGGCCCCATATGGTAGGCTCCCAGCCAGGGCCTGCCCCACGCACCCGTGACCAGCGCGTCCCAGGCCTCCTGCCTAGCCAGCTGCCGGAGGCCCTTGGACAGCAGCGACGCCAGCTTGGACACCTGGAACGCCACGCTCGCGCGCACTTCCGACTCTGCGTGCACGGGCAGAGGGTGCAGTGCATGAGGGTGGGTGCGCGTGTGTGTGCGGTGCGCGCGCAGGTTGGTAAGCCCAGGCACTGTGGCGCCGGGGGCCCCTGCCTGTGACACCCATGCAGTAAGGACAGGCAGGGTCACATGGTTTGTCATTGTGGCCAAGGGGTACGGGTGGGGGTCCCACCAACTGTTGCTGCTGCCACTGCCGCTGCTCATGATGGTGGCGGTGGTGACGATGGTGCTGCTGCCCGGGATGATGCGCGCAGTGCTGGTAGCATCAATGAGGCTGGTGCAGGGCACGACACCATGTGCATGGGTGTATGGATGCTAAGCACACTGTTGGTGCTGCAATAGAGACAGTGTGCACTTATCCCCAAAGCACCTGTGGCGTGCAGCAGGGCACGAATCCCATCAGGCGCAAAGACCACAGGCGCATGGGCCGCCATCACTTTGGGCGCGTGAGTTGCGTGGCACACAAGCATGTCCTTGCCCTCACCCACCTCCGAACACCTGCGCCATGTGGCGGGGCACGTCCAGGGCATGTCCCAGGCGCATGGCGGGGCCCTCGTACAGGCCCACCACCAAGTCCGAGTACTGCGGCAACGCAGTGTAAGCATGTGTACCAACGTGTGCGCGAGTGTGTGTGTGCGTACGTATGCGTGTGTGTGTGTGTGTGTGTGCGCACGTGCGTGCGCTCATTTGTCTGTGTGGGGAGGGGGGAGGGGCATGTGTGTGTGTGCGTGCGTGTGTACGCGTTTGGACACGCGCACACAACTTCATAGGTGGTGCACAGTGAGCACATACTTACCCCTCCGTCAGCACGCGTGCAATCAAGGCAAACCCTTCAGATTTCGTACAAAATTTCTGATACAATTGGTTCAACCAGAGGACAAACCTTGGGACACTTGAGCTACACCATGGCACTAACACACTTGCCAGGCAAGATGCACACAGCCTTCACAGGCCCCTCACAGCACTGCACCCCTCATACACCATTCTTGGCTACGTTGCCCCACAGCACTGCATCGCTTGCACCCCATGTCTGTGGTTGCGATGCCTCAAAACTATCACACCACCCATACACCAGCTTCAACAGCAACGCCACCACAGAGCTAAGGCCCCACGGACCAAGCGCCCTCCGCTGGTCAGCTTGCAGCACCCTGCTTCTGCGCACCAGGGAAACAACTGCCTTCGGCTCACAGGTGAGCCTTTTTAAGCGCATTGGAGGGGTGAGCCTATTTTAGAGTCCTGCCTGGGGAGAGGACCCTTTCGAATCATACCTGCAAGGTTGACCCACTTGAGCAACAAGGAGGCAACCCCTTTTGAGGGGGCATGCTAGCTAGGGAGGCTCACCTGGGAGGCGAGGCGCACGCAGCGCTCCACGGAAGCCTTCGCCCTCAGAGCCGTTACCTCCGGCCGCTCCATCTTGCTGGCCATGCCTTGTGCCCCACTCAGCCACACCTGCAGCAGCCCAACCACGCGCATGCGCACATCTTGAGCCGACGCCCGATGTGGTGCATCATACGGCGAGAGCGTGTGGTGCATCATACGGTGAGATCATGTGGTGCATCATGCGGTGAGATCATGTGGAGCATCATACGGTGAGATCATGTGGTGCATCATACAGTGAGAGCGTGTGGGTTGTGACGGGAAGGCACCTGGCAGGGAAGAGCATGCAGGGGGCCTGCAGGCATGGAACCGTGCTGAGGTAGCACTGCTGCCATAATGCACACCGCTGCACACGCACATTTATGCAGGGGGCGTGCAGGCATGGAGCTGTGCTGCCATTGTGCGCACCACACGCATATCAAGGCAGGGGCTCCACTTCACGCACATCCATGCAGGAGCTCCACTCACGGTGGTCCTGGCATCCTGCTGGGGACTGCAAGGCAGCCCCATTTGCGCGGAGAAGCAGCTACAAACATAGCGAGCCCTGTGGAGCCGCGGCCTTCAGCTCACGTTTATGCTAGGGGCATACCCGTGCCAACCCACTTCAATGCTAAAGGGGCACACCCATGCCCAGCTAGCCTAGCACACCCGTGCCCAGCTAGCCTAGCACACCAGTGCCCAGCACACCCGTGTCCAGCTAGCCTAGCAGACGGCTCCTCTGGCCGATGGGCTCGTTTCAACTTGGCCTTGATGTAGTGGCTATGTACTCATCGCTCTGGATAGCACTAGAAAATAAATGGAGAGACGCGCGCAAGTTCTCCTTCACCACAGCCGAGCCCATACAGGCAGAGTGGCTGCGTACAAGTAGACGCCAGCATGCTGCAGGGATGCCAAGCAAGCCGCAAAGCAGGACCACGCCCTGCTTTTGCTACAGCATCAAGTTACCATGAACAGATCGTCCCATCGGAACTAGGCCTTTTTGTGCTCTGCGCTCCTAACAACCCAGTGCCCTTCCCCCCTCTTCCCGTTCTACAGGGTCCTGCCATCAGGGCAGCCCAGCTCTCTCTGTGCAAGCGCACCTCTAGCTCGTTTTCAAGAATTATGAGCTCCTTGGGCGCAAATTGACTGAAGCCCAAGTGGCGCAGCCCCTGCGTGAGCGCAGCCACCACCGACTTCCAGGCGCCTGGGTCGTTTGCGCGCGCGAGCTTGTCGGCGCCGCCCTGCAGCAGCACATGGGCAGACACACGACACGGGTGTTTTTCAATGAAAGAAAAATTTCCAAGTTAACGATGTTAACATAAGGTGAGTGGCGCCCAGACATAGATAAAAGCACAGGGAGTGGTGTCACGCACCTGTGCCCAATGGCAACACAGCACACAGAAACTGACTTCTGTGGCTTGCATCCCTTCTGGTAGCTCTCTTTTGGGATGCACGGCAGTGCCAAAGCAAGCTGTGACAGACAGCGCAGAACATGACTGCAAGACGTGTGTGTGTGCAGCGCACCTCCTCTTCAATCTTCCCTGCAATGCGCGACAGCGCCACGAAGGCGTAGTCCTCCAGGCGGATCTCAGCTAGCCTCCAGCGCTGCGGGCATGCGAGTAGCGCCAAGCAAGACGTCAAGGTACTGGGCTGGAGGAGCAGCTTGCTGCTGCCAGTGACCATACTGCCTGCAGGAGCACCTGTCATTACCGACTTTTTCAGTTGGATGGAAAATCCAACGTTGCACTTTGTGCAGGGCTTTCCTGCTTTTGCCTAAGGATGTGGTGGACGTGATTGGACAAGTAAAGCACTATGCACTCCTCACCCCCCCGGTCAATTTCTACCAGGCCATGCAGTAGCGGTTCCTGATCAACGAGGACATAACTCAAGCCTGGTGAGCAGTGCTGTATGCAGGTGGCCTTGGCGCCCTGCCCAAACCTCTCACCTGACGCATCGCCAGCACATCGTCATTGATGTCATTGCGCAGGCCAGAGGCCAAGCCCCTGATGTAGAAGGCTCGAGCCTACGCAGGGCAAGCAAGGTTTAGTGCTGGTTTGGTGGTGGCGTTCAACGGGTGCGTGGCCTCATCACACACATATGGCAAGAGGCTGTGGTCACGAGGCAGCACTGTCATTCACACTGTCAACACTCGGGAGGGAAGCAACCTCCACCAATCTCTCCTGGCAGGAGAACATTCCAACCTACCCCAGCTTCTTCTTGCTGTGCCTGGCATAGACGTTCCCCAATTGAACAACTGTGGCAAGGACCCAGACCCGCTGTTGGCATCATCCCATAGCAAACAGGCAAGGCTTATGCCTTGGGGTTTTCTCCTGCTGCCCCTTTCTCCACTGCAGCACCAGCAGCAACATCACCTTCCGTGCCCATGCGCATCAGCCCTGCATAAATGCTAACAGCACCGCACGCAGCATTCCTGGCAGCACCATCATCACCACCAACGCTGCCATCATCACCACCACCAGCGGCAGCGGCAGCAGCAGCAGTTGGTGTGTCCCCCACCTGGGTGGCCAGGCTGAGCGCATTCATCAGTGCTTCCACAGATGCGCCAGAGCCAGAGGCCTCCACTTTGTCCATGGCGGCACGCAGTTGCGTGTTGATGGCTCGGTGGTCGTCGTCGATGGAGGGCGAGGTGGCCTCCAGCAAGTCCACAAGGCCTGCAGGATGCAAATGCGATACATTTCTGCCTACCACTGGACATGCGTGGAGCGGCTGCGCAGGACCAGCGAAAGATGGTTCGCGATGGCACAACCAAGGGGCACTTGACAGAGTGGGTGCAAAGCCTGTACTGCTGCACAGTTAAGGGGCACTTGCCAGAGTGGGTGCAAAGCCTGTACTGCTGCACAGCCAAGGTGCACTTGCCAGAGTGGGTGCAAAGCCTATATTGCTGCACAGTTAAGGGGCACTTGCCAGAGCAGTGCAAAGCCTGTACTGCTGCGCAGCCAAGGTGCACTTGCCAGAGTGGGCGCAAAGCCTGTACTGCTGCACAGTTCAGGGGCACTTGCCAGAGTGGGTGCAAAGCCTGTACTGCTGCACAGCCAAGGGGCACTTGACAGAGTGGGCGCAAAGCCTGTACTGCTGCGCAGCTGTGCAGGCCCATAAGGCCTGCATCACAATCATACACGCACACACAGAGCGAGGGGCAGCTCAAGCGCAGCCAAAACGCCTGCTTGCCACACAGTGTACCAGCTGAGTTGCAGTTACGTAGAGAAACCCACTCTGCCTTTGCAAAAGTATGCATTGCATGATATGCTGTCAATGATGACAGTGATACTTTATCATCGGCAGCTGTGACACTATATCATCCATAACAGGTGGTGGGGATGACCGCGGTTCACAGAACCATGCACGCATCGAAAGGGCTGCGTGCCTGGCAGGCACACATTGAAAGGGCTGCGAGTGCGCAAGGCGCAGCGATTGGTGGAATGACCGGGGACAGTGTGTGACAGGTGCGGAGCATGATAGGGACAATGTGACATTGTCCCCATTGTTGTTAGGGATGGGTAAATAGGGTCTGTTCAAAATGCCAAAGAGGCTCTAGAGAGGCTCAAATAGGCTCTACAGAGGCTCTACAGAGCCTCGACGAGGGTCTGCCAAACCTTGTTTACCCATCCCTTAACAATGTGACATGTGCAGTGCACGACAAGTATGGCGTGTGGACAGGGATGGTGGCGTGTGGACAGGGACGGTGGCGTGTGGACAGGGATGGTCACGTGTGGACAGGGATGGTGGTGTGTGCACAGGGACGGTGGCGTGTGGACAGGGATGGTTATGTGTGGACAGGGATGGTGGCGTGTGCACAGGGATGGTGGTGTGTGGACAGGAGCGCTGCCCGTGGGTCGGCACGATGCATTGGGGAAACGGAGTGATGTGCAGTGACTGTTGGTACATGCGTGTACGGGCATAGCACACAAGAGCACGAGTGTGTGCTTGGTCGGGATGATTGTATGGTAATTGGACACTCAAGCACTGCTAGTGGCGGCTGCAAAGGACCATCAAAGCGGCAATGCCAAGCCTGCAGATGAGCGCTTGGCCACGCGCACAAATCAGGGCACCAGCAAGCTTGCAGGCATGCATGATCAAGCGCGTGCATCCTGAGGGAAGTCACACGGTCCTGCTCTTGCAAATCAACGCATGGCCCCGCGTGCGTCAGGGCACCAGCACTGAGGCGCAGGGCTCAGAACAACAAATCAGAGAGCGGTAGTGATCTCGAGATCGCAGAAAACACCTGCACATGCCAAGCTACTTGAGGGCATAGTCTGCCGACATGGTTGTGGGGACTGAAAATGCGTTTCACTTCTATGGAGCTTCAAAGGAGCCAAAGCCCACCCAGGCATACCAGGCAATGGGTTTGCTGACACAAAAGCAAAACGTGCAGCCACAATGAGTGGCCTGTCTTGCAGTTTCAGGACCACCCCTGCAGCATACGCTGCCTGCCAACTTTGTTCCATGTGCTTGGGGCTGGAGTGAATAGGGGCAAGCGGCAGCAACTTCTGGTGGCATGGAGTCCCTGTAAGAAGGCCCAGTCGCACAGGGAGGCAACCATGCATACTGTGCTCGGGCTCGGGCGCGTGCACCGACATGAGGCCATACCCCAGCGTCTCCTCCACGACGGAGTGCAATGGGCCCATGCCCTGAGGTACACACACTTCTGGGGTCAAAGGACTCATGCAACAAAGCATGCAAGGGGTACGTACTCTGTGTGCGCACCTGTCATGGTGCTGCAATTGAGCTATAGCCAGGGCGCAAGGAACACAACCCTGCTCATGCACCTGTGGTGATGCTGCAATTGAGCTAGCCAGGGCAAGGAACGCAACCCTGCGCACGCACCTGTGGCATTGAAGAACTCACGCAACTCTTGCGTGAACTCTTGGAAGTCCCTGATAAACTGGCCATCGTACTCGCCAGGATTCCTGGTGATGCGCTCAAGCATCTCCTCAGTTGCCACCAAATCCTCGGGCCCTGCAGGCGCACATGCGAAAAATATCGGCGGGCGTGCTTCAAAGTCTGAACAGAGCACGGGCCATGGCTGCATGGCAAAAGATGCCCCTACATGTGTGCCAAAGTTGCTGTGTTACACAAGACTTCTGGCAGCCTGTGTGTATGTGTGTGAGTGTGAAGGTCAAGTAAGGGATGCAACAAAGTGGCCACTGAACATGAAAGCCAGCAAAGCATGTGAGGCATCTACACCCCCTGCTTGCTGGAGCGCTGCATGTGAGGCCGTGCAAAGCTGGTGCATGTGCATGCTCAGCATGTTGCTGTGTGTGCCAAGCTTTGGGATTGGGCAGAGGTTTCTGCCGGACCCAAGTGCCACAGGCAGGTCAGAGCAAGCTGATGCAAGTTGTAAAAACGCAGAGCACGGTGATTAGACAAGTCTTGTCAGTAAATAGGACAGGCTTCAACCGTCCATGGACCAGAAGATTCACATAGTTGCCTATACCACACAAGACAGCACGTGTTCGCAATAGGCCCCAATTGCAGTACCAGCCGGGGCGGGAATGCAGGCGCCAAATTAAAGAGTTGGGGTGAGCACACCACAGCGGTCACAGCAAGTTGGGCAACATTGCACCACACCACAGGGGTCACAGCACACCACAGGGGTCACAGCAAGTTGGGCAATTGAAGCAACATTGCACAAACCCGCTATTCAAACAGTGGGAGCAAGTATATGCAGTTGCTGAGCACTCGGCAGTGAGGATAACAGGGCTGCATCATTGGTGCGCGGATGCTGAGCACACCAGGTGGCCTGTGCAATGCAGGCAAATGCTGCACACAGCTCATGAACTTGAATGATGCCGGCAAAGACCCACAAGGCATCAGCACCCCAACAAGGCATCAGCACTGTCCCACATAGCATCAGTGCAAAACACATGCAGAGCACAGCTGTCGGGGCGGGCAAGTGAGGACAGCATATGATTGGGGTCAGCGTACTGATGCTGGGCACAGCAGGTGGCTGCCGCGCCCGGCCCACCTGCGCAGCGGTGCAGCTTGTTTTGGATGGTGTGCTTGATCTCCAGCTTGATGTTCTTTGGCATGTACTTGCTGTGTGCAATGTCCCTGCGTCAGAGGCAAGCAGGCGGGCGGGCACGCATTTACCTGCGCAGCGGTGGAGCTTGTTCTGGATGGTGTGCTTGATCTCGTTCTTAATGTTGCCGGGCATGTAGTTCTTGTGCGCAATGTCCCTGTCGGGGGCCACGCATCCCAATGTGAAGAGGGGGGGGGGCATATAAGGGGGTACACATTACACGGCAGGGGGGGCACATGGCCTGAAGAACTGGTGCCTACCCTTATCAAACAATGCACATGCATGCACAAGTGCGCACAAGGGCATGGCACCTGAACGTCTATCCAACTCCACATCTTCAGTATGCAAGCGCCAAACGCGCACAGCAGTGAGTGATTGCGTGCATGCATGAATGCATGCTGAGCAACACACCTAATTTTTGTCAGTGGTGTGCTCTGCCGGAACTCGCCACTGAAAGAGGGCAGCCGCGTGTGCAGCCTGCGTGCAGCCAGCACGCGCCCCTCCTCGCCCAGCATGCCATTCTGGCCGTTTGCGCTGGGCCCATTCTTAGAGGCACCTGCGCCAGCTTCCGAGATCACCCACTCCAGAGACCTGGCCAGGGGACAGAGAGAGACAAAGCACAGCACTGAAAAATAGTCAGGGCCCACTCCACTGAGGGCTGTGATGGGGGGCACACGAGCTTGCCAAGCAGATGAGCAATGATGGACCTCTCCATTGCTCCAGATTTAGCACCCGTCCTGGCGCCACAGGTTTTGCACCACCAAAAAACTTTGGCATGGACAGATCCTGGTGCTGATGACAGGCATTGCCTTAGCAGTACAGGGCAGGCGGGTTCCACTCAGCCAGAAGGGAAAGGGCTCCTGCCCAGGTTAAGTCAGCAGGTCGTCCAGTGCGTACAACTGGCTGCAGGAGGCTACCTGGTGTGTGAAGCTGCTGGACTTAGATTTAAAAGTCAAATTTGAGCGCGTGATCTCATGCTGTGGATCGATCGCCCAAGCTGCAAGTGAGTCATGCACACAGACCTGAGCCTTCAAAGGGTCCTATGTCCTAAATATGGAGGCAAGAGGGTGTGCCTGCGGAGAGCTAGCGCCGCACTTCCTCAGCACCAGGCCCCTTTTTTCTCACCTGACCATCTCTTTTGCCAGCTCAGCATGGCGGTTGGGGCGGTTGTGGCTGCCGCTCTCTGCACATTGGATGGCGCCGCTGTTTATCCAGGTGGAGTACACATAGCACGCCACAAGCTCCTGCACGCATGACCATATACACCGTGTGGCCAGATAAGGTTGCGGAGCACTGCTGCTACTACCGTGCAGCCCATCCACCAGGCCTCGTGGCTTAATAGAAAAAGAAGAGGAAAGAGAAGAGGAAAGAAAATAGAGAAAAAGGGAACTATGTAGGCAGTGAAAGCACTCCCAACATCAAAAGTAAGAAAAAGGGTCACCTAGGGCCTAATTAGGCACCATATGACCCCTCCACCAGGTACGGCTTGACCAGCCCTCTCAGATCGAGCATTCCCCAAGCGGCCCTCAAGCTTGGCTGATAAGACGTGGAGTAAAGTTGCCAGAGAAAGCCTGCCGCATGGTTTAACCATCGGCCAAAAAAGAACTCCGCGCACAATGGATCACGCCACTGAGGACATGTGAGTGGTTCTACATGAAGCCCCACGATTCACCTTCACACGTTGCTGTGTCAGGTCTGCAAGTCCTTATAGCACTTCCAAGCTGCAGGGCATAACTCACAGGAGTCCACATCCAGAAGCCCCACCAGAACATCACCAAGGAGCGAACGCTGACTCAGCTCAAGCAGGTCCCAGCAGGACTTTGTGCAAGCAAGAGTGCTGGCACTACCAGCACGGCCTCGCGTGGCCATGCAGCGCGGGCAACTGGTCTCAAGGCACGCCACACGATTGCACACACGTGCACACCTCTATTTGCGGCCTCATCTTGGGCGGGCGGTCTACCACGAGCTCCTTCATCAGCCCCATTTTGGCCAGCCACCTGCACAGACACCAGCATGGTCTTCAGAGCAAGTCCGCAAGTGCCACGGTCCCGAGCGCCTTTGTCCTCTTTTGGTGGACAACCACGCAAAGAACCCACCACACAGTGAGCCCACCACACAGGGAGCCCAGGCAGGTCCTGTAGCAGTAGCAGCTTACGTGGGAGTGCCCACAGCACGCTGCCAAACCAAAGTTCGCCCTGACATGTCCACCAAGCATCAAAGGGAATAAGCAAGCAGTCACCGCTGCTCCTCGCAGGGCCTCAAGGGCATCCCTCTTGGGAGCCCCTTGATTTTGCAAGCTGCGCAATACGCAGACACCCTGAGCTTTCTCATCACGCCTGCGATGCAGTTTGTGCTTCTAGGTGCTGGCTCATACGGCCACGTCAAACGGTCCAAAGGAGGGGGTTCAAAGCCACCAGCCTGTGAGCAGGTGCTTGTTGCACACACACTAGCGCAGCCTTGTTTGGCCAAGCACCTTAAGCCGGGCTGACTGCTGCAAGCATGCTCTGGCCCAGGGGTCGTGGTCAAAGGGCTTGGTTGTAAAGAGGGCTGGCTCGCTCATGCTGGTGCATCCTTGATGCCCAAGAGCCTGGTAGCATACCAACTGCCGCACTCACGCTGATGCCTTGGCGTCTCTATCCACGAGCTCTTTTTCCACGCCGTCCAGGCCCTCGCTGTTGTGGGACCTGGAGTCCCCCCCCCCGCGGTCCTTACGCGACTGCGTGAACTCCGTCTTGCCGCCCACCCAACCCAAGTTGCTGCACAAAACATTTGAGCACAAACGCACCACGAACGCGTTCCCATTCCCCTTTGCTTCATGGAACATGTTGTGGAGCGGCATCAATGCGGACACATCCGCAGTGTGTGAGTATGTGTGTGTGTGCGCAGGGGGATTGAAGCACAGCAACGATGCCAGCTGCCTGACATTTGGGCAACAGATGGGCCAGCAGCCGGCCGGCTGTGTAATTGGGTCATCAAGACTGCTACACGCTCGATTGTAATTTGACAGACGAGGGCAGGCTGGGGCCAGGCAAGCAACCTAGGAGCTCTGACAGAAGCTGGTTACACCCCCGAGCAGCACCAACAAGAACAGCAGCAGTAGCAGCAACAGCAGCAGTAGCAAGGCTGCTGGGGCCCAGCGTACGCACATTCAAAAGCACAAGCCCCACACTTGCCCAGGCCTCCTTACCTGGGACCGGCCGCGCCATCTCGTGCCCTTGCAGGGGAGGGGCTCTCACGCGAGCTCCTGGAGGACGAGCCTGCATACGAGGCATCCTTCACGCCCCCCAGCTTGCTAGCCTCGATTTTAGTGCTGCCGGTCTCGTCCCACGCGCACACGACGTCCAAGCCGTAATCAGGGCCCAGGGCCTGCGAAGGACGCAGGCGTGCAGGCGCAGAGGCATGCAAATCGTGCAGGGGGCGCGGGTGGCGGCACACGGGTACTGCCTGCGAGCCAGTGCTGGTGCGTGCGTCCGTGCTCTGGTGCTGGGGTGCACAAGCACGTCGCTAGTAGTGCTTGAGTGCATCAACGACCTTGACCACCACCGCCTCAGTTTCTCAACACTCCCTCTCAACAAGCAGGCCTCTGAACTGTCCCACAGGGCATCAAGTGGGTCTCCGCCGGCAGAGCACTCAGGGTCACAGTACGTGCTTGAATGGCTGTGTCTCAGCGCATGTAGCCACGGGCGCGGCTTGGGCTCCTGGTCCCCCCACATAGGGGAGGTGAATTTAGTGCTGACAAGGCATCAGCACAAAACATTTGCCTCGAGGACCTTCACCTCAAGGACCGCCACCTCCAGGAACCAGCCAGGGTACCCGGAGGTGCAGAGCTGGCGCCAGCAGGCTGACTGAGTGCCAAAGAGCAGGCAGAAAAGGCTGTCGTTGAAACTAGTGCCAGCCCCTGCCGCTGCCGGTTACAGGAAGGCCAGGACACCCAAGAGGTCGTCGAGCATTGATTGAGATGCGGGCTGCAAGGAGATGCGGGCATGCGGCCAGGGCTAGCCAGATTCAGCAATTCTAAAGTGCGTACAACACACACAGGCACACCCTGCTGCTGCCTGCAAGAGCCTGAAGCGGCCTATGCGCACACCACCAGGTACTTACTGCGCCCTCCCCTTGAATGCAGGGCACAGCAGATTTTGGCAGCACGTGGCGCGTGCATTGATAGCGCAGAGAGCCGAGCCGGGGAGCATGGTGCACACTCATGCCTACAGTTTGCAAGAAACTCTAGAGGCCTGCTACTTAGCAAGCTGGTGATCATCAGGGGTACGAGCACGAACCTTGAAACTCCGGTTGTCACCGCTCTCCCACTCAGCCTCACCATCCCCATTGATTTGTACAATCTGTGGAGGGAGGGAGGGCGGGAGCAACTTTCTCAGCGCAAAAGCCATGGTGAGCGTCAAGGGAAGGCGCTGCTGCCCTGTTTTGTTCAGGCATTAGTGGGGCATTGGATGATGGCTGTGCTGGCGCCCACCCCTGGGCTAATGCACCCAGCTGATGCACCCGCAGGCCTGGCTGGGTTACCCAAAGGCGCAGCCTGGAGTTGCCAACCAACATGGACCATGTGGCCTTGTCACCAGAGCAAAGCATAGATCGTTTCACTGGGTCCTAAGTGCGCTGACATGCTCGCGCGTTGAAACCCACACCGCACCTTGAACTCAATGTCCTTGCCCACGGGCACGTCAAAGGTCTTCTTCCAGACATGGCCCTCCGACCACTTCAGCTTCTGGCCCTTCTTGGGGTCCCATCCTCCCCACACGTTGCCTACGACGAACACGTCTTGTCCAGGGCTAGTCTGCAGGCAAAATGAGGAAAGGCAATGGATCTGCAGGCTAGGGGATGCGTTAGCCCTCTGTGCACATGTCTCTGCATGCACTTGGACTTCTCAGGGTGTGCAGATGTGGAAAATGTATGATAGCTAAGCAGTGGTCCCAGATGGACGTGCAGATCTTGACCGCTCGCATGGAGTTGTGTATAAATTGCGGCCCCAAAGCCGTCAGGGAACAAGATGTGGGTCTCAAGCACTCTTCCTGGCTTTACAGGGACAAAACTTTGCAAACCTGTGCTCATTGTACTTACTTCAGCTGCCCAGCTAGCAGCCAGGACAGATAGGGCTGACCGACCGACTGAGATACAGGGAGCTCCCTCACCTCTTTTTGGACATGTACTGTGGCAGGAGCTGTGGATGCCCGAACCTGTAGGGTGCGGCGGGCAGGGAAGCAAGCATCCTCATTGAGTTCATGCACGCAAACTCAAGAGGGGCATGAGAATAACTAAAATCTAGCAAAGATGCGCAGAAGAACTGTTTCCATTGTTTGGACTAGCCGGTGTCTCCATTTGCAGAGCTTTGAGTGTCTTCTCACCTGCAAAGCACCGAGACGGGACCTCGGCCCTTGAACCCGCCCGAGAGGGGCGAGTGTTCTCCCATGCAATACAGAATGATTAAGGGATTTCATTTGTCTGGCGAAAGTTGTGTCGGAGTTGATCTTTGTACAATGGCTTACCGATTTTCCCTTCCTCAGGCTTGTTTAATTTGGACATTTGGGGTGCAAGAGGCCTCTTATGCATGTGAGATGGCATGGAGCGGCGAGAGGGGCTAGCGGCGATTGGAGCTTAGCTTCCAGAAATAGACTTGCCAACTTATTTGGTGGCCAGGTTTTATTCAGGAAGGTTGAATCATTTTCATTGTTGAGGAGGAGTTGTCCCACCCGCAGCAATGATGGGAAACTAGGAGAAGCAGCAGTCAATGGACCGGCGCAAGAAAACTGCGCTCTGCTAGTGCAAGTAGAACACCCTTGTGTTCTGGAATCTGATCAAAGCTGGTGGAGCCTCCTGCGGGTAGGTGCAAGCCTTGGATTGCGCTGAGTGCACTCAGCCCGCTCAGCCCGCGTAGGGCTCTTGGGCTTAAGAAATGCATGGCTGTGAGCAAGCAAGTTTGAGCTCGCACTTTGTGTCTGTCTCTGTATGACAACGTGTGTGACACCATTTGTAAGACAGCTTGTAAGATACTGTGTGCGTGCCCTTGGGTGCACAGGTGCACTGCATAAGATCAAACATCTTTCCAGGCTTTCAGGCAAATGTTCCTTTGACCTCACTGAGTGCAGGACGAATGTCCGCAGCAGGCATGGGGCAGCACGGCAATCCTGCTCGCTTGCCTTGAAAGCCTCTACAGGTACTGTGAGCTGTGTGGCAAGGTTCCACATAAACCATACTGCATAACAAACGATGCTGCTGTTTAGACACTTATGAATCCTGGGAAGCGATCGTGATGGCGCAGCTGTACACCACTGTCCAACTCTTTTTTCATGACTCCCCGTGTAACGGCTTACATTTTGCAGAGTCGAGTACAGCCAGGCTGCTGAAAATGCCATAGCAGCGCTAAATGCAGCTAACTCTGCGCCTGTGCCCACAAAAATCCCTGAGGCCAGCAATGATGAACAAAGTGATGAGAGCCACGAAAGGCGTGACGGCGAGCTGTCAAAAGAAGATGCAGCAGCCGCCGCTGCTGCTGCCGCTGTCAAGGCTGCCATCACTGCTGTCACAGCCTCGCCGACAACAGAACCAGGTACCAAAATCAATTTATGCCCTTGATTGTGCTGCATTCTCCCTAAGGATGACTCATGCTGGCGGCCACAAATCTCAGAGTTGCTTGGACTTCTGCTCAGTTGAGCTACATAGGCAAAGCCAGGTTGATGCTTCAATAGCATGGACTGCCTTTTTACTGATGGTGTAAGGCACTTGGAGATCACATCAGCTGGACACCAATGGCATGAGCACAAGCCTTGCTCTCTGCGAGTGATTCACAGGCCAATCTCAAAATCATCCCCTGCAAATTCCCCAGAAAATGATGCACCTCCTGAGCCCAGCGCACAAGAGCAGCTGCTTGATGCAGCAAAGCAAGCCGATGCAGAGCTGGCAGCTTGGGTCATGTTCCTCGCCACGCGCTCACAGTTTCAGGTAAGCAAGTTTGAAAGCATGTTCTCCCCTCGTTTTTTATATGGTTCGGAGGATGCATGTGGGAGTCACCAAGGCTTGATCTGCCACACACCTCTCAAGGCCCCACCAACCTCAAGGTGATGCAGGCTGCTCAGCGCGGCTAGCATCTGCACCTAGCCCGCCTGCTGCTGTCTGGCTTGCTCAGGCTGTCATGTCACTCTGCTTGCTTCCTCATCAATCCTGCTCCCACAGACCTTTACGCGCCGTGACTCCGAGCTGGGCAAGACGCTGAATCAAGGCTACCTAGACCAGCTATTCATCAAGAGTGAGGCACGGAGCGATGGGGTGAAGGGAATTGCACTGATGCATTGTTAGTGTGCTGATGCGCTAAGTGCATAGATGTCTCAGTGAGACAGTGCTGGTGCCTGCCTGGGAAGTTGTTTGGCTGACAGGTTGGGCGCACAAGGCCAGATACGTGGCTGTTGCCAACCGTGCGATAAATGTGAGAGTGTGAAAAGGCGCGGAATGACATGCCCATACCCATCTAGCAAAGTTTGATGCCGTGCGAGCACGCCGCGGACGGGGCGGAAGGGTGGTGCTGCGGGGTCAAAAGGTTGTGCGAGCACGTGCTCCGTAAATGCAAGTGCCGCCTTCACCTGCAGTGCTTGTGTGCCTGTGCATGAAGATGTGTACATTGTCGCAATGCACGGCCTGCGAGTAACAGGCGCATGCGCGTGGGGCCGGCCCAGCAGCCCCTAACAGCGTGCTTGTATGCTCAAGCTGTTTCAAGCAACCTGCCCAGGTGGAGGCAGGTGATGCTTGCACAGGCCAGAGTCGCGTGTTTTGTACCATGTGGCCTATTTAAGCCACTTGTCAGAACCATATTGTATCGCATCGCGTGCAGCATCACAGTAGACACTAAGTGAGACAAGAAGAGCAGCAGCATTGGTCATTGGTGGTTTGTCACACGTCTCATACAAAGAGTGAAGGCCCAGAACAATCAAGCAGTCAGCGCAACTGCTCAGCTGGTGCCCAGTAGAGGAACACCTTCCTGAAGTGTTGAGCCTCTTTTTTAAGGCTTGCATTTGCTTCTACTCATCCTTACATCAGCTTCCTCATCCCTTCCGCCTTGTGCCTGTTTGCGGACAGGCAATGCACGGAGGTTGGACCAAGGCTTCCTGCAGGCTTTCGCACCTGAAAACCGGGACAAAGACGCTGACTGGCAGTTTCTGGAAGATAATGGTGTGGTTGTGCTGAAGCGTGGTTTCTCAAGCGAGAGAGCCACCGGGCGACTCCTGCTGCAGAAGCTTGATTACCTACAGGTGCATACGCGTGTGTGTGTGCATATGCGGACTTGAACACACAAGCTGAAAAGAGTGGTGGCACGAGTGAGCGTGCCCAGGTAAGAAGTATTTCTGCACTTTCCTCGCATTCTACTAGATCATCTTACTTGATCGTTGCTGAAGGATGATGCAAGGTAGTGCTGTGTGCACCCAACCTCCACCGCTATTGAGATAGTATCTTGTTATGGCAGAGAGCAGGAATGAAATGTAACTGAAAGCATGCTCGGCATGGCATGTGACCTGCATAATACCTTCACCTGCTTCAACCCTCTCATGCATTCTTGCCGCCTGGTGCTGTCTCTGCAGACGGCAGTTGTAGAAAAGGCTCTTGGCATGACAAGGTGGGGCCCTGCTTGGCTGTGGAACCATATCATGTCTGGCAAGAGCTTTGCATCAATAAGTTTTGCTGGAAGTTGACCTTGTGAGTTGGTGGCTGCGCCTTCAAGCCTGACCTCTGCTAGTTAAGGTACAATGCAAGCTCTTCCTAGGGTTAAGCTGCCTCAATTTTTGGTACTACGCTAGAACTGCACACAAAGACTCGTATCCTACACGTTTGTGCTTGCTGGGCACGCGGTCATCTCACCTGATCCAAACCTTGATCCTAAACTGCGCTGATGTCCCTCACAACAAAATCGCAATCATTCTGCCCTGAGCTGCCTCCAAGCTGTGGGCCCTTACCTTGCTCATTACCAGAACCGCAGCACCTGCATTCAAATAGCTCCACACATGGGTTGCAGGTCTAAGCTGGCTTCGTGGTGGCGGCAGCTGCTGAGCAGCAGCCAGAGGAGCTTGGATGATGCAACAAAATCCTTGGCCAAAGAGAGCACTGAGAATGCACTCCCACCCTCCCTGCTGGAAAGGATGGCAATGGCAGGTAGGGAGGCCGGAAGAAATTTTTGAGTTGTAGGCCTCGACATCTGTGATCAGCCTCGTTTGTGCATTGTTGCTGTGCAAGAGATCTGACACTGTTGCTACACGCGTGATGGACGCCAACCTGCCGCAGCACCATGAGCGCATCCCCATGTGGCTGGTCCGGTGTATCACAGACATTCACGAGGGCCCCAGGGTTGCAATAACATGCCCCACCCAACGCATACCCCTCAAAAGTCACTTGCTCGTCATGAAGATTGTAGGATACCTCCTCTTGCGCCCTTGTGCCCTTTCAAGGTGACCTCAACTGAGACTTGCGTGGCATGCGCCTCTGCTGCTCCGGCCCTGGCCTGCACTGATGCAGCGGGCTTTTGATGCTCTTTCTCAACTCATTGAGACTGCATGCATGAAAATCCGTGACAGTTCTCCTTGGTGCTCCTCTTCAACTGGGCTCGCAAGGCACCTGTGTCATGCTGTCTCCACCTCCACTTGTGTCTGCATTTTTTCGAACTGTGCCTTCATGCCTGGAGTGTGCAGTTCTACAGCCCCTTTTGGGGCCGCGCGTGCTTGCAGCTGCAACTGCAAAAGACGTGGTTTGCATGCTTGCAATTGAACAGGCTCCAGGGCTGTAGCATGGCTGTCTGAGCGCGGCGCAGCACCCATCATCGACAGCCTTGCCCTGCCAGACATTGACCGAGCCTTCCCTGTAAGGGAGCCTGCCCGGCTGCCCCCGCTACATCTGCGGGTGGTGGGCTTGAAAGAGGTCTTAGGTGGGTAAGAACACCCTGAGAGGGCCTCAGGCCAGAGGAGTTGCAGGGCTTGAGAGTGTCTGCAAGGTTGTGGTACACCTCATCTGGAGCTGCTGTGCAAGTCTGGACTTGCAGGTCAGGAGTCCTTACTGCAGACAATGGATTATCAGGAGTGCTTCCATCCTTGTGTCGATTGGAGCCAATTTGTTTGCATGACATTTGAAGTGCATGCACCACTGCTTGCTCCTTAAACTGCACAAGTTTTCCAGAAATTCTCCTTCTGGGTAAGCCGCTGCTCTCCACTTTTGTTACTCGTTATCCTCCTGTGTGCTGCAATGCCACTTGTCCAAATGTCCAATCACCACTTTTTTTCCAAATGGCACTTGTCCAAAAGCAAATAGCTGCCGGAGCACTGCTCCGTATCCAATCCTGGCTTGGATGCATGTGCTTATGGCCATGAAATTGCTAAGTGACCTTACATCGGCTGGAACTCTCTACCTCTGCAGAAGTCAAGTCCACCTTTCAAAAGGGGCCCAAAGCCGTTTTGGAGCTCCTGCTGCAGCCATTGGAGCTGGAGGAGCCGTCCTTGAAGGTGGACACACCATTCTGGGCTGATACAAGCACAGCTAGGCTTTTCTGCCATAGACACTTGGGGCATGTGTTTATGTGTCGTCCTTCCAAACATTAAGCACACAGAGAGTGCAATGTTAGATTGAGCTGGTAAGCCTTTCATGCAACCACTCAAAGCATTCAGGTTGCATGCTGATCTCTGGACACATCGTGATCATTGAGGTGTTGCTTGGCATGAGCCAGCCGTTGTCACTTGCCTCAAAAAGAATGAAAGCCTGATTAACGAGCAAGCTCCTTGATGAGCCGTGTGCCGTGACCTTGTAGCATGCCAGTCTTATACTTTAACTGGCAGATGCGTTTGGACATGGAAAAGGGTATGGGAATTGAGAAGATGGGGGCTGACGAGGAACTTGCTGGATGTTGAGTCTGAATGTGCTTTGTATTGCCCGTTTGTGCCTAGTTTCTTATCGTGGACTGACATGGCAGACGTACCAAACAAAAGCCTTCTGTTCCATGATTGCCCACATGTTGTGGAGTGGCCAGGATCTGCCATCTTCTGATCTTGATGCACGCCCCTTTACTGTGTATTTGCAGGAAGTTGCAGTTCTGTATAGGCGCGCATGTGGGCAAAACAAACAGGGTGTGCTGAAAAGAGCTAAAAGCGTTTTGACAACAATAGGGCAGAGGATTGGAGTTTTGCAGTCAGCACAGGACCCTGCCAGCAGCACTCTCAGGCCGCAGATCAGCTTGCAGATTTACAGGGATATTCCATTGCCAACCTGGTCGGTTGTTCTGCCTGAGAAGGTTTTGCAGTTCAGGCCGCTGGACTTTTTGCGCACAGACTTGTTTGCAATCTCCGGGTTGATTGCTGCCCTGGCACAGGTGGGTCCGCGTGCAGTCTTCTGCCTTGTCTGTCCTGGTGTGCGCTTGTGGACTGCCAGTTGAATTCGGATTTCTAAGACAAAACAATGGCAGTTGCTGCGTTGAGATACAGTGATTTGATTGTGTGTAGAATTGCTTGCTCTTGACATGCACTCTGCTCCTCAGCTGGAATTTTTTGCCGTTGCCTGATGAAATGCGCACTTTGGGCAGCATTTGGAGCTTTTAACTGAGAGGATGCGCCCTTATGCCGAATTATTGTAGGCCCGATACGACTCGTTTTACCTTGAGGTCGTGACAACAATTTCAGCAACTATTTTTGTGATTAGAATCGTACTTGGATATAGAAGACAGGTAGACAGGTGGGTGAGATTTGTGCTTTGTATCAATTACAGCATGCTTCATTTGAATTTTTACCATGTGATGGCTTGTAAGGTCTAACTGTGCTGGCTGGATCGCAGGTACCGGGTGAGGTTGGCAGAGATCCTAAGAGAGAAAACAGTTGCTACAGGTGCGATACTGGTTTGGCCTCTTTCAGTGTTACTGCTTTGTCTGGCTTGCCGCCAGTCTTGCCTGTGGTCTTTCACATTTTATTGGTGGCAATCCAACGAGAGCAAGGTCCTCTGTTTTCAAGGAAATTTGACCCTTTTTTTAATGTGTCTGTGTCGAGCCATCCCTTCCTTGTCCCTGTGGCGAGTTTTTTGTGATTTTGTGTAGATAACGCATCAGGGCCTGCTGCGGATATCCTCCAACATGTGCATGTTATGCAGATGGGACAGCAATTCAATACCTTGCTGCAAGTGCTGCTGACCAGCAATTCCAATTGGCAGCCTTGTGCTACATCCTCCTGCTTCAGCAACAGCAGCAGCAGCAGCAGACACGGGGTGCCACAGGAAACACACTGGATGAAGCTGGATCTGAGAGGCTGAGTGGAGTGGAGGGCAGAGACCTGGATGACCTTGCTGCCAGGGCTGAGCAGCTGTTGGCACGCCGTGGGCTGCAGGTGGGATGCTCTGACCTATGGACGATAGGTAACTGCAGAAGAGTGCCGAGGAAATAGGCGGAGAGAAGGCTGACCAAGCCGGCAGGGATGAGCTGACCTCGGACATGGTTTCATAAGGCGCTGCTGAACATGAGACCAGCCCGTGAATGTTGATGTGATCCAAGAGGGTTGCTGGTTTACTCTGTGCTGCTGCGTGATCCAAACAGGTGGCCTTGCGCTGGGTATGCTCCATACTCTTTAAGACCATGCCTGGATGAATCATCCATGCAGGTCCGATTTGATGTTGACCAGGCGATGGATGAGCTTCTGAGGCGGGGCTTAGTGCGCAAGCGCAATATGGACCCACAACAGGGGGGCAGTGGGGCTGTAGGGTGCGAAGGCATGTTTTATGCTGTGGAGCCTCAGGGTGCGCAACAGCTCTTGGAAGACCAGTGGAGTGGCATCTTGTGGGCACGAGTGAGAGGCACACTAGAGAAAGCAGACCCCCTTCTGTAGAGGTGATTGAGTGGCATGCCATGCTGGTCACGAGGGCTTCTGCAGGTAGTCTTGCATGGGTGCAAGAGACTACCTGGAGGCTTAGAAAGCTTGAATCGACGCACGCAAGCACCTGCGTGTGCGTGCCAAAAGGCTTAGGATCAACAAAAGAAAGAGTTACTCTCATGTACTTATGCTGCCACCGCCACTGTCTCAACCTGCTGCTTCAAGTGTGGCTTTTTTGCGTAAATAAATGTGAGTTGAGCTGCATTGTGGGAGCTTTAAGGGTCTTGCTTGGAGTAAGAAGGATGGAGCTGAGCACATGCCATGTTGCAAGCCGAGCGTCTTTGTCGATTCTTAAGGAGCTGTTGAAACTGGTATGCAGTTGTCGCACATTGGAATTAAGATACGCAACCCAGCAACCTAGAACGACAGGATTAGCGGCTTAGACCGTCAGGAACAAGCCAACCGTCTTCTTTGCGTTGCGTGTGTAGCTAACTACACAGCGAGGTAGACAGCGCTGTCCACATTTTCCCTTTTTAATGCCATCTATGATTTTTGCAGGATTTTTTGGAATCAAATTTGGCCTTTTTTTTGTATCAATTTCAGCACAAATTTAGTCGATTCCATGGATCAGTATTTCTACAAAAAAAACGTCAGCAACGCTTTCTGGACAAAGTTCAGATTGAACATCAAGATGAAGAAAAAATTTTCCATACCGCACAGGTACCCTTCTCAATCAGAAGCATGCTGTTCGATTTAAGACCACTCCTAGTCTACCATGTCCCCTCTGTCATTACTCAGACAGTGCCCTTCACATTCTATCAGGTTGTCAACACCAGATGGTATGATTACTGGACGCCATAACATTGCATGTAGACTTATCATGAAAGCTATAGAAGCAGACTCCTTGGGGGGGTGTTTTGTTCAAATGGATATTGGCAGCGAGACCGCTTAGCCTTACAAAACCTACAAATCCCCATAGGATTTACCAACATAATCGTCCCAGAATGGCTCTTCCCTCGCCAGTTGCCTTCTAAGCAAAGACTTACTACTAGCCGCCCAGATGCTATGCTAGTGACTGACCTACTAAAAAAGGAAATACCAAATGTCATCCCTTGAGGGGATAGGGGGCTTTCAGCAACAGCAACAGCCTACCAGCCTTCGTCCAGAGTCCGGAACTCCAGTCAGCTCCCACCCAATCAGCGGCACATCCATCTTGTCTTGTGAGGTCAAGTACTGTGAAGATACCAGGCCTAGGAGCCAGCTTGAAGCCGCTCACCACCAGCATGGCGTGCTCTGTCAACAACTTTGAGCTGCGGCCAATGTTAGCCTCCACATTATCCTTTTGGGAGTGGGAGGCACCATTTACAGCCTTTATAGTTTAGAGCCTCTGAAATATCTTGGTCTAGATCCTCAGAAAGTCACCAAGCTTGCTGTGAAGCTTCGTGCTAATTCGGATCAATATGCTTATAAATTTGATATTTTGCGCGCCTTTGAGGGATTGCGAGGCTGTGACACTTATACACAAGCTTTCCTGCAGGGGCTCCCTGTTTGGTACTCGGATTTCACTGCTGACCTGAGGTTTAGGATTAGAAAAGTGTGGAGGGACATTGCTGACATGAACCCTCTGGAAAGCGACAACAAACTGGTGACTTATATTCTTGGTTTGCCTGCCCCCTCTTAGATCTTCAAGCTGATTCACGCACTCGGGTGCGGAATGGGGGTGCCCCCCTAATGCCTCCTCGCTATCTGCACCTTGATCTCCCTAAGCATGTTATGAGGAATGTGAGCAGGTTTCGCTTGCGAGCTCATACTCTCGCGGTGGAATCCTCCATCTGGCGCGGTGGAAATGGCCACTGTG
>LKMJ01000469.1_pt1 | contig 30585 bp, 34 predicted proteins | sample 643391 | NCBI WGS metagenome assembly LKMJ01 (sample SAMN04112250, study PRJNA286221) | soda lake metagenome | biome: soda lake; feature: Kulunda Steppe; material: water; isolation source: sample PL-Br10 brine of Picturesque Lake | place: Russia: Kulunda steppe | collected 2010-07 | reverse complement strand
TATTTCATATCGTTAATCTTGATTTGGTATGTGAACCCTTCGTAACGCTCGATGAGTTCGAGAGAGATGTCACTCGGATGGTCGAAGAGCTCACTTGGTTTGTCAAGGAATCGGTCGAGTGTGGTACTGATTATTCCGCGAAAAACGACACTGGTTATTGGTTCGTCGAAGTGTTGTTCGTAAGGCATCACAATCACCGTTGCCGCTGGTCTAGTTCAACAATCGTTACTACGTCCTCTTGTTTAACAACGAAACCACCGGTCTGCCCCTCAACGATGTACGTTGGGGTGTGCTCGTCATCAAAGTAATCGCCTTCAGTGTAGCCACGGCCGACAACGTTTCTGGCAGTGACGTTTCTACCTTCTGTTTTCACGATTGATTCGTCCATGAGGACAAAGAGATATTGTGCATCGAACATGTGTTGATCACTCGCGGTGGGTGCTGCGACCGCGAGGCAGTTACCTTTTTCACCTCGCGCAGTGCGCCAATTAGTGATGCCATGGTGCCCTAGTGATGCCTGGTTACCGGCCGCGAAGCGACGGTCACCAGGCATCCCGAATCAGAACGTTATAAATTGAGTATCGATGCCTGGTGGAGGCGGTATGCGACTCTCACCTGGCATCGATACGAATAGCACTGCGCGAGAAATAAACGTTGATTCTCCGTTGAATTATTTTTATTTTTGAGGTTCTACTGGCGCGCACACGACCTGACGTGTGTGCGAGGGATGAGCACCACAGTTATGCGAGGAGCACAAGCGGTTGTGGGAGGCACGAGGACATCACTAGCTCACGATGTTGATACCCTTATTTCCCGGAATTGCAAACTTTGATAGGGTAAACGGTCCGATATCACCTTACGAATCATGGGGAACAAATCACAAACCTGCGGTATTCGATGTCGGACAGCATCGACGCCAGCATCACAGTGCGAGTGTAGCTGCGACGGTGCAAACCACGGCACGCAGAACAGCATCGGCGAGTGGAGTGTTAAAACACTCGATGAAGATGATCCGTTCAAGACCATCCGGATAACTGAGGATGGCGTTGAAGTTGAGCGGAAGCGCAAAACGATCGCTGACACTGACACTCACTCTGTGTCCGGAATCGAAGCAGGTGACACGATCACCGCATTACTGGAAAATCCGAAAGAAGGTTGGCAAGAATACAGCCAACTCCGAGTTGAAACGGTTCGATCGGGGGTTGTAATCGTCAAGAAACATGACGGATTTTCCACGGAGGTTGAGCCGGATCAAATCCCGGCTGCCCAGTTCACCGTTGCTACGTAAGTTACCAGCAGTTGAAGTCGGTGTGTTTCCACGCTGTCACGCGATTTCTGACGAGTGAGTGTTAAACTGTCAGTCTCTCCGTCATGGATTCCTCACGAGATCTTGATTCCCACCGCCAATGTTAACGCCACAGTCTATTGAGATACCTTCACCTCCACTGCAGCATGTTTTGCTGCACCCACTTCTCTGAGCACCGTCCCTATTTCTTTTAATAAAGAAACTACGATTGCAATGTTTGAAGGAATTGTTGGCTGCCAGTCTTCTGGACAGCCAACTCTGGTTGTGTTATGGGACGGTGCGAAACTCAGGTTTGGAATTGTTTCTCACTACGCATAGTACGCGCTTTGGGTACGTGAAGTGACTACGTGGTTTCTATATCGAGTTCGAGTTCGCTGGCGATCGTGTTTACAATCAGGTCGTTGGGAAGATCAGAGGATTCTCGAAGTTCGATCGCGGCATCTCGTAATGTTTTAAACGCTTTTGGTGTTTCCTCGTACAACAGAGAATTATAGTGGTTGATGAATGATTCAAACCAGGAAATGGTGAAGGCGGTGAAAGAGGAAAAACTAGTTCCTTCAGTAATCACGCCTGTCGTGTGGTCAATACTTTTTCTTTCGAATTCATTAATGTCAAGAACAACGTTGATTGCTGATTCGGCTTTGAAGCAGAGAATATCAAGACCATCGTAGTCGTTTGCATATGTTTTGTCGGCGTTTAGCTGGTAAAGTTGATCGGTGAATGCATCGTACGTTTCCATAATCGGAATGTCAAAGAGAGGGTGTGCATCTTCTAATTCAATTGTTTCGTTGTTTTCGAAGAGAAACTGGTTTGATTCACCTGTCAGGAACTGTGGTGACCGGTCGGTGATAACCGTTTTTTGAGTAGAGGGGTTCTCTGTTGTTGCCATGAGTACGTTCGGTTGTATCTTGTATTGTATTTTTAACCGGTTGTATGTTAAACTTCTGTCTGAGAAAAACTGTAACTACTTCTGGCATTTACAGAAGTGCAAGGAGAATGCCCCGGGGTTGAATCCGACAACTGCTGATACAAACCATTAACTATACTCTAAAGATCAATCTCGTAGTTGCCAGTCATCATCGGCGTTGAGATTGGAGAGAATGGATTGGAATGTTTTCTCGTAAAAATCAAATACTGTTGAGGGATTTTTCATCCCCATGATTTTTGTTTCGATTTCTGATGCATATGCTTCCATCACTTCACGCAGCATAATCGGATCAAAAACTTCTGTATGATACATTTCAGAGGTATCAAGGGATTCAATGAGTTGAGAAATTTCTTCATCGGAAACTTCGATGTTCCCAACTACGTATTCTTCGATGTCATCCTCATTTTGCATCCAATTGAGGATATCAATTAAGACGCTTGCATCACGTCGTGATAACTCGATCTGCTTTCGTGAATCAATGATCTCGCTCATAAACTGATTTTATGTATTCACCATTGAAGAATTCTCGGGGTTAATTACTCTTGTTGAACTCTGCTGACTCTGTCACCAAACCCCAGTGAAATTGGTGCTGCTTGCAAGATTAATTCTTGTAGTTGCGGGGATCCGAATCACAAATATTGAAGTGTTTTGTTGGCATTTACTGAAAGTAGAGGTGTCCCATATGAGCTGTTGTGAATCTGGTTCGGTGGAATCGGTGAATAGGAAGGAGACTGATCCTGTTCGAGTTGAGTATATGATCGTTGATGAGGAGGACTCAAGAGAGTGTGTATTGGTTCCGGAGTCTGAAGATGACGAAGCGATTGCGACACAATGGATTGCTGCTGAGAGCGGTTCTTTTGTTTCACTTACTGAAATGCAGTGATTTCCCTGTTGGAGATTGAGTTTTCACTTTGAAGTTCAGTAAGTCTGGCGGTTAAAGACAGGGGTTTATTTATCTTTGTACAATTTATCACAGTATGCTTCGAAGGAAGTTATAATAAAACTAACCGTTCAACGACACCATTCACCATCTAGCGGTTACGGAAATCCCACTGAATTCGAACCGGATGGATTCTGTCTACTCGTTTCACCTCCGGAAAATGTAGATACTGTTACTGTTCCAGTTCTCGGTAATTGAGAACCGGTTCTCAGATTCAATTTGAATATGATCGCTGTACTGAACGGTTATGTGTCGAATCTGAACGTGAGAATATCACACCAATTACTGAGAGCTTGTTCAGAAAAAACATGACTCAAACCAGGAAGTAACGCTTGAATACAAACCAACGGATCCAGTTCCATCAGCTACATTCTGAACTTAGCGATTGGTCGTAGCGTCATGGATTCCCTCCAGGTGCAATCTTTCTTGGTTTTGGACTATCAGTAAGCGTTTGATCTACACAATCGGGCTTTGGACATGGAGTAGATGGACAGTGATGAAGAAGCCAGCGGACGTACTCGTCTGGCATTGCGCTTCTCACTGCTTGTTTGCCCCATGATGATGGAACTCCTTTAGCCGCAGCCAAGTCTTTGATTGATTGGTCACCGCTAGTACTGATCGTGACATCAGGATCCCCTTCAAGATATGCGTCAGGGCATTTGAAACTCGTTTCAAAGTGCCGTTCCATGCTGAAAGGCAAATCGAATGCAAGGCCATTCAGTCGAACGTTTGCTTTCAAATCTCCAGTTCTGGTTGCTCCTGGGACATTCTCGATGATATAGTGACAACCCATCTCTCGGGCGAGCTCTCGAATCCCAGATTCAGGGATTCGAGGATTTTGCTCAAGTGCAGCTTCTCTGCTCCCATATTCAATGCAGGACAGATTAGAGTAGGCGTTACACGGAAAACTGACCCAGATCAGATGTGCTGTTGGAAATGAAATCGGCGGGTTATTGATGAGGTCTGCTTGGATGAACTGTCCTGGGTATTCGTCACCGTAGTTTTCGATATCAATACCGAAGTAGTTCTCCCGGAGATACAATTGATCTAACGTACGTCCAACGCCACCTTTTCCACAGAACAGGTCAGCGACCCACGGCACCCATTTATGATGGTGCATTCCGGTAAATTCACCTCGATCATGGAGTGGTGCGTCTCGAAGGTAGTCAGGGCGAGTCATATGTAAATAGAAGTATTGTGTGTTGTTCAGATAATGTTGTTTGTGGCCACTTCACCCACACCAAGGTGGCCACAGTCCGGGGTTGACTGCATACCCGAACCGTCCAGCTTACCGTGGTAACACTATGTTTGGTCTTCTTCCGTGACTGTGATGGTGAGTGTCCCAGTCTGGTAGTTCGTTTCGTGATCAACGAGGTAAGCATCTGACTCCCATGCTTTCCTGAAAACGGTATGCCAATCAAGCCCACCAGTTATTCTTCGGTGAAAAAATGGACTGATACTGTATGATGAACGTGTTTCGAATGCTTCTTCACCCGATTTTGCTCTTGGTATTCGTGGTGGATCCCCGTCATCAGTGAGTCTTTCGGCTGCCTCTTTTGCTTCTTTCACTGATTCATCGAGATCTTCTGGTGTTTTCTCAGTGACAGCATTGACGAGGTTTGATTCACCAGTGTAGAGGATGTTTTTGAATGTGTGTGTTCCAAGCAGGTCTGACTCTGTTATGTCAATATCGCATCTGTCTGTGTCAGCAAATACGTCTGGGTCATTGACCGATGGATTCGATGATGAATTTGTTGTTGTCATAGTATGCGCAGTGATCTGTTATTGGGTTTGTCTAGAGTAGATAGTTTTCTTCGTTGGAATTCAGTAACGTAATTTCTCCGTCGGTGGTTCCTTCGATTGCTGGGCCGTATACGGCAATCCCTGCAGAGATACCTGTTTTTGATTGCACCTCTAGTCCTGTTCGGAGGTTGTTGTCATCGAGAGATTGTGTAATGTTCCATTTTGAGAGTGGTGCTTCAGTCGGGTAGCGACCGGTAAACGTGTCGGTAGAAATACTGAGCGTGTATTCATCCCCATGTGTACTTGAGACGGTTATTGTCAGTGATTGGTCCCATTCATCACGGCTAATAACCCATGACTCGTATAGTTCCCAATCGCTGAATCCGTCAACGGATTGCTTTTCACCACCTACAATGTCGAAAAAGTCGTTCAGTGTTTCGATTCGGTTTTCGTTTAGCTCAATCTCGGTAAGTGATTTGTTTGGAATCATTGTTTGAATTAGTTATCAGATTCGTTTGGAAGTCCGGTGTTCTCTTTTGAAAGGAGGGTTTCGTCGCCCCACTTCTCAAAGTCCCGTTCAACAAGTCGTCTTCTGACTTCCCACTCGCAAATCCATTTTTTATCGTATGTGGATAGCTTAGATCCTTGTGCGTACCCTCGACCGTTACTTAGTTGATTTCTCAAGAGCTGTTTCCGGTGGAAATTCTCTAGATAAAGATCAGATTTCTTCTGCAATGTCTCCAAATATGTGTAGACATCTTCAGCATCCATGACGAGGAATTCGTTAATATTTGAATCGCTAGTGAGCTTATCGATCGCGTCGTTCACTTCGTCCGGGAACACTGCTTTGTCAGCATCCATATCTTCATCAATGAGTGAAGTAATCACTTCTGGATGGGGGAATTTTCGACAATCATCAACGTTTGTCTCTAATTCCATCCCGGCAATATTGATTGATTCTACTGCTGGGTGTTCTTCGATCGGTTCGAGTTCGTCGTGAGTTTTGTAATTTGGAGGATTGCTCGATTTCTGCCCAGTCGCATTATTTTGGTTGGGGTTCTCGTTGTTTGGGTCAGAAGTGCCTCGATTTTGGACTCTGTCGTCAGTTAGTTTTGTCTGTTCCATAGTGGATTCAATAAATCCTGTCGGTTAGTACTCTTTGCTACTGGTAACGCGTTCAACTGGTTTGTAGAGTTGTTTGGACCGTTTCTGGTTGGAGGAACGTCATTTCATCTACAATCGATGCATAGAAGATATCATCTGTCCAGGTTGCTATTTTAGGATTATCGCCAGCATGCTGTCTGCTGTGCCTTTTCACGTCTACACACTCGAATCCATGTTCGTTCGTGTATGGTTCTGAACGGATTTCGTATACTGTAAGAGGTTTTGTTGTTGGTCGATAAATAAGGACCCCTGGTTCGATATCCTCAACCCGTATCACCGGCAGGTCTGTTTTGTATGTCCGGAATCCTTGATCGCCACTCGCAGAACAGTTTTCGTCGTTTAATGGAGATCGTGTTTCTTGCCTTTTCAATGCTTCAATTATTTCTTTGGAGGTGTCGTAATCGTCTCGTGTTGCAACGTGGACATCAGGATGGCTGAGCGTCTTGTTCCCATGGTGGGTTGTTGTTTTTTGATCTTTTGGCTGTGCATCGTCACCTGATGTGTTTGGGGTTGTGTGAGTCATTGGTTGTTGTGAGTGAATGGTTTGATGTGAAGATCAGGTAAACTGTGTACCTGTGTCACCACCTTGTATTGCCGGACACTTTCAGGCTGTAAAAATGTATTGAGGGGATCTTCCAACCCTATGAAGAATAGGCAGAGTATTTCAGTGTTTAACGTTGGCAGATCTCGGTAATTGGGGATGTTTTCTCACAGTCGAATGAGAGTAAGAGTGAATCGCCGTACTGATGTAGTTTCTGTGAGCTGTGAAAATGAAAATCCTGGATCAATTACCAAGGACTGTTGAGGGGGTTCACAGTGAGGCGAAGTTTGATGTGGATAACTTGCTAAGAAGACTATATGAGTACGACGAGCGGAACCCCAAACGATGAGCAACCAATAAAGGTAACTGAAGCAGCTGCTGATCAAGCCGTTAATCTGATGGAACGTGAAGGGATGGATGTTGGTATATCTGGTGTCCGATTATATGTCCAGCAAGGTGGTTGTGCTGGTCTTTCGTACGGGATGCGTTTTGAACATGAACCTGAAGAGGATGATACTATCGTTGAAAAAAGTGGATTACGAGTGTTTGTTGATCCAGCTTCGTTGGAGTATATTACCGGTAGTACATTTGATTATGAGGGTGGGTTGCAATCTGAGGGATTTCACGTTGAGAATCCAAATGTTGTGAGTGAGTGTGGGTGCGGAGAATCATTCCGTACGTGAAGTCACGGTTTTGTTGATTATCTCATTTTGACTTGGGAGTTGGAATGTGTTGGCAGTCTGGATGGAGCCCGGAAATCATGGCTTCAAGGAACCTGCATCAGTGGGCCAGTAGCGCCCGGTAGTTCTGATGTTCATTTCATCGGGGATTTTGCTGTTGGATCGCGTTTCAGTGTTGTTTGAAGTGGTGTGAAATCAAGTAAAATATAGTATAATGTCTGTATTTGTCTGAAAACTCTGAAAACACCATTTATTTATAAGTGCTTACCATGCGTTATTGATGAATGAATGCAGCCCCATGGCTGTGAAAACAGTGTACTCATAAACCATGTCAACTGACACAACTACTGAGCGAGATTTTCAACTTTCAACAAAAGCACAGACACTAGCAAATTATCTCCGTGAAGAAGCGACTGAAAATGGCGGGGAAATATATGTAAAAGGGAAGTTCATCAGTGATGAAGTTGGACTCTCTGCAAAGGAGATCGGTCAACTGATGCGGCAGTTGCAAGGAACGTTTTCTGATCTTACAATCGAAAAATGGTCATATAGTGCCGCGACTACGTGGCGAGTGGAGTCTTCGTGAAGTACCCCGCACACGGTGGCGCGGGGCGTCCGTGTTTAGTCCGGTATTGCTGACGCAACGGTCTTTAATCCCAAGAATCAGCCAGTGATGTTTGGGACATTTTTTCTCCGTGTTGTTGATATCCGGTTGAATCCGGTCTGGATTCATACTTGTGGTAGACATTCCATTCATCAATTGGGGCCCATGCTTCACATCCAGTACAGGTAGCTTTGTTATTTTGTTCAGCTACAACACAACCACAACTTGGACATTCACCAATGATTGTGAATTCATCGGGTTCGATTTCAGGAACACTGTTTCGTTCCTCTGGGTATGTGTCTGTGGCATCAATATTCACATCAGTTATTTCTGCTCCGTATATATCACGAGCTGTTGTCGTCGCAATCATCGCACCTTTTGCTGGAGTAATACTAGTAATCTGTACTTCTTCGTTATTCGGGAGTGTAAAAATTAGTTGCTCAGGTGAATCATTCGGAACATGAAGAACGTACTGTTCGTTTGCATTGCTGAGGAGAGTTATTTGCTTCGTGCTTCCGCCGTTGGCATTCGGACGGATGTTAGAAACCGTTAACTCTGTGTATTCGTCATTGATTGTTATTGTTGCTCCGGTAGATAATGAATGAACAATTTCCCATCGTTCTTTTACCGATTGATCATTTGTCGTGTTTGAATTAATATCATCAGTTCCCATTTGGGAGAGTCACCGTCACTTAAGCGGTACTATACAGACCCCACATAAATATTTGCCCCTCTATTCTCAGTTTCTGAAGTATGGAAAACTGAAGTATGACAGTCGGGTGAATCACATCGGGAGTCATCCTCCGAGTGATTCTCCTCGTATTTTGTAAATCAGTCCTCCATTGGATTTTTTGAATCTGGTTCGATGTCATGTAAAACAATACAGCAGTCCCGACATTCGATTGCGACATTCCAAATCCTTTCATCGTCACCGTATGCAACAACCTCAAGGTCGTGATTGATGTGCTTACACAACTCTTCGAAGACGTAATTATCGAATAGTGTCATGGTTGATTTCTTTATCTGCCACCGTGTTCGAGCACCTCTGTTTAACGGGAAGAATTACGATGCGGTGCGACAGGCGACAGCCACCCTTTTGTTTCCTGTCTGGTCGTCGCTGGTACTGGTCATGTATGCATCTCCCCGAGACCGGATGCGGTCTCGGGGAGATGCAATAGTTTCGTGTTTACCGTTTTCACGACGACCACTCTGACCCGATATTTTTTAAATAATCGCCTGAAAAACAGTGTAACTGATGAGTGTTAAGTCCTTCTTCACTGAATCTACGCCTGGTCCGTTACAGAAATTCAATATTAATCAAACCATGCGAGAGAAGTATACACGATCGGTTGTCTGGGTGGTTTTGATTTGGGGAATCGGTGATACACTGAGTACGTACATTGCGATCGCTGCATTTGGAAGTATTGATTACGAAATCAATCCACTACTCCGTGAATTAATGCATATCAATCCGTTGCTCCTTATCGTTGCAAAACTTATTGCTGTTGGCAGTGTTGCGATTCTAGCGATGAAAGGGAAGAAGTACATTACAGCAGTTTCAGGGTGGCAGTATTACTTCTATTTCGTTATAATTAGCGGTGTTGTTGTGACTGGCTTGAATTTCTACGCAGCGTTCACTGAAGTCACATCCCACGAATCGATTTTTGCATTTTTCTTCTAATTCACCACCCCATCAGGGCGGAGGTTTATAATTATTCGCACGCAAGTGAATGATAAGCCATCAGCTGAGGCGTTCGTCTGTGGACTACGAAAACTCACTTCAAGCATCTGTTGTGATCGCATGGGTCACTGGAGTGATACACTTCTTCACTCCAACTGGCACCATTAGCAGCATTATTCCTGTTCCTGGATTGCTTGGAAGTGCCTTTGACTTCATCATGGATTTAATCCCATGGCCGCCATTCGATTTCTTCAAAACATTTTGGAATGCAATCGAATGGCTCATCAGCATTCTCTTGACTGGATTCCTTGACGCAATTGGTTTCTTCTTTGTTGCAGGTGTTGAGTACTTCCTCTTCTATGATAACCCCCGACACATCCCAGAACTCAACGAATACTGGTATGACACACTCCCATTTTATTTGTTTATCTTGTTTGCAATGATGTTTGCCTACTATGTGATGATGATGCTCCTTGCTGACACTGAGGATGCTGATGTTCAACGCATCGTTGAGCGAGCTCTCCTTTCAGGTATTTTCCTCGCAGTGTCACGTGACATCTTTGCATTCTTCGTTGACCTGACAAACGAGATCGCGTACTCGATTCTTCCATCAAGTTATAGTTTCTATATCGGCGTTGAGTTAATCGAAGGGATAACTGGTGCTGTCGGAGTTACGCTCACTGCGTTATTCATCGCTGTTTTTGGTGGACTTTCAATCCTCGTCTCTGGGGTTATCTTCTACATTGTCCTTGCCATGCGAATGCTCATCGTCTACGTTGTCTACGCAATCATGCCGATCCTTCTTGCATTTTGGGTTGTTGATGTAGGTCCTGGGAAGTATGGCAAGTTCTTTGCTGACTTTATGTTCAAAATCGCTGCCGTAATGATGATTCTTGGTATCGTCATTGCTGGGATTTTAGCAGTTGGAGCTGGTGTTGGCCAAGATCCGGATATAATCGATGATGATGTCGAACTTGCATCGGACTACGATGAGACAGATGATGGAACTATCATCATCTCAACCGATGAGTATGGACCGCGTGCGACTACTGATGTTGATGCTGAGGGTGGTGAGTTCAGCGAAGGATTCTCAAGTATCATGTTCCGAATCTTTATTTTCCTCGGGACAATCTGGCTCACAATTGCTTTAGTCACCAGTATGTTCGGAATGCTTCTTTCTGCGGGAGCGAGCAGCCCAGGTGGAACCGGTGGTTACTCCGGGAATACATCAAAAGGAGGTGGTGGTGGACAGTATGGTGGTCATGGTGGCGGACAACAGTCGTGGGGAGCCCGATCGGCAACTGGAACAACTGGATCTGCACATTCATACGAACTTGACGATGGACGACAAGTAGTGACAAACCCTGCTGGCGGTGGTGTTGTTGTCAATCCTAATAGCGGTTCAGACGAAAAACCATGGGAAACCTTCGGCCCGGAGGATAACCCGCTTCAATCGCAAGATGAGCATCCGAATCCGTTTAATACTAAACCAAGTCAAGGAGATGGTGAAGGAATCGGAACACCACTCTCAGAGAAAGCAGGAAACATTGCAGGTGAAATGAGTGACACTGTTGGAAGCGCAGCAGACAAAGTCACTGCTGGCCAGGCAACAAACGTTGCAGGAACTGCCAAAGATACCGGCGGTTCACTCAAAAGTTACCTTGGCGCAGGTGTACAGAAAGCCCGACAAAAAGCAGGTGAGTGGACACCAAACATTGCGAAGAAAGCTGGCAACCTCAGTAAACGTGGGGCGAAAGCCTATTGGAATGTGTTTAACGAACCAACGGTGAAGGATTCATTAATCGAGATGGATCGAATTAATGCTGAATCACCGCTTACACTTGATCGGCCAGATCCTGATCCAAGTCTTGATGATGGGCCGGTTGTATCAGTAGGGCCCGATTCGTTCGTAATCGGCCGAAATGCTGATCAACTTGGTGGGACAGCTCCTGATCAACCCACTGGACCAGATCCAGCGAGTGATCTTGGTCCTGATCCATGGTTTGAAGACGACGATGCTACTATCGGTCCAAGCGGTGATAATCCGGTTGACCCTGATGTTTCGACTGATCCTGATGAGTTTGACTTTGATGGGTCTGGTGATGCAGGCGATCTTGATAGTGACACTGACGAGTTTGACGTTGATGACCCTGGACAACCTGGTGATATCGATGATGATCTCGGTGATGCAGGAACTGATGTTGAACGACCAGACAGAGAACCACGAACTCGTGATCGCACATCGATGAGCGAAATGGCAGAAGAGCTTGATTCTGACCCAGAAGACTTCGGATTTGATTCACCCCCAGAGACAACTGGTGAAGATACTGAACTAAGTAGTGGTGCTGGGATCGCTGATGAAAATGATGTGGATCTTCCTGACGGCTATGATTCTGTCAGTGAAGCACTGGAAGATTATGAAATCAGTAGCCCACCTGGACACGATGGATACACTGATTTCACACCTCGGTCAGAAGGAACGACGTATACCGATGATGGTGATGAATCAATCCCAGGAGACACAGATGATGAGACTACTGACACCACTGATACTGACACCGGATCGCCTGACCTGTACACAACAGAAGAGTTAGGTGATGAACTTGATTCAGCACCAGAAGACTTCGGCTTTGATGGTTCTCCAGAGAAAAGAGATGAGGGGACTGGTTTCCAGACTGAGGCAACAAACGAAAGTATAGATGGTTCACCGAGTGATGAAGTGGATCGAGAACGGAGAACCCGAGATTGGGAGTCTACAGAAGAAGTCGAAGATGAACTTGGTCATGAATCTGATGATGTCCCAGACATCGTTAAGGAACGACTCCCAGATGATGTTGATCCCGTTGAACTCTCCTACGATGAAATCCAAGAGTATGCCAGTTACGGATCTGTTGAGTCTGATCAATTAACTGATAGCACACCGAATGATTTCGTTCGTTCACCAGATAACCCAGACACTGACCGTCTTGATACTGATGGAACCGACCCAGCAGACGAATGACATCCTTCGCACCGTGAACGGTTCGGTTTCCTCCGTGGGAGTCTCAGTCAGTCTATGACTCACCGGAGGCAACATTCTAACATTCTGGATGGTACTCAGGTCAGTGCGCTGTTCTTTGGGACGGGTGGCGGAATTCACTCAGTTTACGGAAATTTGAGATGAAAGTCTTGCATTCATCGCGTGAACCGCCTCGGGGTCAAGCCCCGAGGCACTCGGCCTGATCCGCCTGTAGAGTCGGTCATGGTGAGATGTTCTGTGTGAATCTATTGTATGCTTCAGGCGACATCAACCGCTTGAATCGTTCTGGAACTTGAACTCCAGTTGGTTCATAATTGTCTTCAGCGTACTGGATGAGTGCGGCAATTTCATGTTTACACAGTGTTGAAACCGGGTTTTCATGTTTTGAAGGCCCGGTACAAACGGTTGTCCCACACCATGGCACGAATGGATACTTTTTCCCTGAGTCACTTGAAACGCAAACAGTAAGTGTTATTGGTGTTTCGTATCCGAATTTCTCAATATCCATTCCAGACAGTTCAGTTGTTATCAATTCACCGTGATTTGGGTTAGCTCCTACAACAGTCACAGACCGGAATTCAACGCCAGAATGCAACATTGATGTTGCTCTATTCAGTTTGTGTTCTAGCCGGTCAATGATATCATTGTCATACCAGTGCATCCGCCGATCGTACACATCTTTTTCTTCATTGTATACTTTCTGCATCTCATCAGAGAGACGATGCAATTCATTGGAAAGCCAGACATCATTTGAGTTCTCAATTCGATCACGATCAACAACAAAGTCGGAAAAGACGTTCTCTTGTTCGTATTCTTTCTGGTACTCGATTGCTTTCCGTGCAAGGTCAAGCCCGTTATTTCGGCCTCCAAGTGCAAATGCAACTCGGAGAAGTTGTTCAACCGAACTTACTGTATTTGGATAATCATCATCGTTTACTGCCGGTTCCTCAAACTCGTCTGACGACGGGTGGTATGCACCACTTGGCAATTCGAAATCGGTCATTGTGACTTGTGTTTCTGACATAGGTAATTGTGATTGTATCGATTTGTGTTGTTTGCTGCTCCAGAGAAATCAATAACTGAGGATGATCAATGTATCCTCATGACTGGGATTTCCGTAACCGAACTACTGTACTGCGTTCATTGTTACTTATTTGCGCAGTACTGTGGTCCGACTGCGGAAACGCGGATTGCTGTTCAAATCAAAAGATAAGGTGTTAGAAGGGTATTTCCATCGTCATTTCTTCAAGTTTCTGTTCGAGCTCATCTTGTGAGTTCACGTACGTGTGAATGTCGTAGAACTCATCTTGTGGTCCGCTTTGTGGTCCGCTATTATCGAATGATGCGCGAAGGTCAATTGTGATACCCATCACAGGCATGTGGCATTTATCTAGCTCTTCGAGGTATCGGTCTTGATCATTCGGCATACCGTCTGTGACGGAAATCAGGATTGGGAATTCATTTGCGTGTTCCATTCGTTTCCGAGCGATTTCAATTGCATCACTGAGTGGGGTGCTGCCAGCTGTTTTGTTCGAAATAATATCACCTTTTGAAGATTCGACATCAACATTGAATGGTGAAATCACGCGTGCAGTATCCCTGTACATATCCATGATACAGACTTCAATATCGAGATCCTGCATCGCTAGTGCGTATTTGGCGATTGCTTCTTCAGCGACGTTGATTCGTTCCCCACGCATCGATGCGGATCGATCAAGGACAATAATAACGGAATATTTTTTCTTATTGCCAGGATCACGACGTTTCATCACATCCAACCGTTTTGCTGGGACTGCATGCAACCGTTTTGAATCGAGTTGGCCTTTGATCCGACCACGTTCCCACTTGTCACGACGGGATTGCTCTAGGTACTTTTCTAGGAGTCGTGTGACGTTCCTATATCCGCTTGTTACTTCTGACCATCGTGGGTTTGGCCTTCCATCTGGACTCGCGTTGAATTGAATTTCTCCGATCGAGTTGCTTCCCGAGTTGTTCATGGCGTTCATGAACCGTTCCAACTCACGCTCCAAGTCCTGCAGTTCTTGTTCTAACTCTCGTTTTTCGCTGTTGATCTGATTCCTTTCACTGTCGATCAGGTCAGGGTGGGGTTCGTACGGTTCCTCCCCAACTCCTGGTCGTGTTGGGTCCCCTTCGTCCGGTTCAATTTCAATTTCTCCGTTTTGACTGGCATCACTCGGGGTTTCGTTGGATCCTTGTTTATCGTTTCTGCTCGGGTTTTCACCTTCTCCAGAATCTCCACTTCCATCAGATGCACCACTATCGTCACTGTTTTTCTCTCCGGTTGGTGACTCTGAACTGTTCTTTTGGTCTTCTCCGTCATCTTCACCAGTTGACTCACTGCCGTTATCGGACCCGTCAGATATACCATCACCTAGTTCTTCGTTATCTCCGGCACTGTTTCCGGATTCGTCTTCCATCCTATCAGAGGCATCTCCACCATCATCGCCTTCTTCTCCGCTTGGTGATTCTGAATTGTTCTTTTGGCTTTCTTCGTTACCTCCATTAGTTGATTCACTGTTGTTATCAGCACCCTCAGATCCACCGTCACCGGTTTCTTCGTTATCTCCGGCACCATCCCCGGATTCGTCCTCCATCCCATCAGAACCGCTTTCATCGGCGTTTTCATCACCGTCAGATCCGGAAGGGTCTTCCCATGCGTCTGGGTCCTCATAATCAAAGAGAGACTGTTGGCCATCTTGGTCGGATTCATCACTGCCAGTCTCTTGTTGTCCACTCCCTTCTCCATCAACATCTTCCTCCTGGTCTGGGGTAGTATCTGGCTGTTCTCCAGATCCAGCAGGCGAATTGTTCGTGCTGTCACCATCATCACTGGATTGTGGATCTGACTGTTCTTCTCCAGCATCTCCACTCGGCTCTCCCTCTCTTGGTCTATCATCACCAGACTCTGGCTCCTGTTTTCCATCATCACCAGCCCCGGTTTGTTGGCCATTCTCATCGCCAGATCCGTTAGAGACATCTTCATCTTCGAAATCACTAGCAGATAGATTTGCCTCCGGTTCTGGATCACTTGCTGTCGGAACAGCATTCTTGATCTTATCTATCAATCCCATCAGTTTTCACCTCCGATCGTTGGAACCCATGCATGGCCACATGAATTGCATTCAAAACCACGCACTTGTTCAGTATCACCATACTGATCACTTGGCTCTAGAATCTCAACTCCTTCAGAAACATCAACGACCTTGTAACCCTGTTGTTCGATATTTTCTCGTGGTACCTGACCAGAGACATCAACTCTGAATCCACATACTTCGTTGTTCGAAACAAAAGTAATACTGTTGATCCAATCAGCCGTAATGTTGAATGGTGCGTTGACACGAGCGGCAATCATCCCATCAACTTCTTGAACAAGCCGACCGGTATCCTGTGATCCGCATGATGGACATGCCGGCTGTGTATCAGCATCACTGCCAGTATTCCCTTCTTGATGCATCCCAGTTCCAGTTGAACTGCTCCCACTATCACCATCGTTACTGGTCTGTTTCCCTTGATCACTCATCGATTGGGAATCATCACTTGCAGTTGAATCATCACCACTGCTCGCATCTTGTCCACCATCAGACGACCCATCGCTATCAGGATCACCACCAGATTGCTGGCCTGACTGAGAACCATCTCCAGTCTCCGATCCATCAGACGAATCAGAGTCACCATCACCTGACTGCTGACCAGTCTGGACTGTCACAGTCTGCTTCGTTGTTTGAGCTTGTTGCTTCCCAACTTCCTGCTTTGAATTCTGCTGAAGGCCCTGAGAGTGCTTTTTTTGAGCCTGACCAGACTGATTATCCGTATCATCCATTTCGCTTTCCTGCATCGCCTCTCGAAGTGCTTCTTGGAATTCTTCAGGATCCGGCATGTCCTCCGTCAGGAAGTCAATCAATTCAGCAAGGAAATCAAAAATACGGTATGTCCGTACAGCTGGGTTCGCTATCGTCAGGGCATCCTGAATAACACCCTGAAGATCGTCGTAGATCTCTAGAAACCGCTTTTCGTGTTCATCATCTTTGAACTGCCAAGACGGATCATCTTCATCAAGTAACCGTCGAAGTGCTCCTGTATCGCATTTCGCAAGATCCATCGCAGCGGTTCGAACCGCATCAACGACGCTAATATTCTGCCGGTGTTCAGCTGGAGCTTCCTTCACGCTTTGTGCAATGAACGTACTGTTTTTAACTGCGAGACGTTGTGCTGCTATACTTCCTCGCTCGTTCCGAATTGCTTCTTCAATTGCACCATCTTCAATCGCATTCCACAGATCCTTCGTTAGTTTCGCTAACTGTTGCTGGACTTGCTGTGGATAACCAGACAGTTTTTCCTGTATTTTTTCAAAACAATCGTTGACTGTCGGCTGATCAGTATGTGGATAATGCCCCCCGGCTTCATGGAGCATATTTGCATATTGGATAATCGCTCTGAATTCTTCATCGCTGAGTTCAGCAAATGGGTTCTCTAGATTCCCATTTGAGTAAGATGGAATAACGATGATTGTTTTGTCAATGCTTTCATCGTTGATGATACAGGCTGTATCAGTTCTGATCTGTTCAACCTGTCGTCGTGGTACTCCGTGCTTCTGGAGTTCATAGACGTCATCCTGTGAATCAACGATCTGCACGACAAGATTATCCTCATTCGTAATTTGGAGAGCGTATGATTCAAGATTCCGTTGTCGTTGAGGACTAGCAGCTAGGTGCATGTTCGTCCCAACGTTGTACCGATTAGATTCGTACTCGCCGTGATTTCGATCGGGGCGAGCGGAGATGAATTTCTTACTGGACATAGTTAGGTTAGTATTGATGGGTGAGGGTGCGCTGATGTTGTGTGGGATGACAGCGCGTCACTTTGATTTTGACCGCGCTATGCTGCGGTCCTACTGATTGCAATTCGACAACCCTGTTGTCCTCATGTATTGTGCTGTTCATCTTTGCTGTTGATTCACAGTATGAGATTGTTACTTTATTGACCGGGGTTACTTTCACTTGATTGCGTAACCTATCTCACAATTAGTGCTATCATTGTTTGGCTGATTTTCTGTTTGCATCTTCCCTTGATGCTTGTTAGACTTCTTGTGAAAAGGTGTATTCGACACTGATTGAGTCAGTCTGATTCATAAACTCGTGATAGTTAACGTGGTCGAATCCTGGTGCTTCTGCAATCACATCCTGAGCCTCATCGATTGCATCTGCTGGACTGACGGATTGAATGAGACCAAATTCATGGATCTCATCACGGTCTTCGTCAGTCATCCCGGTGAGATTCCCGCCGTTTAGATCGAAGAGTCGTTCTCCAACACCAATTCTGATTGGGTGCCACTTTGCTGTTTCGTTGTCTTCTGCATCAAATCTGACTGTTAGTTCTGACATGATTGAGTATTTTCTTGTATTGATGTAGTTGTTTGCTATCCTGGGTTTGTGAGTTTATTTCAACCGTTAGAAGTGATCCTCGACAGCATTCATAATCCCCTCTTCGTTTTCTCTCTCCATTGGCCCAAGACTTGCTTTGATGCTTTCTTTTGTTGCACCGAGGAGATCACCTGCTCCATCGTAGAGATCAATAATGTGTAGGATTTTACTCGTTGAGATTCGTGGATGTTGTCGTGATTTTTCAGCAGATTCCCGCATTTCGCTTGCGATATTCACTAGGATTTTGATATCATCTTCACTGATGATCTTTCGGTCACTGTTTTTCATCGCATCGATGAGATCCACTTCATCTTCCGTATCGAGGTAGGAAAGCCAGATACTGTTGAGTCGGCGTTTGAACGCCCCGTTAAGTTCTTTCGCACCATCGTATTCCGTTCCTGGTGGGTTTCGAGTGGTGCTCAGACGGAACTTGTTCAGTGGCTCAATCACTTCATCACGCTCCTTCACGTGGAGTTTTGCGTCCTGTTCAAGCAACTGGTGGAAAGCTGTCAGGATCTCTGGTGCGGCAGCGTTGACTTCCGAAATCACAAGCCAGTAGCCGTGTTTTGCTGCGTGTGGAATCACACCGTCCTTAAATATGACCTTTCCAGATTCGTCGATTTTGTGGATCCCCATGAGATCCTGCGAGATCATCGATTCGTCCATGTTGATAACGATCATTGGACGGTTGGTTGCAGCAGCAAGGAATTTGAGAAGGGTGTCTTTCCCAACACCAGCGTGGCCGATAAGATCCAGCGCGTAGTTGTTCTTTGCGACAATCCGAGCAGCTGCTTCAACATCACGCTCACCAGTCTCCAATTTCCGAGTTTTCAGTGGTGGGAAGTTATCGAGATCCTCAATAAATGGGTGATCAAGCTCGATCGGGGCCTCGCTTGCAGCGATAATGTCTTCCAACGTTGTGTCATCAAGCAGATCCTTCACATCAGAGTCATGATTTAGTTCCCGACGAATTGCCTCCAAAATCTCTAGTCGTGCTTTCACAGGGACTTCATCTTCAAGTAGAAGGTCAATATCATTCGAAACGTCAATGACAGTATCCGGAGTGACAGAAACATCATCGTGGACTTCAATCGCGTCACTAAGCGTGTCTTCACCAACACCTACCTGTTCCATCAACGGCTCGATGGCGTCTTTATTCCGTGGGTGTGAAACTGCGTTTTCTAACTCATCAAGGGAATCAAATTCTTCACCAACTGCATCACGGAATCCTTCATACTGGATATCGTACTTGATGAGTGGTCTGAACGCCTCGACGAATTCAGTCAGATTCTCCGATTCTTCACAGAATTCTTCGAGCAAATCGAACGTGAGGGTTGGGTATTCCAGAACAGGCAGGCCATAGACCGTTCGTCGTTCAATCGTATCATCGTATTCCGGACCACGTGGTTTGCCAGCTGGAATCTGAACATCAGTCACAAGGTGTGCATCAGCGACATCACCACTATCGTATGCACCGTTATCATCCTCATGATCCTCCATCTCTGCTTCGTATGCCTCTTTCGCAATCTCGTTCAGAGGATCAATGTGTTCACCCGCTTCTTCTTTGATATTTTCTGCGACTGATCCAGTCACACCCGGGACATCAGTTAATTCGCTTTCGTCAGCTTCGTACAGGTCACGGAAGGTTTTGAATCCGGCTTCCTTCAGTGCCTCTGGTTGATGATCAGTAACAGATTCTAACTCGCTGAAATCTGCGTCGGATCCAGATCCTGCGGACTGGAGTGCGTCCATTTCGATTCCATTGTCCTGAACTGATCCACCAGATGAATCTGGCATACCGAGCCATGTTGGACGACTTCCAACTGTTCGAACGTTTGTAATCGTCTGTTGTCCGAAGTTTCCTTCATTGACGGTGAACTGACCGCTGTTTTCAACGATATCGTCGAAATCACCGCCATCGAATGAATCAATATCGCCATCAGCATCGAGGTCTTGTAGTTTCTCCAGCGTCTGTGTTCGTGCATGCTGGAGCATCAGATCACCGCCTGATTCATGCAGGAGTTTGTTTACAATGTGGGTGATTGCTTCGAGTTTGTCCGTGTCGCTTTTGAACGAAATCATGTGTTGCTGGCTCATGGGTAGTATTAGTTGGAATTATCAGGTTTTTGTTTCTGCTTGTTTCTGTTGTGAGATGATTGTGTGTCTAATTACTGGGGGTTCTTTCTACGCAGAAACTGCTGTGCCCATGTGATTGGGCGTCATTCCGGTATATGCGCCCACAGAGAAGTGCTGACCGGTCGTGATATGTTTCCACATTAAGAGACTGGGAAGGTTCCGCTCGACCGATGAGTTGCTCTGTGGAATACTCCGGGGTCATGGTGGTTATTCGAAATTGAAGAGTTTCTCTTGGCGTTTCTGTGCGATGTTTCGTTTATCGATGAGGTCAAGGTTATCTTCTGTATCAACACCATCCAAATCCGTGACTGAGTCCACCTCATCGATGTCTTGATTTTCTTCGAGTAACTGATCTCGTTTGCTCTTCTTCTTTCCGCTGTCAGCTTTCTGCTGTTGGTAATCGTGCTCACGCTTTGCTCGTTCAATCACCCCGTATGGTGACCGGAGGATTTTCGTTGCGATGTCAGCATATACTTTGTACGCTGATCCTGCGTGGTCAGTTCCTTGGAATTCATCTTCAAGCGTCCGCGAAAGCGCGTAAAAGAGTGTCCACATTGTGTACGTGGAGCTGCTTGGTGAATGTCGTCTCGCACGTTTCACAGCACCGATTCCGCCATCAGTTTCTTCGATGTACGATTGCGGGATATCAAGGTGGGAGTAGAAATCTTCAATATCGAATCGGAAGTTACTGAAGTCGATTGTTGTTGCAGTTGCTCGTTCAATATCGTCGATGAGGTCGTCAGTCCAGACAATGAGGTTTTCGTATTCTTTTTCCCACCATTCATCGATTGGTGTGCGGCCTTGTTTCCGTTCGTGTTCGGGGTTGTTTGGATCTCCAACGTGGCGTCGTGAGCGACGCTGACCGAGAGAGTAAAACCGGACGTCGTTCGTTGGATCGTACCCGAAGAGTTTCACATCAAGTGCGCGGCCACCAGAGAAATCGTACCCTGTGTGAAGTCCGACGTAGATACAGTCATTTTCGTCGCTTTCTGGGTGGTCGATTGTATGGTCAGTGAAGAAGATGTACATGTTTACCCGACCGCCCCAGTCATCGATATCGACCCAGCCGAAAATCGTGTCGGTCTCACCTTCTTTTTTGAATGTTTTGTATGCTGGGTAGTATGCATCTCGTGGGTTGATGATAGAGTATGAGTCAGTGGCGATTTGCCATCGGAATTTGACATCGCAGCCGAGTGCGTTGAGTGCTTTCCGGCGTGGATCAATGATATCTTTGTAATCGTGGACGGCAACGTGCTTGTCTGCGTTTGTAATATCACTTGGATCGATTGATAACTGGTCAGGGTCAATCCCAGCGATGTTCTCGATAGCGTCTTCATCTACAGTTCCATCGTTGTTTACGTATTCGTTGACAGCGGTCAGGTTTCCTTCTTCAGCTTCTGGAAGGAGTTTGATGACATCCGTGAATGAGACCGGATCGTCATCATACATTGGACTTGCTTTGTTGACGTGGTCGGGGTATTCGGCATCGACGTGATTTTCTAGACCGAGGAATGGGATTCGTGTTTCTTCTTCGATGAGGTTGTATACTTCACCGAGTTCAAGCCGGGGATCCTTATCGGTTGTCTGCGTTGGGCTGTCCGTTGTTGCGGTGTTGGAGTCGGTGACGGTGTTGTTTTTTGCTGCTCCCGTCAATGATTGCTGTTTTCGTGACATGGGTATGTTGGCTGTGGGGTTCGGTGTGGTGTGCCTGTGTTACGCTTCACTCACCTTTTGACGCGTGTAGTACGGTAGGGTTCGTGGAGTGGTCTGTGATTTGGTACCATTTCACATCTGCTTATGTTATACATGGCATCCCAGTAACTTAAATCTACCTTATTTTATTATTAGTTTAAATCAGTAAAATATGAAAGAAAATAAAATGTGTATCTGTATTTCTATCCAACACCAACAATGAAATATTGAAAAAGATTGCATGGAATAGTTCGAGAGTTGGAATCGGAATTTCCCAACAATTTTGACATTTTTCTGTAATTGATCCGAAGTTCTCACTTTCAGGTTTCATAGAAACAACTTCAGTACGGCGGTTCAGTTCAATTCGAAATTGAGAAAACCTTCCTAATTACCGAGACATGTTGAAGTATTCGATTCAATTTTTCTTTTAACTCAGAAATTGTGGTTACCTTGGAAGAGAATGGAACTCGTTCATACACATATATGTCGGTAGTTTGAACGTCTCATGACCGGTCGCAAATGTATGGGTGTACTTGATCGTTTCACCATCGGTCATCACCCAAATACTGTGTTGATCTTCTTCAATAGCTTCTGTCATTGGTCTCAATTTGTTTGGTAAGCTCGATAATATGATAGTTTGCCCAGTCGTTACTCAATCATGGAGAAAGGTAAAGAAAGTCACTGATTCAGTCTCAACTTTCTTCTGGGTTATTCCACTCGACATCTTCCCAGTCTTCGATGTGGTTCGATCCGAAATTCACACCGAAGAACCGACCGAATCCAAGTGGAACACCAATGTGGAGTATAAGAGTGAGCACTGCTTCTTCAGAGAAGTTGTTTTGAGAACTCACCATCCTAAACCGAAGATCTAACTGAGTTGTCTCAGTGAGATCGTCACTGGTGATGTCTTCAACATCCTTTTCCTCTAAAGCATCTACATCAACACTCAGCACTTCGTAGTCTTCACCAATCCCCTCAAATTCGGTTTCTTCACCAAAGTCGTAGGAAGATTGTTCCCAAAGATCAACGCCAGTAAATTCAATCTCGTCCTGGTCGTCATCGAGTTGTTTCGTTTCTTGACCGAACGTTTCATATGACCCTCCATTGATTTTGAGAGCTGTTTCTCCAATAATGAAGTCATCTTCTAATTCTGGATCAATCAAAGATGACATTAGTGGACTTCCAGCCTCGTCTGCAATAGACAGACTCGTAACTGCACCGTTTTCAACCTGTCTGTATTCGGTTGCTTCACCTTCTCCATCGTCAATATTTCCGAAGTCACCATCGTCAGCTAATTCAAGTTCAATACCTTCATCAGCAACGGCTGTCCCGATACTACCGACGCCAATGCCTTTTGCAACTGCGCCAGTTGCAGCGGCAACGATCGCATCACGACGTGTGAGATTTATCAAACCACCCCCTTTATCTGAATCATCTTTTTGTTTGTTCGAGTGAGCCATCTTTGTTACGATAACCAAACTACCGGATGAATATAAAAGTTCGCTACCTTGCCCCAATCCAATCAATCGGTGTGTCTGCAAATTAATTGCTTTCTATTTAAAATGCATCAAAATCTGCTTGTTTGCTTGTCAACAATGATTTTCAGCAGGGTGACAACCACCAACTTCGATGCTCCCTTCATCAAAGAACTCCCCTGTTTCATCAATTTCTTGGTTGATGATCGTTGCTTCATCTGGTACTGCTATTTCATCAACAATAATTTGTACATCATCTTCAGCACTTGGTTCCCACACGAATTGAAGTGCTGATCCAGGATCAACGTTTTCTTCCTGTGCCCGATCAGCAGAAACCGCTACCATCCCAGCTGTAAGCTCTGGTTCCTCTGTATCTTCAACTAATGATGACCCATCGTAAATATCGAAGTCAATATCCTCACCAGATGAGTTCTGTCCAATAACAAATAACCGATCAGTGTTCTGTGAGTTGAATTCGTTTCCGGTGTCATAGATAACACTGATTCGATCGGTATCCTCGAATTCAAGTGAAAAACTCGAATCAACGTTTGGATCTTCATCACCAGTGATGAGCCCTTGTCCAAAAATAAAGAGACCCATTCCTACAATCACGACGAACCCAATAACGAATATGATACCGATGACTGGTGAGAGCCCACGGTTGTTCATTACTTGTATGTGTTGTGTGTGTTTCATTGAATTATTCCGGGATTGATTTCTCCTATATACGGTGGTGAAATCTATGTTGACTCCGTTTTGGATTCCCTTTTCTGCTTTTTTTCGTTTGTCTCTTCAATCTCGCCTTCAAGATCTTTCCGGCCTTTTTTCCATTCCTTTGTTGCTTCACCAGTTGATCGTGCAAGCTCTGGAATCTTCTTTGGGCCAAAGAACAGAATCAGTAATAATGCGATCAGAATAAAGATCTCTGCCCCGCCGAAGATAAATGCTGGAACAGTGACTGGACTCATTGTCTATATCATAGTAAACCACAGATGTTGATAAACGTTTGTACTGCACATTACTGAATCAACCAATCATACTGATTGTGAAATCAAACAACACCAGATTTTATGTCATACCTCATTATACAACCATTGCTTTCAAATAATTAAGGTTGATTCCCCGCCCTACCGTGGCCGGGCTAGTTAACTAACTATCAGCAAATATCCCAACGTTGCGGTGCGGTTCGGGAAACCTCGCCGTCGTCGGGCTACGCCCGACTGCTTGAGGGAGCTTTGCTCCCTCTCCGTTTACGGTGAGGAGGAGGTCACAGGGTACTGAAAAGGAATCAGGATGTGAAGAAGGCTAGTTCAATTTCTTTCGAAGTGACGGTGATTTTATCACCGTTAATATCTCCGGATTCAATTTCAAACTCAATTTCAGTCTCACTTGTTCGTTCAACCGCATTCTCATCCACGATCGGGTGTTGTTCAAAGTATTCCTCCCAACCGCTCACAAGATTTGACTCAACTTCGACCGTAATATCACCATCATCTGTGTTGAAGATAGTTGTATCTGTTGTTGTTTCTGGGGTTGGCTGCGTGACTTCAAACCCAATCCCTGTTGACCTGGTTGTACTTAGTCCATCAACTTCTTCTGGGTGTTGAATTGATGGAATCTCAAATACTGGATTCCGATCAGTCATTGCATTTTGCCTTGAATATCTGATGTGTGATCGGTCAAGAGCATCCCCTGTTCGAGCCATTGCAATCATCCCGCCATCGTAAATCACACGATCGCCAGTTTCCGTCTCGTAATCAAGCGGTGTTGTAGAAACCGTCTGTTCAACACCACTTTGACTGAATGTTATTGTGGTTGCTTCTAATTGCCTGAACTCACCTGCAGGGAACTCCCGTTGGAAATCACGAATGTCTGCCCCATCTCCAACTTCTTGTACTTCACCATCTAAGTGGATGAAGTTGTTTTCTGCTGCGAGAGTTGCTTCCCGCGACTGCGCATCATCAATGATTGGTCCGGAAGCAACCAACACAACTATCACCGTTGCAATAACAGCTCCAAATACGAATGCGTACCCAAGCAGTTCACTCGCACCGCTATTGTCAGATGTGAGTTGTTCAATTCGTTCTTTCCATGAACATATCATTGTTATCTACCTTCCATAGAAATCGTTCCTTCTTCAGGGTTCCCTTCAATGACGATATTGTTACTTCCTGTTGCGGTTGCATCTTCAATGTCTGACTCTAACGTTATCTCTTTTTCTACACTCTCACCGTTCGAAGCCACTGTGATTGTTGATGTGCTACCTTCAGTTTCACCTACTGTGACTGTATATCCACTCCCACCGATTGTTGGTGGGAGAGAAATCCGTGTTCGCACATCACCGTCTTCCCCACTAACCCCTTGCTCGGTACGATCATTGTATGTTGTTCTGTGATCATTGAGCGAGTCAACAGTTAACACCCCAGCTGCAACTTCGTCAGCAATCCGATCGAGCTCTTGATCGATGACTGCTTCTTCACGTGAGTCCTGAATATCAGCAACACCAGCGATAAACACGCCGCTTAATGTAAGCAGGATAAGAAATCCGAGCGCGTAATCGATAGCAATAGAAACTCCACGAGTATCTTCACCCAATAGATCAAACTGCTTTGAAATCCTCTTTGAAAGACGGTCTCTAACTATCATCCTCCACCTCCATCGTAGATACTTGGAGTATCACCAGGAAGATTCGGTGTGACTCTTATCGGTGTTGTAACTTCACTTCCAGGCGTTTGAATTGTCACGTCAACAGTGACTGAATACAGTGCGTGATGGGCTTGTGGTTCATCTGGATTTTCATCAGGTCCATCTTCAACCTCTTTCTCAGTGTCTTCTTCACCATCATCGAAGACATCGTCAGCATCGACGTCCATGACCATGTCTAGTGCTGCTTCAATAGCGTCAGCATTTCTGAAACCGATGCTTGAAATGTCTTCTGTCCCGGGAAGAGCATCACATGGTTCACCATCCACTAACCCGTGTGTGAATGCGATCGTTGTTGTGTCAGATTCAGACGCAACGGTTCTACAATCTGTGTCTCCGTTTGTGATCAACACACCAGCAACCGGGTTGTCAGGATCTTCAGCAATCTCAACATCGGAATATGACCCGAATTGGACCGTAAATGGGTCATTATCGGTTGAGTTCAGGTTTTCACCTGTTACGTCGATTGTGAATGAGCGAACGGCATTAGCGTTGTCAGTAATATCATAATCTGGGCCTGCAGCTGCGTTATCTGGAAGGTCAACAAAGTCTGGTGGTCCGTTACCATTTCCATTGTCTTCTTCTACACGATCAAACGCGAGGTCGTCATAACTCGGTTGGAATAGTCGTACGCCGTTAGTGTTCGTATCTTCTAATTCAATTGTAAGTTGTGCTGCTTCAGACCCTGCTTGCGCACCAAGTTGCTGTTCAATCCCGGATATTTCTTCCTCGATCCTGTTTTCTCGTTCACTGTTGTCTTCATCCTCAATGTTGGTGTCATGATTCACATGCCGTAAGGCTGTTTCGACAGCGTATTCGGTATCAAACAGTAATGAGTGTGTTTCGTCTTGATAATTAGTTACGCCATCAGCACGTTCAGTATCAGTGAAGGCTGCAGTATTCAACAGTGTGATCATTGTTAAGACGATTAAAATCATAGCGACTGCTGCAAGCAGAATAATCTGCCCGCGAGACCGATACTGTGAATCACTGTTTCGAGCGGATGATAGTCTTTTCATAGATTTCAGTCACCTCCATTATCTCTTGTGTCATCGACAACGAGCATTCTGACAGTAACCGTGTTGTATATGTTCCCATCATCAACGTCATTTGGTTCAATAATGTAATCAGAATCTTTGAGCCGTTCACCATCACCAGTATGCTGTGGGAGCCCTGCACCATCACGTGTGTGCGCTTCAACAGGTGATTGCAATCGGTCGTCATCATATAACGTGATACTGACTGATGCTGATGCTAAATCGTGGTCATCGTCACCGCTCAGAAGGAACAGTGCCCGTTCTGGGTCATCATTCCCCTCAATTGATTCTGGAACAATATACATCCGGATACTCACATTGTGCCGATTTTCGAATTGACTAAGATCCTCCCAGAAATCACCAGTATCCGGGATTGTAAGGTGATTTCCATCACCTTCTGGCGGTGTAATCACAATTGATCCGTCACGGTCATCATTCCATGCTTCATCAGCTTCACTGTAATCAAGAATCACGTGTTTTAACCATCCTGATGCGTGGTGAGCATCAAGGAGTGCCTGTGCATCTTCTTCAATCATTGCCTCACGTTCTGTCTGTTCCAAGTCAACATCGCTTGTTGGTGTTGCGAACGAAGGAGCAATAAACAGGACGACCGTAATGACGAGTGTTGCAGCAATCACTGCTTCTAACGTGTATGCTTGCCCTCGATCGCCAGTAGAACTTCCTTCCTTTGTCATTGTTCTGTCCCGATTGTGACTTCAATGATAACCGGGTTTCTATTCAGTGTCGTATATGACCTTGCCGTACTGGTAGGTGATTCCGGATCACCACCGAATGTGTGACTTACTTTATCTTCGCTGCGATCTTCATCAAGCGCTTTCGGAGCAGGTGAACCATCAGGCGATATGAACGCCACTTCAATAGCTTCACTATCTACATCGTATTTGTCTAGAGGCAAGTCTTCCTCACCTTCGATAACCGAAGTAACTTTGTCATGGGAAAGACCGACAACACCAGCGATTGTCAATTCGGTATTCTTCAAGTCATCTCCGATTTTGTCTGCTGTTGTTGTTTGATCTGTTGCAGAAATTCCTTCCGGAAAGAACAGTGTTGGTGATGTTACTGTAAGGAGTGTCACTGCAGAAAAGAAGATCAACACTGCCAATGCTAAATCAATCGTTGTCTGCCCGCGGTCACTGCATCCGTATTTATCGGTGTGGTTTCGTCGTTCTTGATCCAATATTGGAAACAACTGTTTCATACCGCTAGTGAACGAACTTGACTTCTCTGAATCCATAACTTGGTCTCAAATCTTGTTATTGACGATCTGTGTTCAACGGACTTTGGTTTCTACCCAACCCGTTTTGGTCTACTACAAGACCAAAAGAACGGGTAATTTAAATACATTTGCCCATGTGGTTGTGCTTTGGCGCAGCCGAACGGTCAGTGATGACCGTTCGGAGGGGAGTGGGGACGGAACGACTAAAAAGAGTGGAGGACCTACGAGGCCTCGGAGGGAGGGAAAAGTGAAAGAAGACTCAAACAACGCACCGTTTGCCTTTTGGAGTCTGTGATTTCAACTCTTACTCCAACCTGAAGCTCCTTGATCACTACCGTCAGGATCAGTGATATCGTCAAAAGAAAGATCTGAAGGATCACTATCGTTTCCTTCGTCGTCACCGGTGGCATCCTCGAATGGATCACCTTCTCGTTCATCGATTGTTTGGTCTGCTTTGGCAGCGTCGTTGGTCGAGGAATCTACTTCACCACTTGATTTTAGTCCTGTCTCTGACTTTTCTTTGTTTGAACTAGACTTTGCTGATTTATTTGTCGTGCTTTCAGTGTTTTCGTTCTCTTCTTGTAACTCCATTTGAGCACGGTTTGCAATGGCGATCAGATCGGAGTACTCAGCTTCTTTCGGTGTCCTATTCATTAATGCACCAGCAACTGCTGGGATACTGTCCTTCTTCTGCAGCTCCCGTTTTGCAAATTCGACTTGAGGTCTCTTTATTTCCATGGTTAGTATTTTGATATGTATGGCAGGTTGTCTGTCTTCATTGTGGGCTCCCAGTGATAATGAATCATTATCGGTGAAGCACTAAGAGTCTACGGAAGATTCTCCCACGTTTCCGATAGAAGACCAAGATGATATGACTTGTACCGATCTCCCCCTGGCAACGTAAGGGATCCGCGTTTGTTTGCTTGAAATGACTATGTAATGAGTGATATGAATTCTTCGGAAAGACAACAAGCGCTGATTTTCTGGTCTTGTATAATCCTAGTTGCGTATGAAATCTGGTGGTGGGAAGTCTGTTGGGATGTTTCCCGGATTTTGACCACCGATCGTTTGACTGCTGTCGTTGTCAGTCTTCACTTTCGATCCGTGGAGCGACCATATAGGTCACATCTGCGTTGCCGTCGAGGAACTCGAACATCATGCGGACCGGGAATTCATTACCAATTTCCATCGTAAGTGGAACGTTTTTCGGGATGCCCTTGCGCATGTCGTCGAAATAGTCAAGTGAGAACATGGATGTGACAGATGCAGCTTCTAGATTCGAGATTGCATGATGGTCGTCAGGGACGTTTGCAACCCAATCATCAGTATCACCACTTGCTGCGAGTTGGAACGTGTTATCGTCAGCATCCATGCCGACAGAGATGTGATCCGAGGAGTTATCTGCTGTTTTCACGGCATGGCTGAAGTACGACGACATCAGTTGGACACGACCTGGAAGATCCATGTCTGGAATATCTGGCTCTTCTCTGATCGACTCGGCATCGAGAAGTGCCATTGTGAACTCCATTGATCCAGGTGAGGCCCACATTGAAACACGGTGTGTGTCGTCATCGAGTTTAATGTGGAGCGTCTGTTCCTCATCACCGACTGGCTCGTCTGCAATATCCTGCAGTTGTCGAGTGAACGCGTTCAGGTTCACACCGAGAGTAACGTCATCACTTTCGAGCCGATCGAATTCATCACTGTCGAGAGTCAACTCGACCATACCGACGTTGGCTGCATCGACTGCTTTCGTCTGCAGCCCATCTTCACTAATGTGGAGTTTTGCTTCATCAACCAGTTTCGTGACTGGGTTGAGCGCTTTCATCAGACTATCGGGATTAATTTCTGCGTACATGCTAAACCCTTCACTTCCCATTTTGAGGGTACAGTACGGTGTATTTCTCTGCTGTTGCCCACAGAACTGCGGTTACGTTACTCCAGTGACTGTGTTTGCAGAAATTCAACTGGCGGGATGCGATCAAGATTACCGATGTCGTCGTTGTGAAGTGCGATTTTTCGGCTGAGATCTTCAGCTAATGCATTGAGAAGCCAATCAAATGCGTGTTGTTGACCAGGGAATCGTGCTCTGAAAATCGCATCACCCTGTTTTCTGTCAGCCTCTGTCGAAATTGTGATGATAGTTATTGTTTTCCCTGTGTTCATATCTTCTCGAAGATCAGCAAATGACCCAATGTGGATTCCATAGTCTGCTGATGTGTTGCCAAAGTAGTGATCTCCACACTCCCATTCTCCTT
>LKMJ01000468.1_pt1 | contig 30657 bp, 37 predicted proteins | sample 643391 | NCBI WGS metagenome assembly LKMJ01 (sample SAMN04112250, study PRJNA286221) | soda lake metagenome | biome: soda lake; feature: Kulunda Steppe; material: water; isolation source: sample PL-Br10 brine of Picturesque Lake | place: Russia: Kulunda steppe | collected 2010-07 | reverse complement strand
GGTGGCTGGGGGCTGAAGGGGTGCGCAAACAATGGGGTGACGGGGTAGGGTGCCTGCAACGTGCTGGCAAGCTGGGAAACGGCCAGGCCTGGCTTGTTTGATGGGGAGGGACCTGGGCCATCCAAAGCGCGCTTCACCTGGGATCCAGCAGGCAGTGCATGAGGCATGGTCCAGGGGTGCAGGTGTGGGAGTGTTGGTTTTGAGCTCAGTAAGCGATGGCTCTCTGGTGCTGCAAAGCCAGTGCTGACTGTTCCCAAAATGCTGGAAAGGGCGACATAATGCACAGATTCGACCCATAATTATAGAAAGGCAAACAGGGACAGGAGGCAGCATTTGAAAGCATTGCCTCACGGAGAGGATGCATCTGCTCCTTTACGCGTCTTGCCAATGAAGGCGACATGAGGTACTCACTCTTCAATGCCCGCTCCCCTGTCCCAAGTACAACTTATGGGCATTTCTGCAGGATTTGAGTAAGTCTGACCTATCTTGCCAAAGCCACACGCACAGAAGAGTAGCAGACAGCATAAACGGATTGATCCCTCTCGTGAGGCACTAAAGATGCAGACACTATAGAAAGGCACGCTGTTTCTCGTAAGTGCGATCCTTGAATACCTAGGTCTAAACGGAGGGTACAGAAAATTGTGTGAGTCACAGGCTGCCCATGATATACTATTCATTGTTCATTAAGTTGTAAGCCTGGGAACTCTTCCATAAGCACGCCCTTTTCATTGCAGTCCCCTTTGAGTGGGCAAAGAACAGGGATCAGGAGCAAAGAGGGCAGCAAAAAGACCTGATGGTCTATGTGTGTTCTGCGGTAGCGTACCACTCGATTGTTTGGCCCTAGGAAACATTTTCGGTTCTGTCACGCACCGTCAGCACCTTCCTGCCCTGTACTTTAGTGTTGTGCAGCGCTCGGATGGCAAGGTCTGTAGACATGTCCTCCACAAATTGACAGAAAGCATAGCCCTGTATTTGGAAATCGTTTGGGGTCTTTCCTGTGTGCCTCTTGTATTGATAGCAGTCCGAGTTCACAAACTCATCAAAGTACACACTGTCAAACAAATGCAGAAGCCAGAAGCCAGAGTGTAAAGGAAAGAATAAATTGCAAGCTTTGGATTGGATGAGCAATTTAAAAGGCACAAAGATTCATTCATTGCTGGCTCACTCCGCAGTCACACTTCCTCGCATGTGGTTTACCTTAGACTTTCCAGTCCCTTTGTCCATGACAAGATTGAACGACAGCAGCGCACCAAAGGGAGTCACCATCTCCTTGACCTGGCATACATACAGATAAGGCAAGGAATAATACTTTAAGGCAGCTAAAGCTTTCAAAGTCTAGTAACTCAAAACCTCTTCAGCTTTTTTGAGCCTATCATCAATGGCTCTCGGCTTGCCAAAATTTTGTAGCTTCTATGAACCAACAGCCTTGATTCATTGGCCTGCTCACTTGTATGGCTCACCTGCTCCTCTGTCCAGTCACATGGAAGGCCACCAATGAAGATCTTGCTGGGTGTGTCATCCACCACCTTTCAGAGTACAAGCAGAAAAATGGCACACACGCCTCTGCAACATGCATGTGATGGTCTCTGTACCCTTGAAACAAGAGCAAATCCACCAGCTTATCAATGCAATGGCTTGGAAGGACCTGCAAGCTCTAACCTCCCCAGAAGACAGCTTGGCATCGACAGCTAAATACAGGCCTCACAGTGCGGCAGATATCCAGCCGGCTGGTGTCCATGGTCGGGTCTGGAGTAGTCGGGCCCAACATCAAAGACACGTTTTGATCATACTGGGCTGGCCGCCTATATATGTGTGAGCGGGGGGGAAACGGGAGGGGGGACGGGTGTGCATATTTTTGGGGGTGAGCACAACGTGCATGTGGCTGGGTGCACCCCCCCTTCTGTTAGAAATTGTGTTAATATTGCTGAACATAGTATTCTCAATTGAGGACCCACCCTGGGGCATTTCTGGGCCTCTTGCAACTCCAAATCATGGAATCTGGCAAGTTTGTGTATATCAACATGCAATGCACGCACGCACACCCGTTTTCAAGTGCAGCACACATTAGATGCTAGTGTGCACCACACCTGATAATCAGTACTTCAACACACCTAATTTTCAGGTACGAGCCCCGCCACGCCACACCATCTAGAGCAGTGGTATTGCTGGCCTCTTCACATGTCCGCAGCTCAATGAATGCAAAATTCTTGCCCTGTTATGAGGAAGCAGAGGATTTATAAATCAGATTTCTGTCAGGGTGTGCCAGTCATACCAGGGTCAATGTGGGAAGGCAAGTGTCTGAAGACAAGCTTTGTAAATTGTACCGCACAGGGCTGCTCCACCTCAATCAACCCAAAGGAAATGAGCAAGCACCCGGATGCAAATGCTATGGTGAAGAGAATTCGAAAAGGCACAGGCCATGTTTTATGGTGGTGAGTGTTAAGCTTCTAATATGCAAGCAGTCAAGCCTGCCAATATTGACTAATTGCTGAGAGCGAGGTATTGTAATTCACATGGAGTCAGAGCTTGCAGCCTTTTTAGCTCCATGTCGTGTGCGCCTCTAACATCTATCAAGGTGGCCTTAGACATGGGACGAATTCCTTCTCGCCCTTACTGGTGTAATCTTGCAGAAGATTACAGGCTGTCCTGGACCTGCTGGAAAAATAGGAAGGACTTCTTAGTGCAGAAGTCGATGATTCAATTCCTGAGTCTGTGAAAAAACTATGTGCCTGAACTGGAAACCTGTCCTATTGAATGAGGAAAAAAATGATACTGCCGCTGCCATTCCTGAACTACCTCAATGTCATCTACACATCACGAAGCCAACTTAGGCATTTTGGGCAATCAGAACGGCTGTACCTGCAATGCCTCCTGCCTCTGCTAGTAAATGGTTAAACAGGCCTTTGAGCTCATCCTGTGTGCGAGTTGCATTTTTAATCTGTCATGACAAGGCAGGGTTTTATTGCTCAGCTGCAAGTATGGGCCAATTCAAAAAGGTGCATCCACGATCAGCATTTGGCAGCTGTGTGTGACCTCTCTTGGCAGCAAAATTATTCGTTAAACAAGGAATTTGATTGCTGCATAAGAAGTGCCCATCCAGAGCCAGCTGCAGCAATGGCACTGCAAAGGACAAAACAGCATCCAGTACTGTACCTCAGTGACCCCAGTCTCGGGCAAGTTCCCCACATCTGCAAAAAAAGACACTTCATCACTATTACTCAAGACGTGAAGAAAGCAGTCGGTACTGGTCAGCAATGTGTATCGGCTGCTCAACCACAAACCCACAGAGACGCTTTGCGTTTTTCACGACAATTGGATCATAGCCTCCGATCCTCTGCTGCAGAATTCCTGAAAGAGGGAATACAATAATGTGGTTTGAATAAGCCTGTTAGGAGAGGCAGTTGACAAAACCTCCTCGGCTTTGCCGGCGAGTGTGTTCAAACACTTGTTCTCGCAAGGCCACACCTGCCCATCCTCTGTAATGGGAAAGTTTCTTGCGCAGCAGCAGGACCTCAGCCTGGCTCTGCGGCTCCTGTATGTTGGTGTGCTGCTGCTGCTGCTGCTGGCGTTGTCTGCCGCCTGCAGCTGCAGCGCCGGCTGTTGCATGCATTCTTCTCCTGTACCCAGGCAAATTATAGCCCCAATCCTCGATCCAGTCATGCGATCAGACTGTTGCAAAAGTCATTGCATTGAGTCAGGCTTACGTCTGTGGCAATCCTTGGCGCTTGCTAACGCACGGAAGTTCGGTGGTCCAGATCAGCAGATAAATCAATACCCAAATTGTTTCTTATGATTTATAAAGAGCGCTGATCGCTGTCCGATTTGATTGCTCGATCAGCCTAATTACCGATATCTGCAAATTTCCGATATGCCAGATGTAGGCCAAGCCACACCAAGACTGATCTGCGCAGAATGCTCAGAATGCTCATTCAATGAGCAAAACACTGAATGAGCAAAACAACCTTTCCAGGATAAACTATGTACATGTTTATTATAGAATGAAGTAGTATATGATAGTACATAGTATATGATAGAAGCGGTAGAAAGAAAAGAAGTGGTATATAGTTACGTAACTAAATCATCTACCTAACTAATGATAAGGTAGCGCTGCCACTCTAGCGCAAACTGTTGAATGAAGGTGATGAGCTAGTTTGGACTTGAAGAAGCATGCCATGCTTACTGTTGCGCAATTTTGTTTGTGTGTCTTTAACGGGCGCAAGTGAGGCTGGCATATGTCAGGAGCATAAAAGACTGCGTGACAAACGTGCTGCAAATAATGTCCATGACAAAACATGTTTTCTTCTTATGTCAGCCACATCACAGATGTAGAAGCATGTTCGTGTCCTAGATCTAAAAGTTAAGACCAATTTGCTAATTGCCGCAACGTTGTTAACACTTCTACTCATGGCCAAGTTGTTTTTCATTTCGCTGAAAGCTCGAAGGAGGTGCTTTCTTCCTTTTGTTGCGAACAAATCTCTTGTGTTTATCTCTGATATAACGTGTTCATTTCAGGTTGGTGCCAGCAAGCCAAGTAGTCAAACCGTCTAGCTAACGTGCTACCCTGTGGACATAAACTTCGGAGCCAGGGATCAGTTTTTCTTTTAACAAAGCTCAATTCATGGGTGTCTTGATTGATTAGGATCAAGCGCATCTTGCGCCTGGACCTCTTCCTGAGAGTGTTGAAATATCTGGGACTGCGGGCAGCATCGGGCCAACAACTTTTTGATGAATTATGTCCCTGAGACCTGTTAGGCTGCTTGCTGAACAGATTCGATTGACCTGCCTCCATGCTGCCCATAGCGGAGTTCTCTCAGCCAAATTATATTGAGGAAGCAAACATTCTGAAGCTTTACGTTACACTGTATACACCATTTAGTCAGGCACCTGGAAAGGCCACTTATACAGCAGCAGGGGAAAGATGAAGGTTTGACAAGCCTGGTACAACTTCCTGCAGGTGCAGGCGCAGCCCATGCACAATACAAGCAAGGATCAAGGCACCACAGTAGAAATTACAAAGCCTTGGCATAGCTTGCCTGAAAGAGAAAGCAAAAAACTTCATTTCCTGGAATGCAAGTCTTACCCCCCTCCTCTGCACACACTTAGTTGTTACACGCAATATGCACAGAAGTCAAGAGCAATTCACAAACAAGTCACCAACAAGGCCTTCAAGCAAAGAACAAATGCTGATCACCTGACAAGACAAATGCTGCAAAATGTAGAGATTGGCCTGAATAAGCTATTAAATCACATAAGACCAAGAGCACTCATCGCAAGGATGCAAGTAAGACCCCACTATCAGCAACAGGCCCACACATCTTTGGCATGCCGTGACTGACAGGCCCCTGTTCAGATGCTTGCAAAGCCTAAAAACACTTCCAATGCCTTTGCGCCTAAGCAAGGCAACCACACGCAATGACCAGGCTCAGCCAGGAAAACCCAAGACCACAAGACCAAGGTACAACACATGAGGAAGGCGAGAAATATGAGACATAAAAGCCCAGGACCTGCACGCCCTCCTCCTTCTTTGAGGTCTCACTGAGCAACAATTTTCTGGTACAAGCATTGTTTTGTAAATCTCACAATCTTATTTCTTTTGAATGGTGGGACATCAATGTTGCCATTGCGCGGTCTCCAGTCCTACACCCCTCAAGCAGTGCAAGGAGCCCGTCAAGCCATCGCAGGAGGAGCCACTTCAGAGCCTCTTTGTGCCTGCAAGTGGATAGTGACCCATTACATGAGTGAACACCTGGTGGCCAGTCACTGTGCTGCTCAAGTGGTCTTGATACCCAACAACCAGTCTGGTATTACAGCCTGCCTGACGGTTGCTCCTGCACCATTGTGCAGCGCACACCTTCACTGCTTCGGCAAAGTTGTCCTTGGCGCGCTGCTCCAAGTCTCCAAGCTCCGCCTCGTCACGCCAGATGGGCTCCAAGATGTGCCCAAAGACGTTGCTGACACCACTGCGTTAGTGCATGGGCATCCAAATATGATGCAAGCGCTCAGACCCAAGCAGTTAATTGATTCCGCCTCAATTTGCACCACACATGACATTAGCTTCATCAGCAAGTAAATGAGCAGGAGGACCCATCCAGGTGAAATAGAATGCTCAGGCACCAAACCTACATGCGCACATGGCCATCAAAGCACGGACTTGCTGGCCTATGCGCAAAGTGGCAAAACCAGGAACATCCCAACAAATATGCTTGCACTGTAAGGCACATCCCAGCCCGCACACCTGTCCACACCAAAGCTGGCCAGCTCCAAAGATGGCAGGGAGGCAGGAACAGGGGTGCCTTCTGGGTGGTCCTTGGTCTCATGGTGGTATACGCGTGTGGTGAGCACCTGTTTGCATTAGGACAGCTGCTGTCTAAGGATGGTCCTTGGTCTTATGGTGGTACACGCGGGGTACATGTATCTGAAATAATCATCGTCAAGATCATGGTGGTCCTTGGGCTCATTGGTAGTATATGCATGTGGTCAGCGCCTGCTTGACGTGTAAGGTGGGAGGGGTTGGGCAGAGCACACACTGACTGCTAAAAGCAACCGGCCAACGCGGATACCTCCCACTTACAGGAGCATCTCCACCTGCCTGCACGCTCTATGCCTATCCAATCTGTCTTGCCAGCAAGCCAGAGTACCATGACAATGGACTGAGCCTACTGCCGCCTGCAGTGGCTGTGCCACAAAGTATTGTAGTGTATACACCCACCTGCCCAGTAGAGGTGAAGACCTCAAGCATGGAGTGGTCCAAGTACACGCGCAGCCTGATGGGCTGAAGCATGCCCCCCATGGCAGCTTTGCTCCTTATACCCTGACCACCATTGCCGCACCCCGCGCTGCCCGAGCCGCCTTTGATGCCGCTGCTGCTTCCCATGCCTGGCCACAGCAGCAGTTGGCCGCCCACGCTGTGGCAGCCACGCACATCCAAGGGGCGATGCTCGGCGTCCATGTCACCTGTGCGCGTGCGAGCACGTATGCACAGAATGTTAGGGGTCAGTGAGAATTGATAGAGGCTTGGCGCTTGGTCAACGATCGCCCAGGGTCGGCATGGCAGGCAGGGCAGGGTGCAGGAGGAGCACCTGGCCTTCTTGCGCAGCTTGTCGTGTAGATAGCCTACTTGCGCAGCTTGACGCGTGGCAGGCTGGGCAGGGTGCAGGAGGAGCACCTGGCCTTCTTGCGCACGCGTCAAGCCTACATGCGCAGCTTGACGCGTGGCAGGATGGGCAGGAGCAGCACCTGGCCCGGCCATCTTGCGCAGCTTGACATGTGCACGGCTCATGCGCAAGTCAAGCTGAGTGCACAAAAAAAATGAGATGAAGCAGAAGGGTGACAGCGGCAGCAGTGACAGCAGCAGCAGGAGGCCACAGCTTTGTGCAGCATCAGGGCTGGGTGCGCGCACCTTCCACAGAGGTCAGGGCTTCATGCAGCAGCATTGGTGACCCTTCAGGGGCCTTGCTCCTATGGGCCGTCTCACCGGCATCAGCTTCTTCACTGCTCATGTACACTCTGCAAAGGGAAAAGGGAGATCGATGCTGGCATGTCAGGATTTAGCGGAAACGGGCTGTCTGCTCGCATGCTTTGGCCAGACATGATCAGTGCTCTTGGGATCCCTAGCAAAACAGGGCACATGTTGCTATGATGTGGCCTTGCTGCTAAGGTGGGCGTGCTGTGTGTGCACACACGCAGGGAGGTGTGCTCATAGAGGAACTCCACTCTTATCAGACCCACCTAGATGTGGCATTCATGGCATCGTAAGTGGCCACAGGGGCAGCACAAAGAATCTCCAAGTCCTCCATCCCTGCACACAACAGCAATATGCACTAACATGTTGATTGTTGATCGTATCACCACTCCAATGGTCTTTCCCTAAGCTCTAGAACTCTCAACTCTGATGCAGCACTCAATGTAGGAACTGTCAGCTAGCTGCGCTAGCAGGGCAGCTACAACATGCATGGCTGTGCAGGAAACAGGCAGCCTGCTGCTGGTGTTTCTATAGTGCCTCAGCAATGCTGCCTTGCTTGGGTAATGCCTAAATGGCCTCCAAAAAGATTTGCCCTGATGGAACAAGCACACGTGCGCACATAAAACAGCAGCAAGCAGGCTAAAAACGTATGCAGGAAAGACGCACCATCACTGAACACCACCTCCAGGCGTGCATGGCGCCAGTCATAGAGCAAGGCTGCCCCGTGGCGCCCGCTCGCCTCATGCTTGTTTGTGGGCACTGGAGTAGGAGAACCATGGCAAAAAAGCGTGACTGAAGGCACTAGAGCAGGACGTGTCAGGATAAAGTGCTTTCCTGCACAGATCTAGAAACAAAAATGCTCAACCGCTCCATTGGAAGCAACAGCAGGGCAATATTACAGGAATACGTTGCTAGAGTTTTGCGCTGAGGTAAGGCAGATGTGCAAGTATTTCACATGGCCGCAGCAGAAAAGGCACATCATGCTTGTTGCGGACTTATGCCATTACAACACAAAGCTTTGTTTTCGCAAGCAGATCTGAAATCACAGAGGATTCATTAACGATCGGTGCCATAGGTTTTGCACCACCCCTGCAGCAGCACTCATGCCATTACAACACAAAGCGCAAGGTTAGCATTGGATTTGCAGGAGTGCTTGAAGCTCACCGCTTTGGTTTGAGCGAATCATCAAGCCAGTTTTTGCAACACTGCCATTGTGCAAGGTGGCAGGCGGCTCCAAGGTCAACTCCAGCTCCTGCGCAAGCAGCACGCCGTCTGTTTGTCGGTGTAAGGGCCATTCACACCTTGGACCAAGGTCCTTAGTGCTTGTGTCAGAGGCTTGAGGTCTCTGGCTCTAGTCTTGGTTTTTGATGGGGAAATGGTCACGGCCTCCTGCTTTGGGACCTATCCTGTCTACTTCATTCATGCTTCTCTTTCAGTTTGCGTCAGGCCAACTTTTTTGGTGAATCAAGAGTGCACGCACAGCATCAACAACCCTGCCAGCACCTCTGCAACAAAGCAAAGCCCCGCAATAAACTATTTGCAGGTCCTAAAGTGAACTTGGCAGCAATGGATTGCAGCAGGCAAGGGTAGCCAGCCTGGGCAGGCTGGCAGCGGCTGGGCATGGGTTGCCCGGTGTGATCAGGTGGTGCTCTGCACCTCTGCACAGCAGTCAGTGATGCAGGCGCACCAGGTGGGGGCAGGAACCGAGCTCCTTGGGCAGCTTCAGAGGGCGTCCAGCACTAAGGGGCACACATGTGCCCTGCGGCTGTGGCTGCGGCGCAGGCGCTGCTGTAGCACTGGACCCGATTTTAAAGGAGGCATCCGCGTGAAGGTGGACAGGGCTGCCCTCTTTGCCCTCATCCCGGGCGTCGCTGCTGCAGCAGCCACTGCCGCTGCTGGCAGCCAGGCTGCTCGAGCTGCTGAAATTGCTGTGGTTGTTCACCTGCACCCAGATGGTTACAGTGTCGCCCATGCCCAGGCGCCAGGTACTCTGGCGCAGCCGACTCAGGCATGGCAATGGCTCCTGAGGTCAGAGCAAGGGTTGTGAACTGAGGGCAGGAACAGGGTGTGACACTGGTGGGTTTTGTTCAATGTGGGGAAAGCACACTTCCTGTGATGGCAGCGGCCTAAGACAGCATCCAGTGGGAGGTAAGGGAAGGGAAGATGAGGCGGCAAGGGACAAGCTTGTGTGAGCAAAAGGCAAGTAAGGGAACATCAGATGAGTGCAGGAAGAGCCAGAAAGTGTTTGAGCGGACCCACACCTGCCAGAGCATGCCAGGGATGTGGGGGTGGCGCCAGATGAGGCGGGGCACGGACAGGCAGGACCCATAGTCGTACGCCTTGGGCATCCCGGGCCTGCCGCACAGACCAGAATCCAGATGAGCAGGACGCTACGTACAAGCTAGATGGCGAACATGCGCAAGAGGACGCACCTGGGTCCACTAGCCTCACAACAGCAGGAAGCGGCACAGCACAACCACTGTCCACCTACCACCCACTGCATGCCATGGCCCACGGCCAGCAGCATGCATGCCTCAGGCTTGGGTACAATAAATTGCTGTGCGTGTGGCCAGCAGCATGCACACCAAACGCTCTGACCAATTCTGGTCTTAAGTGACAAGCTCTCACAGCTTGTGTGCTTTGCCCTCACGACCACAGACGTTCCCTCAGTGGATGCAGGTTGCAAATTTGCAGACAAGGTGGTGTCTTTGTCTGGGCTTTTTAGGAGGCTCATCACAGACAGAGACATGTGCCTTACTAGACTTGGCACAAGGATTCCTGTGTTTGTAGTTAGCACCATGCAGCCACGCGCTTCGGTGCAAAACATGCTGACATGCCGTGCTTGTAGCCAGGAAACTGCACACGCACGCTGCCCCCTTTTGATTTCCTTTCAACGTCCTTGTAGCAGAGCTTACTGCACACACCTTCCACTCTCCTGGCACCAGCCCCACATCACTAGTCGACCTGCAAGGCAAAATGGAGCGCAAGCATGTTCTTCGTTGAGCGGGCCTGCCTACGACACCAAGCATGATGGTAGGCCTGCAGCAAACAGTAGAGGTAATTCACCAGTTGACCCGCAAGAACCCACAACAGAGTGCAAGCATGTCATTGATCAAGCCTGCCTGTGATACCATGCAAGATGGCAGAGCTGCAGCAAACAGTCAAGATTAGCAGGGTGGCAAGAAGGACATGTATGAGGAGTGCAAACGTCTCAGTAAACTGACGTGGGCTGCATGCTACTCACACCGTGGAACAAATGTAATCTGCATGGCAGCAAACCTGGCTTATCCTAAGTCTAAATCAAGGGCTCACGCGCGGCACCTACAGTCTTAAAGAAGAAGCGCTCACGCATATGGCACCTAAAGCCTTAAAGAAGGCCTCATGCGTGGCACCAAAGTATGGGCCAAAGGACGGCACACACCATGGGGGTCGTTGGTGAGCACGTTGGGCGCGTAGAATGTACAGCCTTGGGGACCACCTCCCAAATCCAGTGGATGTGGCCCTGCAAGGAGGATCGAGTGCAGGCAATGCAGGCTTAAGCACCCCTGTAGCTCATTTCATGCAAAAAGGGAAATGGTGGGCGATTATTATGGATGATCTAGTGCGCTAGGAGATTGGCGTGCGCTTCAGGTGCGGCTGGAAAGGTGCAGGAACAAAGGCAGAGCAGATGGTGGGGGTGAAGGAAACATTTTAGATTGCTGGCAAAAAGGATAGGAAGAAGTGCCTTACGGAGTGTGAGGAATAGGAAGGGTCTCTATTGCTCTGGTGACCAAGAAGTGGGGATGGCGTGCACTGCTAAAACACCTGGCACACATTCTTGTACCTGATGCAGTGCTCATGTCAAACCTCAAGGTCTTGGGGTTGTAGCTGCCCAGGAAATACACAGGGGTGTAGTGAGAGTGGTCGGGGCACACCTGTCAAGGCACAAGCAGAAGGAAACACATGGCCACCAACATTGCTGGCCCAAATGCACTGGACACGCACAGAGATGCAGAGCACTGCCACTGGCTATGTATGCGCAAAGCACATGTTACCAGCACTGAGCGTCCACTGGCACTCTGCTTAGCAGGTTTTGTTGTTTTAGCTGCAATGAAAACAAAGGACATGGTCATTTGCTCAGCCAGGCCGGCTGATCCTGGAGCACATGTTACATATAAAAGCCAAAAAAACATGCAAGAGAGCTTGTCGGACATAAGTGCAACGATGCCTGCAACCATATTGCATACGTTTCATTACATCGTAAGCCTTTCATGCCTATGGTTTTGACCCCGTCCCTAAATGCCAACAGCACCTGCGCATTCCGTGGATACTGATGCATTAGATGATCTGACTTTGCATATGCTTCCTTTTTTCAATGCATGCTGAGAGGACCCACCACAAGCATGTGCTGTTCAGGGGTAGATGTCATCTTAAACTGGGGGTGATCCTTCACGGGCTGGAACAGTGGACATTCCTGAGGGTGTTGGGTGTATTGCATGAACATTAGACAAGCTGTTACTTCCAGAATGCAGAGGCAGATCAGCGCGCACACGTTTGTTGTGATGTATGTTGCAGGCCCTTAGCATATGCTCTAGGGCGCATGCGCCTCTGGATTTGATTGCTCTGGGGCAACTCTTTTGCTGCTGCTGGCTTGTGCCATTGAACGGTCAAAGTGGCATTTTAACGATCAAAGTGGCATCGTTGGGTCTTTACGGAAGCTGCCGCTGGGGTCAGTTGCATCCACTGCCTCAGATTTGCATTGTGTGCAATCATGTTTTTTGCTATCATTTCAAGGGAACATGCCTGTAAGTACTAGTGCTTACCCAGACAGCCCCTGTGGTACCATCTCCCTGGCACAGATCACCCTCATACTTCCAACCTGCATGCATTGATTGTGTGACAGTCTTATCAGCAGGCCAACTTTGATCACCTTGACCCGAGACACACTTACCCCATTAACAAGACAGGTGGTGATGCAGTGCTAGCACATACAAATAAGCTCCCCGGCTTTCAAATCCATATCCACACATGTTATGCACACTGGAACAGTGGACAGTGTGGAAAAGCCTATGCGTGATGTAATGGGGCAACCAAAGGCGACGACTTGGCACCATACAAATCCAGCTGCTAAGTCCTGTACCAGAGGTGGGGTTGTCCGCCGTGTAAACCATTGCCGCTCCACGCTTAGGGTTCTTATAACCAGCACCGATAATCATCGTGTACTTATCATGCAGGCCATCTCCTGGCCGTCCAATCTGCGCGTGTGATTGTGCTTTTATTTTTGGATGGAAATGCTCAGGTATGCCTTCCCTGCCTTTCCGCGCGTACGCCAAGTGACCTTACAAAAGCAACATGGGCACTTCAGTTCTTATCTGTCCTCAAAAAGACTGCACTGTGGGTGTGGCCAACCTACACAAAGAACTCGGCACCTTTTCAAACTGGTCGCAGAAAAAGTGAAGAGAAAACAGGAGGGGCGAAGGACCACCCACCAGGAAGGGGTCTCTCCAGCCGGTTAGGTCACCTTGAGGAGGATGTAGTAGCAGCGCCTCCTTGCCTTTTGTCCTGAAGCACGATATGCAAAAAATGCCAGTGGAATGCAGCGTTCTGCTCACACACACCATAAGCGTCCAGTGTGTATGCATGGCATAGGCCAAAGAAGAAAAATAGGCAGACATGTTGAAACATGGCATGCTGCAGCGCTCCATCCCAGTCAGGTGGGCGAACCAAAACTTACCAGTCTAGTAGTAAGGGATCAGTGCCTGCAGAAAGCACGCAGCAAGATGGGACATTAATGAGGAGCTTGATAGAAGGCAGCAGCAATTCAGAGCTAGTCTCTGAGAGAGCTGATTCACGATGCAAGAAACGTGTTGGCATGCATGCTTTCATGGGCTGGCAAAGCACTGCGGAGACATTAGAGCCAGTTCAAGACAGTTCAACAATATGTCATGATTTAAACTGGCGCCTTACAGCAGCTTACACTCTGGGTCCAGCCTTTTCTGCGCACTAGGAGCTGTACCCAAAAACATCCCAGCGCAAAGCTCGCATGTTTGGAGGCAGGGCCAGCACAGCCCTGCATCCATCCCCAAGTCCTTCCATCCTCTAGCACCTGAGCTCCCATCCTCAGGCAGGAACAGGCCCATGAAGGTGGCACGCACCGGGCTGAGCTACGGCAAATTGCTGGCTCTCAAAGATGTCGTTGCCGAGGTCCAGCGCTGCAGGGGGCCAGGAAGCTTCCGGCGTGTCCTGCACCCACAGCAGCAGGGTTCTCATTCTTGGTAGGAGCAGCAGCAGCGGCAGCTGTCAAGCTGTGCTTGCTCTAGGGCCCATACTCATGCAAGGCACGAGACTCATGGAGCTACCTGCTGGGGGCGAAAACCTGGGAGTTGCTTCGTGCAGGATGGGAGCCACAGGAATATGTGTCTTTGTGCAGGATGGGAGCCAGGAATACGTGTCTTTGTGCAGGATGAGAGCCAGGAATATGTGTCTTTGTGCAGGATGGGAGCCAGGAATACATGTCTTGCAGGATGGGAGCCGGGTGTTGTGCAGGATGGAAGCCAGGAATATGTGTCTTTGTGTCCTTCTGAAGCAAACATACTGCTTGAGGCACTGTGTTTGCCCGGTGACTTTCACACGATTAACAGCAACAAGATCAGCATGGCAGCATTCAGGGGGTAGAAGGGTGTGTCTTACACTTCAAATGCAAAACTATGTGTGACTGGCGACCATTCGCAGGATGAGCAGCTTAGGCCCCAAGAGCGAAGTGCAACGCAGAATTAGTGTTGCATACTGGCATGCAACTGCTCTGGCACCGACTTGGATTGCCGTGACCATAATCCAGACCAGGGTTGTCATATGCATGCATGCAAGATCAGCATCAGTGTTGAATGTTGAATGAGCGCCTCAGATTGACGAGCCCCCCCCCCCCGGGTCCTTTTAATGCAGCTGCCGCAACCAAAGACCCCAAAGCATGTGCCAAGTTGCTGCGCTTTCCTGCATGTGGGCTGCACAAGGATCTACTGAGCAAGGACGTTTGCCTGCTATTTGTGCAAACTCTTTGCTCTCTACAAGGAACCCGATGTCCAACCACTTCCTCCATGAAAGCGAGGTACCTCGCGCTTCCTGACAGCCGTGTGAAGCAGCACCGTCCCTTGGTCTGTGGGAAATGCACATCCTGACCAGACGCCTGCGCAAAGGCAAGCAAAAGCAGGAGTTGCCACCTGAGTGTTGTACCTTAAGGCTTTGTCAGAGCCAAGATCTCATGTCAGCACGTTTAAATTTACGACAGATCACAGTTAAGAGGGTATCCAAAGATGCTGATACGTTGTGCGCAGAGGGGGTCCGCATTAGCCTTTAATATTGTGTAGGCTCGTTGCACATATTAGAATGCACAAGTCCCACACGTTACATTCATTGTGCTACACACTGTAGAGGGCCTGTCAAGACTATTTTTTGGCAATGCTAAGCACATCTGCAGAGATTTGCTAGAAGAAGGGGACAGATAGCGCAGGCAGGAGATACGACATCACCGTCACTGTGCTCTTGTTGGCAGCTGACGGTCAGTGTGCGCAGACCCAAAGCCATGACACTCAGAATGGTTTTTGCAACGTGCGCAATAGTAGGAAAATGCCTCCCTTGGTGCTTGATGGTAGCACATGGCGCACCTCCTGCATCTGGGCCATCGGGCGTGGGGTCAAGTGCAGGGGGAAGATGCCTCCAGTGCACCAAGTCCTCGCTCACCGCATGGCCCCAGCTCAGGCCCCAGCTCCACTGCGTTTAGGGTGTCCAATGTGGGTGCAAATCAAGTGCGGAGGAGGACAGCAGGACTTTGCTGCCGGATTTCACGCATTTGCTCTAACCCTGCTAATGACCATTCAAGCTATGAGAGCTCAAAGCTATGAGAGCTCACACCTGAGAGCTTGTCCGGTGGTGCTGATAAAACATGTGGTACAGCTTGGTCTTTTCGTCGTAGTGAACACCATTGGGCTGCAGTCAAGGTGGAGGAGGCACAGTTTGTAGCTGCTGGAGTTCAGTGATCCAAGGGACCGATCGGTGACCCTCAAGGTCAACTGAACGTCTCAGAGCACACACACACACATACAAGACGGTGCTCAAGATACATCCAGAGCTTCGAGCCACCTCTTTTGCTGTTTTCACAGCATCTGCTTTTGTCAGATAGCAGATGGCAGATTCATCGTGATGTGGGCCATTCCTCGCTTGCAAGCTTGCACACCTCACTCACATCGTTTACCCATCCACCCGGAGGCTGAAGATGAAACCTGGGCTTGTGGGACGGGCAGGCAAGTCGTGAGTTTGTGGGAGTGGGCTTCAGAACTTTCGCCGAGAACGGCAAAGGCAGGCGAGCCGTGAGCTCCTTGAGCATGTCTGTCTTTGCTTCCAGATTTTCCACTGATGGCCTTGGCGCCTCGCTGTCGAAGCGCATGAAACGGAGAAATCCTGCTGGGAAGCTGGCGAGTCGTGAGCTTCAGAGCAATTTAAATGAATGATAATCTTAAAAGAGAGACAAACAGCTCTGTTTGAATTTGATTTCAAATCGGAGCGCAGATCTATCGTGCCTTTTTTTACATAGATGGAGATTGATAGATAATTGATGAATCATATTTGATCAATTCAATGTGTCAATAATACCTGTTTGGTCTCTTGTCTATCCGCTGAAATGTCAACGGGCTCATGAGAGCGCAGAACAAGCAGCTGAACGCTATTTTCATTGTGCAACACGCATGCCAAGAGAGCACAGTTCAATGGATTTTAAATGGTGCCACTTCTGTTACATGAACCAGTGACAACTCATCCTTCTCCTATTCATTAATTGAGGGTTACCCCAGAGTGCTCTCGCAAGTCGGGCTTGTCTACAGCCAAGTGTACTTACTCATAATTTACTCTACCCATTCTGTACTGAAGCTCTACCTATTACCTATTACATCTGGCTTCCAGACACTACCTTTCTTCTGATTGTGCACTTCTAGTTTTGGTTTAGGGTTGCAGGCCTTTTAGGCTTCAGCTAAGCTGCCCTCGTTTGGCGGATACAGCTATGTAACCTAACCTACCTATTGCGAGCTCCTTGTTTGTTAAAGAATCGGAACCTATACAACACTTAATGATGTCCAGAAGTGGATACGAGAACAGGGACACACGAGCTCAAGCTAAAACAAGCATAAAACAGACATAGCTTCCCGCACATATGATACTGGGAAAGGCAGACTTCAAAGGAGGACAGCTCAGTGCGAATTCAAGAGTGCCGCTTTTCAAAGTTCAGGACTCCAGGGGACCTGGACAATGGAGCTTGAATTGAATCCAAGGGCTAGGAAAAAACAAGTTCGATCACAGCCCAATGACAGCCCATGTGTTATTCTGAGCATGCAGGGTGGAGTAGCTCATGGATAGTCCAAGGGCAGCAAGACAGCAAAGAAACACAATTCATAAAGCATGAAATAAAGCGATCAAGACGATCTGAAAGCCCCCTGGCTTGCATCAACTAGTGACCGGACTCCTGGCTAGACACCACTTACAACAACATAGCTCATCAAATGATCTGCACAATTATCTGCCTGATTAGCATCCATCCATTTTGTACCAAGCTTTAGTCCAAAAACACAGATCCCTCACAGGAAGTGCTTGCAATTTTAGTTCTAATGTGCTTGACACCTGGCCTTAAGCAGGGACGAAGATAGAAGAGCTCTCCCTTGAGGCTAGGAACCCTTGAGGAATTGCCAACCTGCCTCCTTCCGTTTTCTCTCTTACGCATTCACCTTCTCTTGCTGCTTAGCCTCGGAGCTTGCCTGGAGACATAAGACGGACATCAAGAAAACGAGATATCCTTGGCATGCTGGGGGCTGTTGGTGCACACACTGCTAAGTTGATGCTACTTGTTTGCTTGCTTGGCAGCACATAATTGCCACAAAGTAGAATTCTGCCTCTTGCCTACCTTTTTATCCTATGATGACAGATCTGACTTGCTGCACTGTGCAAGATCGTCAATTCGCTTAATGACAAAGGATAGCGCTGATCAGCAGAGCAAGGCTCACCTGACTTGTGAAAGCTCCGTAATTGTCCTTAGCGCGTGCCTCCATCTCATCGGTCACGTTTTCTGCTTGCCAGATAGGGGCTAGAACAAAGCCCGCTACGTTAGACACACCACTGCAAGTGTCATGGTAATGCAGGATTTCATTTGCAGCAACTGTTTCAATTGCTGCGCCAACATACTTCTTGCCGAGCTCCCCGAGTGCATATCTATCAGGCCTGAAGTTCATTACTCGAGGCATGTTGATGGCAGACATGGAATTGGAGTAGACCCAACTAAGATTCAGACATGAGCAGGGTGGCCAACCCCAACACTCATTTACAATGCAAGTTGCCACAAGTGCATGTAGGATCACTGATCGTACATGAAACCGATATGAGAATGATGCGTCAAGCTGGGCGCTTCCGCTTTCTACTCAGATGCTGCATGGCTCAATGCACTTGCCTGAGCTGGCCTTGGGCACGCCTCAGTCAAGCAATTCACTGGCAAATGCTTTAGAATCGGCTTACTATGTAAGGCAATCAGGAGGCAGGAAAAGAACATTTTAAAATCCAAGGACATCATGGGTGCCTGAGCAAGTCCCAGGTTGGCCAACAACAAGGCTGGTGGTGCTTGTCATTGATTGCTCACCTCTCCACGCCAAAGCTGGCCAACTCCAATGAAGGAGGCAGGTCTGGGGATCCATTGGTGAAGTTGCCATCAGATGCTGCGGGGCTACCCCTGCGTCTGGGAGAGCCATCTGACTGGGCCTCGTCACCAGAGCTAGAATCCTCTTCGTCAGAGAAGTGGTCCTGGTCCTCTTGATGGTACACACGGGTAGTCAGAACCTAGCAAGCCAGGTGAATTCATCACTCAAGCTGACTGAAAAGTTGACGGCAGTCCTTGGGGGAGATTGAGAGACAATGGACAGAATGGACCAAGCAAGTGCTTGGCATGCCCCCTTTTCTATTGTGCTCTCTGAGCCCCCTATCCTTAACCTAATAGAGCAGCCAGCCATACTTATACACATGAAACATTTCCATGTCAAGTACCATACATACCAATCCTTGGGGCATGTCATAAAAAAACAGACCTGGCATCAATCTTTTTAAGGGACCATGCCAGTCTCCCCCCCGGAGATATCATCCTGTCTGCCTTGTGCACCATCGACTTACTAGAACATCTGAGTGCCACAACAATGGAACCTGCAGCACTGTTCTATGAAGCAATATGGAGCTTCATTATGGAACAAGCTTGACGTCATATACCATACTTTAAGCTGCCTGCAGTGGTCTTGTCATGAGATTTTTACAGACAACACCCACCTGTCCAGTTGAGGTGAAGGCCTCCAGCATTGAGTGGTCCATGAACACACGCAGCGTGATGGGCTGCAGCTCGCCCCGTACAGCAGCCTTGCTGGACGCAGCCCCACTGCTGGTGGTGCCATTGCCTTTGTTACTGCTGGCGGGCTTCATATCTGGCCATAGCAGCAGCTGTCCACCCACGGCGTGGCACCCACGAACATCCAGGGGCCGGTGCTCAGCGTCGTGGTCACCTGTACATAAGAACACATAGACACACACTTGATTGGATCCTGAAGCATGGATTCACACTCACTACGAGAGAGTCGCTCGAACCTAACTTGCATGCAGGGCATGGTGCTAGGTGAGGGCCAAGGCAATCATTTTGTGCAAGGTGCAGTGATTTAGGCTCCAGGGTACATTTGAAGCCAAAAAATGCATACAAAGCAAACATTTACCTACTCAAGCATTTCAACCTGCCTCATCTTCTTAACCATAGCTTGGAGGCTGGACATGCTTCAACAGTTGGCAGCACACCAATTGCTCAAGCCATGAGCCGCTGTATTCTTCCAAGTTTCTACAGCCCATCTGGATACATGCGTCAAAGCAGCACCTTCAATTGTGCAATATCTGGTCTGCCACTCATCAGGTGAGGGGCTCACGCACCTTCACTGCTGCCGCTCTTGCCGCTCAAGCCCTGGGGGCCAAGAAGGGGAGCAGATGACCTGCGGGCTACGTTGCTGGCACCCTGCAAGGATAAAGGATGAGCATGTTCACTGGCAATCAATTTTTGAAGGTCTGTGTGAAAAGGATTACACATATACTCTGAGAAAACTCCACAGGAACAAGGCAGGGGGCATGGACAGCTTATGTGCAGGCAATTGGATTGTCCATTCATTCTCTTAGGATGCATGCACACGCCGCGCCCACCTTGAAACACAACACACCTGCGTCAAGTGGCAGTGCTCCCCCACAGCCTCTGTCTCTCCTGTGTGCTGCGCGGCCTCGCCTGCTTCTGCGGCTTCATTGTCCAAGTACACCCTGCAAATATGTGGAACATGAATAAGGTGTCTGCCGCTTCACCATTGTAGCATTTTTGGCATCCAATTCTCACATTTGTAGCACAACTCACAGGCATGTGGTTAAATGTAAGTCTGCTGATCCCCAGAATTTTACCTGGAGGTGGCATTCATCATGTCGTACGTTGCTGCAGGTGCAGCACAGAGTGTCTCGATATCCTCCATGCCTGCAAGCAGAATTACAGCATGTGCATGTGTGTTCGCACAATTGTGTGCGGGTGTGTGTTTCACAAGCGCACGTGTTACTTGTGCACGTTTGGGGCATGGATAGGTTTTGTGTCATTTGACCAGAACTTGTTCTAGAAAATGCTGAAGCTGATGAGCCCAGCCAATCAGTTTGGATTGTCTAATTCTGCGATTTGTCTGCCTGGACAACGCACCATCACTGAAGACCACCTCCAAGCGTGCATGGCGCCAGTCGTACAGCAGGGCTGCCCCATTACGGCCACTGGCCTCATGTGCTGTCATGGGCACTGCAGAATGAGCCAAGGAATTAAAGGTACTGGTTTCACGATCTACGCCAATTTGGTAGAGGAGTATCAGTTTTCAATCCACTGATTCTAATTTCTCAACCAGGCGCTGTAGGTTGCAATATCCAGATTGAATCATCGATTACCTGGTTGTACGAAGACAGCTTCAGCAAAAACTTCCAAGACCTATCATAAAGAGCAGAAGACTACCCAGACTGTTGTGAGCTTTCAACACAACAAATATGCACACATTCACCTTTTTCGTTTGAGCGGATGATCATGCCAGTCTTGCAAGCAACCCCAGGGGGAAGTGAAGCAGGCGGCTCCAAGGTTATCTCCAGCTCCTGCAGGCGCCATTTTAAACAGAATTGGAGAAGGCTGTTGCCTAGCGTTTCCTTTTTAAGGCGAATGGTTGTTTGAAAAGTAACAAACACACTCGATCTGATGGAGACAGTTCGTCAGTTTCTTGTATTTCTGGCTGAACAACTTGGTTATGTAGTTGTTTGGCATGCCGTAACGCATGTTCCCCACGACGTTGATCACCTGACATCACAGGAACAGCAAATTCATGTTGTCTGCATGCATTGGCTAGCTGTCTTTCTGCTGTGCCACTTGCTTGTGAGCTGTCGTCCAAGCACAAGTGCACTTGCAGCCCTCAGACGCTGGACAGAACAGCTCACCAGATGAGGATGGGAGCCCAGCTCTTTTGGAAGTCCAACAGGGTGACCAGGCTTGAGGTTGACCTTGGAGTTGGGCTGCGTACTTGGCTTTGCAGCAACAACCTCATCGCTAGAGGCTGGCCCCTCATTGCCATTGCCATTTCCATTGGTATGTTGGCCATTCCCATTTTTATTGCCATTGGCCATTGCACTCTTGCCATTGCCGTTGATGCTAGCAACTGCACCATTCCCGTTTGCCTTGCTAGTACTACTGCTATGCCTGTTGCTGTGGCCTCCTGCATCCCTGCTCTCTTCAGGGTCAGTGATGTGAGTCCACATGGGGCTGTCGCCCCCGCTGAGGTACCAGGCATCACGGCGCAGTTGACTCAAGCACGGCAGGGGCTCCTGCAGCTCACAAGGCAGACCAAGTGCTCACCCTTCACACACACACACATACACACTCCATGCATGCAAGTGATTTGCCGTGCCATTCAGCTTGTCTGCCCTTGTTAGTATTTGTTGTGCACAGTGAACACGTGAGTCAAAAGGTCAATCTGCGTAGTTGCTCCCTGTTCCATCTAAAAAATCCATACGAGCCTCTTTATTGCTACCAAGCACATATTTTGCAAACTTGGATTAATCATGTCCATGGCTTGAGGCCAACACACCTGCCAGACAAGGTTTGGGATGTGGGGGTGGCACCAGATGAGGCGGGGCACTGACAGGCAAGATCCATAGTCATAGATGTCAGGGTCCCCAGGCCTACATAATGATGAACAAGCAACATCAGCTCAGTCGTTGTTGAGTAAAGGAGGTGCGGGATGCTCACAGATGCAGCCTAATCCAGTCTTGTCCTTCAGGAGGAAAGCAATCCTGAAAAGCCCCGGTAGGATGTGCTGCGCCATAAGCTTCACGCTCGCAAACGACAGCCGCTATGCCAATGTGAAGCTCATGGCGAAGCATCCTACCGGGGCTTTTCAGGATTGCTTAAGGCCAAGCCAACAAGAAAGAGGTATCTTAATCAATGATCACTCAGTTTGTTTCAAAATTGGAAGGGCACGTAATAAAAGCTACTGCGCACCTCCCAGTCTCTTGGCACCAGCCCCACATGACGAGTCTCCCTGCACAAAAAGCGCATACAAGTACAGGTGCTTTTATAGAGCATTCAAACGCTTGTGCACTCAATTTTCGAAGTTCTTTAAGATAGATTCAAAGAAGGGCAAGGTCAGATACAGACTCTGCAGCCTATCCAAATGGTTAACAGTACAGAATCGGATTCATTGAGCTGAATGATCACACTCTGGAGTCGTGATGATTGCGCAAGGTGAAAGTTAGCTGGTAGCGACTCACCATGAGGGTCATTATTGAGCACGTTGGGTGCATAGAAGGTGCTGCCCAAAGGACCTCCTCCCAGATCCACAAGGTGCGGTCCTGCGGCAAAAAACATATTACTCAGTGAATCACCTTGCTTTGACAGCAGCAATAAACATCTGCTTGCATTTGCTTGAATGCACATGCATCTCAAAACTTAACAGAGGGATGCAGCAGCAGAGTTCAAGCTAAGCATATTTGCTCATTCATACTGACAAGCAAGGACACAGGTGAGAAAGGATGCTCAACCTGGCACAATGGGCCCCTAACAATGCACAGACTTGATGCATGTCTGTGTGAGGGCTGCCTGCAGGGAAAGACCATCCGCACTCGGTGTGCACACGCCCCACAATGCGCCCATGTTTCAAGCTAATCGACCCCCCTAAAAGCTTTAAAGCCCTCTTCCTGCTGCACCCCACCTGAAGCATTCTCCATGTCAAACTTCAGGGTCTTAGGGTCGTATCGCCCAAGGAAGTACACAGGAGTGTTGTGTGGATTATCCGGGCATACCTGCAGGTAAGACACATTTGGCCGAAAATCAATGGGTCCGCTTTGTGCTCGCTGAGGCACTCCTCTGTCTAACATTGCGTTCACTTATCTCTGGCATCACCAAAGTGTGAGATGCAGCACAGCGTGTGGCTCCATATTAGCTCAGATCAAGATGAACTCGGACGCCTTGCTCAAGCAACCCTGTTCGAGGATCAGGATAACAGGGCCCAGCCGTTAACTCACCACAAGTATGTAGTCATCTGAGGGGCCAGGGTAATCAGGGTGATGATTTACACGGGCAAGCAAGGGGCATTCCTGTGGGTGTGGAAGAGTACAGAGTAAGTAATTAGTAGCCTTGGGAACTAACAGGTTTTGCGACTTTTTTTACAATGCCTGAAGAGTTGATTCTCTGCATGCTTGTCTAGGGCAAGATGATGTCGACATTACTCATTGCTTATTTTCTTGTCATGTAGCGTGCATGCAGCAAGGACACTGATTTACAGAAGCACAGCACACTCCCTAAGACCCGCAACTGCACTCACCCACACAGCCCCGGTAGACCCATCACCCTGGCACAGCTCGCCTTCATACTTCCAGCCTGCATGTCATTTGCAAGAATATGATTAGAGCATATGCCTGTGAATATGTCAGCCGGCTGCCGCTTGCTGACTGATGGAGCATGAGCTGTGGCAGCAAAGAAGCTAAGCAACAAGGCTTACATATAAAATTGTGATTGCAGCAGGGGGTTGTAATTAGTGTCTGGAACCTGGGCGATCTGCCGTTTATTTGCGCAGGTTCAGTAACAAGACACAGGATGCTGGGCACACCATTGCAAATCTTAACACCGAGCATTCTGGGTCTCGTTGCCAAAAGCCGCCTCAAGCAAGGCATTAGTCTAAGGAGTATCAACATCTTAGATCAATCCCGAGCACCAAATCATCATTTTTCTAGTGGGTGATTTTTGATCAATAAAATTTTGGAAATGAGATGATAGAAGTAGGGGACTTATGCCTCTTGGTTATTTGCCTCAGTGGTGAAAGTCAGACCCTCTCAGACACATTGTTTTCTTCCAAATAAACAGAGGGGTGCATTGAGCCCCACAATAATGCATTTTTCATGCAAATGGCTATCTGTTGGGGCTCGTTACACTTTGCTTGCATGCCAAAAGTACAACTTTCACCACCTTTCAGCCCTGACTCTGATCTATGGCACTTCTGCCAAATGCTAAGTTGTAGGAAGCATGCTGGGTGAAAGTGAATGAATAATACAGAATCCAGAAACGTTCAGGAAAAGTTCAAGAAAAAGGCATCCACCTTAGTGACTCAGCAACACCACCCCCGACCTTGCAGACACTCACCAGAAGTAGGATTGTCAGATGTGTACACGAAGGCAGCGCCCCTGGAGGGCTCTTTTCCAGCCTCATCCATGTAACCAGAGCCAATGATCATTGTGTACTTGTCATGAAGCCCATCACCAGGCCGCCCGACCTTCAACCGCACAATTAAAGATAAGCCTTTTGAGTGCACACCCAGCAAAAGCAGACATTTGCTGGAAAGCATTGCCCGATCATGAAGGCGCAGGAGTGTGTTCCAGATGTCATGATTGGAAACAGAGATTGTAAGAGTCGAGAAGTAAGCAACGAGAAAATATATATTATACCTTTTAGCGGCCCCCAAGACCTTGGCACTCTTCATTCATGTTCTAGCAAGACTTGGGCTAACAATACAAGTAAATCATCAAGGTCTCACTACAATGGTTTCTCGGTCAACTCAGGAATATTAGGTTGGTTTTCTTCTGATGGAATAATTGGTTTCTGCACTTCTGCAGGAGAGCCATAATGCATCTAAGAACTGCAGAAACAAGCACCCACCAAGAAAGGATCCCTCCACCCGGTCAGGCCGCCTTGAGGGGGTAATGGAAGTATTGCTTTTTCCCCTTTAGACCTGGAGTCGGAGAGTGCAGGCAAATAGCGGGTAAGATTGTGTCCCACAAGCAAGTCCTTCATAGCAGGACCCCACCTGTGGCAATGCTACCTACTCAGTTCATTCGTCTAGAGCGAAAGCCACAACTTACTTGCTAGATTGCGTGTTTATGGCTGCTTGGCACATACTTTTTCTGTCTTATGAAGACAAATTCATGACAAGAAATCTGAAATTCATGCGCGTATAAGCAAGCAAAAAGAAATTACCCGTTGGGCTACTATGATTGGAATGTTCCTACTTTCAAAGCCGCTCTCAAGCCAAGCAGCACCCCCACGACGCTTGGCTGGGTGTTGCAGTCCTCTCCCTTACAAGAGTCATCATTTTTTAGTACATGGAGCAGCATGGGACAGGGCAGGCTTGAGATGAACAACACAGCGGCAAGGTTGATACTTTGAACAGGTCATTATCCTCTCATACGGCTCTGTAGTGGCAAAAGTAGTGCAAAAAGGCTCGTACTTGGCTAAATAAATTCACCAGTGAATAAGTCGAATAGCGAGCAAGTTAAGAACTTTTCCGGGCACGCACAGGACACTCTCATCCACAAGGAGCTCCGTCACCAAGCCAGGGTTCCTCTGCAAAACCTCTGTTACTCCGCCTTGCACTCACCAGACACGAAGAAAGGGGTCTTTCTCTGCGGCATAATGTGCACACGTGCAGTGATGTTGAGGCAACCATGAGATGGGTGAGAACAGCAAAAGAAACGTACAAGATGGGATAGTTAACAGCTAATGCCAAGATGCTGCATGATCTTATCCTGCAGCGAATACAGGCATACAATAGCTGCTCTGTACTGCTCAGCTAGGAGACAACCAAAAACACAAGATTGGGGCAGCACATAGCACATACCTGGCTGCGCAATCGCGTACTGCTGACTTTCAATGACTTGGTGTCCTAGATCCAGCTCTGCAGGAGGAAGCTCTGTCTGTGGTGTGCCCTGCAGCAGCAGTAAGGGCAAATCCAGGCATTTGCTAAGTTGGACCATGCTACTCCCTGCAAAGGAAAGCTGCAGCGCTCAGAATACAGGATTTACAAAACAGCATGCACACGGTGTATTAGAATTCCATGTGCACTTAAAACGAGCTCCATGAATGACATTTTGTGCACTCAACAAGACCATATGGCCTTACCTCCCGCTTGCGCACTGCTGTGTGGAGCAGCACTGTTCCCTCATCAGTCGGGAACGCGCAGCCTGACCAGACGCCTGGAGGGAAGCAGCCAGCAACATACGGTGCAGAGTCAGAGTCACAGAAAGAGCAGGTAGTAAAGAAAGATCTGGTCCGTTGCTGGCTGGCCAATATCATACCTTCACAGGTCTGAAAAGGTTGTAGATTGCATTGGGCATATTACTAGAGGTATTTGTTATTGAGCCGTTGCAAGCTAATTGAAGACACACAGGTCTGCCTCTCAAATGCGGATAGAACCATGCAGCGGTGTGCAGTTCACTGCAACTACATCTAACCACCTGGGCATGTTTTGTGCTTTCCTGCCACCCTTCAAGAAGCATATTTCTGAAACATAAGATCCAACATAAAATCTTTGTTGTAGCTCCGACACCACTGGATGCAAGGTTAGGGCTGCTGGTCCTACCAGCTTTTGACATTGCTGAGCCATTGATAGTGTGTTTTGCCCAAGACAGGATTTCATGGAATTTGTGATTGAAGTCATGGGCAGTGGGAGACACTGTTGGAGGACTGCTGTGTCCCAAGGCTAGGAAATGATGCGAGTTAGTGTATTTTCTTTCCACTACAAAAGGATGCATGGCTGCATGTTTGCTGCGGCGCACAAGCCGCTGAGCATCCACTTGCGGCCAGGATGAGCTGCACTGGGTGACCAGGAAGCCAACATGCACAGTCGCCTGCTCACCATCAGCATCACGGCTCTCAGGGGTTGGATCCAATGCAGGGGGCAAATGGCTCCAGTGCACCAGGTCCTCGCTCACTGCGTGGCCCCAGCTCAAGCCCCAGCTCCACTGCGTTCAAAGTGCCGCAAGTGCAACCTTGAGTACAGGGAGGGCTCTGCTACCAAGTTTCACGCATACTTTCCAAGCCTGCCGTGATGAGCCTCCAGACCGTGTTCACTGCTCACCAATTTCGCCGTAGTATGTTTGGCCTTGCAGGGTGTAGAAGCATATCGGATACTGGTCCGGCAGGGGCCGCAACCCACCTGAGAGCTTGTACGGTGGTGCTGATAAAACATGTGGTACAGCTTGGTCTTCTCGTCATAGTGCACGCCATTGGGCTGCAGCCAGTGGCACAAATGGGGAGCAAGGAGCAGGCATTAGAGACACAGGGCTGGAGATACCCGGCTAAAGGGTGGGCTTGCTAGGGCATGACTTGCTCTCGACCTCAGGCTCTCAGAGGCTCACCCTGAAAAAGAAACCCCGAGGGCAAGTGCTGAGTGGGCAGCGAGCCAAAGCGTAGCTCACTCAGGGGTTGCAAGCCCATTTGCCAGTGCAAGCATTTGGGTGAAAGCCGACAACCGGATCCGGCCTCTGGCCACTCGCTCTTAGGTGCGATGCCGCGACTCAAGATACATCCGTGCTCCCGGTGCTGTGCGGTGCGTTGCTTCAAAGTCTAGATCCCCTTCCCGCAAGGCTCTACCACCTAGTGCGCGTGCAAGCACCACCACTCACGTCGTTGGTCCATCCGCCTGGAGGTTGGAGGTGGAAGCTCGGCTTGCGGGACCGGACGGCCATCGCGAGCACGCTGGGGCGCCCTGCCAGCTTGGCAGGGCGTACCGGAGCCAAGGGCCTCACACTTCGTGCAAGCATGCTTGCTCCTGCTGGCTGCTCCTTGCTACTCTGTCCCTCTTTCCTCCGCTTCTCGTCACCTCCAGCACACAGCGGTCGCCTGCCTTTTACGCTGCGGCTGCCTTATTCTCTCTCTCAGGATGAATGTCACGAAACAAAATAAAAAGTACTCTGGAGGAGTGGGCTGAGCTGACGTGATAATTAGGAAACTTCCGAGCGGAGTAGGAAGTTCAAAGGCGATGATCAATTGCCTAAAGTATTGTATATTTTATGTAGTTAAATTGAGCTGCAAAAAGTGGTAGTTGCATTGCTTGCCAGGGCGCAAACACTTCTAGAAGAAGCAAGCTCGTCCCTGGCTCTTATTTTCACGCTAGGCATTTTAAATTTCATTAGATTAAACTAGTGCTCTAAATTCCTGTCAGAAGTCTTCTGAGCAGTGACTTCTTTCAAGAATGTGATGGATCAATTCCTTTTATGCGGCCCCTATGCAGCAGTTGCATGCCCAACTCAAGGCTCTAAGCTCAGAGAAGGCTGCTGCATATATGCATATACATGCATGAAGTGTTGGAATACCAAATGGTCAATCCAATAGGATAGCAGGCCTGCTATGAAATTTCCCAGGTTGTATGTTATGGCTACGTAGCCGCCAAGATCTTGCGGACAGTAGCTACAGCATTTGGCCATGGCCAGGTTAGGAATCTGGCCAGGTTACAAACTCCACTTAACGACCCTTTCTGTTCCTTTCTGCGACCTCTGCAGTGTGAAGGCAAAGCCCCTATTTTTCTTGGAAACAGCATGCATTTGTAAGCATAGAGTTCAATATTTCTCAGATGTAAGCTTGCAACCGCCTGTCTTAACAAGGAAGAAAGGAAATCTACGCGAGCAGCGAAAAGCTCCTCACATCAATGAAGGGAAAGGGGCCACTTGGGAAAAAAGCCCCTTCACCAGAAAAGAAGAAAGCAGTCAGTGAGGATCAGGAGGGTTGCGGGCAGACAAGCCAGCAGACCTCTCCTGATTGGTTTGAAGGTGAGGAGAATGCTCAAGAGAGCGTCTGGTCTGAACAAGCTCATGAGCATTGTACACAGAATGAGCATGGAGCTTGAGAGCAAGTTTCTTGACTCTTTGTGGATCAAGGCCGAGACTCTTCAGAGGAGCCAAAGTGTGAGGAATGTAAATAAAACCCCCTACACCTAAGAGAATGACATGAGGGATATGGTCTCCTGCAATGCTGCGTCTAAGGTGACCATGCTGAGCATGGGCAGCTTCTAGCTGCTGCTCAGGGCGAGTGTCTTCACAGTACTTGATCTCAATGAGATGGGTGGTACGACCTGCCAAGGGAGGTTCTCGGGGTGAGTCTGTCTGGGCTGGTAAGCTGTGGCTGGTGTTGGGGGTCTGCCTCCAGCTGCAGTGGCTGCCGTTAAAGAACCCTGCCCCCCACCCAAAACCACCCCCTTTCCACTCTTTAAAGTAAGGCCTTGATCATTGGGATGGTTCTGTTGATTTTGGGAATTGATATTGCATGTTTTCTTTGGAGTCACCTAAAATGGCGTCAGGGCAAGAAGCGAGTCTGTCTCTTTGATTGTGGTTCATAGCAAAAAATCCAAGCCGAAGGAACTCTGGATTCTGCTGTCACAAGTATTTGAAGATTTTGCATATGATGCTTGCCAGCACTGCCCACATCTGTGGATACAAGGCAGGATCTTAGGAAGCCTTTACTTATGGCTTTTGTTGTAAGTCTGCCTGTGATATTGTAGCGTTCTGCCACCATGTTTCTAATGATGGGATGCTGGCACCCTGAGAGGATGTGAAGTGCACTGTCTTGGCAGGAGCAGATGGGGCAACTTAGGCTGTTGGACAGCGCGTTTTTGGTTGTAGATTGTGCCAAACCGGTAATTAATCACTGTCTCTTTTTCCTTGTGAAGGTGCCAGGTATAGACCAGAAAGCATTACTGATTTTGCTGTGGGTACTCCTATTCTTTATTGAATTCTGGTAGTAGGTGTAGTAGTAGTTTGTGCGTTGCCTAGTTTGTAGACCTTATGCTTGTAGCGCGTCGCGTTTATTGGGGAGGTAGCACACATGGGGTTGGTAAGGTTGGGATTGATTACCATTGTCAATAATAGGACATTGTGTGCTTGGATCATCCTTCCGGGTTTATGACAGATGTTATCGTGCTGCTGTACAAAATGATTCGCACGTTTTTCACTATCAAGACTTGTTTGTGTCCTCTTTAAGCAACCTGTGAAGAGGAAGGCGACTTGGACTTCCCCAGGGCAGGACCATGGAGATCCAGTAGGACCGGACAAGATTTAAGATGGAGCTTGTGGACGGGCGTGCGAGCGTTCTGGCGGCTGGCTGGCTGAAGTAGCTAGTTATTCTTAGTTAGCCTGCTCTTCGTGTCTGACCTTGACTTTGCGTGCCCTTAGACTTTCCTAGCTAGAGGAGCCTGCTTTTTCCCCTCCCTTAGAGCGCCTTCTAGTTTGTCTTTCTGAGTTTCGTTTTTCCACCAAAACTTCTAGTTTCCAGACGCTACCTTTCTTCTTGAGTTTGCGCCACTTTAGATTAGGCCCAGGTTGCACGTCTTCTAGGATTCAGCTCAGCTGCCCTCGTTTGGCAGATACAGCTATGTAACCTAACCTAAAACCTCCTTCACCAGCATGCCACTAGGGTTATCTACCAAGGTGCTCTTTAAGCAAATGGTTATACACTCTTTTTTCTCTGCCAGGCTATTCTGTAAACGCCCCTCATCATTGCGTGTTTTTCCTAATCAAACTGTCTTTAATGCCCTCTCTACACTACTGAGCGCACGCTCCGAATACTCGAGCAGGCGGCGGAGCACCTGCAATGGAAAGTTGATTATCCACCCTCGCAACCTGTGGGTTCGGGGTTCAAACCTCTTACCTTAAGGCCCACAACCGGCTTAGCTGCCCTCGTTCGGTGGATACAGCCTTGAAAACCTTAATGCCCTTTTTCTCGCGGCTGAGCTCAAGGTCCAATGATTGTTGGTCCTCCCATATCCTGTCGGCCATGGATGGTTTGGCACATTCCCACATCTTCCAACAGAAGCTGCTGAATTGTGAGCCCATCGATCTCAGTCGAT
>LKMJ01000467.1_pt1 | contig 30716 bp, 42 predicted proteins | sample 643391 | NCBI WGS metagenome assembly LKMJ01 (sample SAMN04112250, study PRJNA286221) | soda lake metagenome | biome: soda lake; feature: Kulunda Steppe; material: water; isolation source: sample PL-Br10 brine of Picturesque Lake | place: Russia: Kulunda steppe | collected 2010-07 | reverse complement strand
GGACCCATACATATACCGATGGATAGCTCTCGACGCCAGGATTCCGAATATCTAATTTTTATTTGGTTTGACACGTGGCGTCCAAAAGTTATGAGGACTGGCGCCTCCTGCATACGCTCTGAAATAAAACGATAGGAATCATTAGTTTGTTTTTGGAAAAATTTGAAGACATCCTCAGACCAAGCTTGGGAGAAATAAAAAGCTCCAGTCTGATTGACAGAAATTTGTGCCAGTGGTAAACCGTGAAACAAGTCTGCGAATTGAAGCCTCAACGAACACATTTGCAAGGGCACAAGAAAAGAATGTGTTTTTCATCTTGAATTGCCTGCAAGCCACACTTATCACAGGTACCATCATGATGTTCCCAGCTTCTTGTCTCGACTCGCAGCGCACGGGAATGTAACCTCTAACGTGCCACGCTGCGCTGTGTTTGCTTGCCTAAATCCAGATGCAGGTACCTAGGTACTAGGGTTGGGTCATTCGGTTTTTACGTATTTCATCGCTTCCGGTTTTTTATGAATAATTCGCGCTTTTTTTAAGTGACACTCGCGAATTTTATACCCCTCACACCCATTTTGACCAATTTATCCCCTTTTCTGCCTCATCGACTCCTGGAAAGTTGAGGTATTACGTAAGTTCCATGGTTTACAAAATTTGATTCACGTTTCACTGTCATTTCCAGGCAATCCTGGCTGCCTCCCAACCTTTGCAATTCATCACATGATCATGCATGTTCCAGCAAAAGTGCTCCAACCTGCCATCTCCTTCCTTCTGCAACTTTTCATGCAGTCAGTTTGAGTAGAATGTGCATAAACAGAGGGAGAGGGACCTAAACTGGGTGAAATTGCCAGGGAGAGGGCCCTCCTGGGCCAATCCAAAACTGAACGAAAAAGCGACCGAATATTTCGCGAATTTCACTTTTTTATCGATAAATTCGCGCTTTTAAGGTGAAATGACCGAATGACCCAACCCTACTAGGTACAGAAAAAGGCGGTCCATCAACAGTCACTGACCTTAGAGGCAAAGCAACCCAATTATGATATTTTGCAGCCTTGTCCATCTTAACTTCATTGCCTAGCTGATTTGCCTGGTACCAGATACTCCTTAACCTCTTTCTCACATCGACAGCAAATTGTGACTGTGGGATCGTTTGAAATGTTCTCACGCGATGCTGGAAATCACCACTCCTTTCCAAACCATGAAAAGCATCCAAGAACTCAGCACTCCAGCACTTCTTGTTGATAGTGATCATCGCAGTATTAGCCTTGAGGACTTTGGCATGAGTGCTACTGCTGCATAGCAGAGCATTGTAAAATCTCACAGCCGCTCGGAACCAATAGAATTGCAAGGGCTCTTGGCCACACTCACGTAACACAGACCAGTTGGGAGTGGTGCGCTTTACACCTAAGATACCTTTAAGCAAGCACATGTCAATTGTTTGCAGAGGGCAGTCCATCTCAGCTCCTTGCTTCATGAAAGCCTGAAAGCCTGGTTGTCAGATTGAGGCTGATTGGTTTCTTGCTGGTCTTCGCCAGCCAAGAAATAATAGATAATGGCCAAAAACACAATAAGCTTTATTTCTTCCTTCAGGCACTGATAGTTTTTTATATAAAAAATTATGAGCAGGCTTCTTGAATAGGCCTTTTTCGTGTAACCTCATGTATGAGCAGGCTTCTTGAATAGGCCTTTTTCGTTTAACCTCATATATGAGCAGGCTTCTTGAATAGGCCTTTTTCGTGTAACCTTTCAAAGAAAAAAACTATGCAGGCAGCAAAAAAGCTCCTCGCATCAATAAGGAAAAGAAGCCACTTGGGAAGAAAAGCCCCTTCACCAGAAAAGAAGAAAGCAGTCAGTGAGGACCAGGAGGGTTGTAGGCAGACAAGCCAGCAGACCTCTCCTGATTAGTTTGAAGGTGAGGAGAATGCTCAAGAGAACGTCTGGTCTGTACAAGCTTTTGAGCATAGTGCACAGAATGAGCATGAAGCTTGAGAGCAAGTTTCTTGACTCTCTGCGAATCGAGGTCGAGACTCTTCAGAGGAACCTAAGTGTGAGGAGTGTAAATAACACCCCCTACACCTCAGAGAGTGACATGAAGAACATGTCTGAGATTAAATGGCAGAGTTTGTTGTGCCGTTGAGAAAAGACAGTCTGACTGAGCAAGGGGTCACAAGAGTTACAAAGGGTTACAGAGGCTTACAAAAAAAGGCCTTCAGTCAAGAAGTGCGACTGCTAGCCTTCTCATAAAAGAACATCAGTGCATGAAGGAAGAAATTAAGCTTATTGTTTTCCTGGCTCAGAAAAGCAGACACATTGTTGAAGCCTGCGGGGGGAAATAGGGACGCATAAGTCCTTCGGAGTGAGACCACATGTGGATGGGTGCAGTGAAAAAGGACGTGTTGCTCATTGTACATCATGAAAAATTGCACAAGTCACAAGTAGCGTCCCTACCTCCTGGGGAGGTGTTGTGAGTCCAGGTCATCGTTTCAATTCGTAGGGTGTGGGCACGAAGTCTGAAGCGAGCCACGCTGCGAATAATGTCGGGAGGAAGATCAAGGAGCATGTATTTAGGAGGGGTGTATGGTGAATGTGTGACCAGGGCCCTCTTGGTAGGGAGGGCGCACCATTGATGGTAAGCGGAGTGTTTGCTGATGCTCTCGCGTGGATGCATATCAAAATAAGGTGTCCAAAAATCTAAGTGCCTCTCCCTGGCTGAATCGCACTGTCGCCCGTAGCCAGTTGAACTGTAGAGGCTCTCTAGGTCACACTTGCGCATGACGCACCATGAAGGGGTTGTGTCCTTGACCATCAAAATCCTCTTGAGCACTGTCAGCAGCCATTTTTGTAAAGGATTGTCCATTTCTTTGCCCTATTGTAAGAATGGGGTGACCCGAACCTGGCTTGCATACATACCAGCAGGAATTGCGTACATTTTCAGGAGCCACATGTAGATATTAAACCTGTTATTGCATACATTTTAAGGAGCCATATTGCGTACATTTTAAGGAGCCACATGTACATGTTAAACCTGCTCGTAAGGTCACATTCCTGTATGAACTATTCGATGCGAATAGTACCAGCTGTGAATGGACGTAGCGCTGCATCAGCTGCAGTATTCAGATTGATGTCTTCATGAACCATGCTTGGATATTTGGAGTCTTCGTAGGGGAGCTGCGCGCCATCATAAAAGAGAGAAAGATAGCTGCACAGAAGCTGTCTTATCCCTATCCAACAACTTATATTCATCAGCATGATACAACTTTTTGAGCGCGCTGAGTGAGCGCGCAAACAGTCAGTGTTGACAGTGAAAAAGAACATGTACCTCATTTGCACAGCAGCACAAGAAATGTTCTTGTTCTGCGCACAATGTTTATGTTCTTGTCACAATGTCCATTCGTGCCAAAGGGAGGATATCGATTCCACTGAGAGACTGCACGCAAACGAAACCTGCTCATGTTCCTTGCGAGCTCGAGCTTATAAGTTAATTAACAACACAGGTCAAAGTATAAATAGTGAAGTGGCAGCAAAGGAGCACCCGCGTTCAACACGCAATGCAGAGGCAGCCTGAAGACCTAGGAGGGAAGAACCAAGAATGATGTGTTGCAATTTGTTGTGAGGGTCAACATCAGCAATGTCCCTCCACACTTTCTTCAACCTGAAGAGCTCATAAGTATGATCTGGATTACAAAGAGCGTTTCCCTGCAAGAACGCTTGTGCACGGGCATGACCCGGAATTCCCTCACCTGTTCATCAGAAAATCAGTCTATTGATAAAGAAATAGGTTTGAGAATGTATAGCCTGCTGCAAGACAAACCGCCCCAACCGACTGGGGCTTGAAAAGCGGAATGGGCGCAACATTATCTTTATCCTTCCAGAGGAGCGCGCAAGCGCCCCTTGGTTTTTGCACATGATGAATGGGATCGAAAGCCTCTTCATGGCTTAAAGGTGGCCGCCCCCCTTACCTTGTTACTTCTGGCCACCTCGCCCAGTCTGACCCAAGCAAAAACCGCTCCCCGCCCCATCCTGCCCGAGCAACGCGTGCCCGCCTACATGCCCGTGCCTCCACGGCGCGAGCTCGGGGGGAAAGAGGCCTGGAAGGATGCCCCTGCGTGCTCGCAGCGGCGGCACCCGCCTTTGCATGCACGCTCCTCGACGAGTCGCGAGAACAAGAACATGCCAGTTCGTTGCATGGTCCGTGCAAGATTATTTCGTCCAGCACTGGCATGGTGGCTGCATTCTACAGTGCAGTGCATACCTGTCTTGGCCCATACAGTACGGGGCTTGAGCATACCTGGATTGCAGCAACACGCATGGCCTACTGTGTGCGCATGTTCTTGCTGACACCCTTGTTTGATCAAACTTACGTTGCTCACAAACTCTGGCAGCCGCTGCATGAGGGGCCCCCATGCGCATCAGGGGTAGCTAGGCGCCAAGTCGAAGCGTCTGCCAGTCAGCGTCTGACTTCTGCTAGCCAGATTCGGGGTTGGCCGTCCACTAGTGTGCCATATGCACTAGCACCTCAACATCAAAGTTCTTATCACCTTCCGACCTTGTAGGATCAGTGCCATCAGACTTGAATGCGCTGACCTGCAAGGCTGCTTGCACCGCTGGCAACCACATCGATCGGGCCCATGCACCTGGTGGACTGAGACAAGTGGCCATGGGCCCAGGATGGGAGACACAGTGCTGTGCCTGTCAAGAGCATGCTTGGGCATCACTCTCGTTTTCTCTTTCAATACTCAAATAACATACTGAGTGCGTCAGGCCCAGGCATACTTCTCCCCCAATGTGCACTAGTTTTCACAAAATGCGCGTTCAGCAGGCGCCCTATATATAATATGCAACAATACCCAACCCAGAATCATGATCATTCCTGAGGTTTCATTCGCATAGCATCTGCCTATCAACCCTGCAGCTCCAAGGCTGATGGGATGCCAGACTTCTCCGAGCCTCGTTTTGCTGCATGCAAAGCTTCCATGAAGCACCTCAATTTTATACAAGCTGAGAAGCATTACAAAAGTTTAGGGTTGCAGGGCTGTTCCTGCCAAAAGAAGACTTCAGCGCGGAAAACCACCCACACCTGTGAGGATGGTGACAGACAGACAATGACAGAGAAATGCAGCATCTCTGAAAATGTACTTTAGGACTTAAAACTTACAGGGGGTTAAAGAATGCCTTCAGTCAAAAGTGTGACTGCTAGGCTGCATGTAGAAAGCAATGTTAGGTTAGGTTACAAAGCTATACCCGCCGAACGAGGGCAGCTTAGCTGAAGCCAAACAGGCCTGCAACCAAAACCATCAAAAGGCGAGCAAGGTGGTGATCAGAAATGTAGGCACAACATTCCAGGTACTCATGCGCGAACAAGGCCAGGCTTTTGGTGTCTGCTTGGCTAACTAAGTCTCTAAGCCTTTCGGGTTGCACTCGAGCAGTCTAAAAGTACATGCTCCACATCTTGCTCACAGTACCAGCTACATTCAGTGCAGATTCTAAGCTTGTAAGGAACTCTGTGCTGTTGTTGCCGGAGCAGCTCGATACTCAAGTTGTGACCCAAGAGTCTGAGTCTGGAGAGAGCGCGCGAAAGATGGTTAAGGATGTTTTGTAGTAGGTAAGACGGAAGAGTTGGTTTGGTAGCACGTTTCTGACCATCCCACCAGCCAGTCTGACTCCCTAAGGGCACTCCAAAATGGGTGTGATATGACCTCATGACTCTGTTGGAAACATGTGCCTCATTTGGATGGATTTGGTTCAGACCTCTCCATTCTCGAATGGTTTGCTCGTGCAGCAACGGTTCAAAGTCCCTCGTGCTGATTTTGGAACGGCTCATGATACCAGACATATGCACATCAGCTCCAGGTATTTAATGAAGAGCAGATAAGACCTTGAATGTCTAACTTCCTTTTCTATGTGCCAGCAGTAAATCAGCCTCATTGTCTTGCTCAGCAAGGCATTGTTAGCAGTCAACAGGCTGTTCCATAAGCGAGCAACATTGCAAAAGCATTAGAAATACACGGGCATCTGGCCTGTTTCCCTCAGTAGGCAATTCGTATTTGTGCTTCTTTTTACAACCTATAGCATCTTTAGAAAGCATACATGATGGATGTGGGCTTTAATTTAGTGGAAGATTTGTAGCAATGTTAGAACAACGAATCATTCTTGTTGCAGCACCTAAAAAAAGGGGGGAATGCACATTATTCATTGTGTTGGACATCGCAGCACTGGATGGAACCAGTATGATTGGAAAGATTACATAGCTGTATCCGCCGAACGAGGGCAGCTTAGCTGAAGCCCAATCAAAACCTAGACTTAAAATCAAGGTTGCTTTTGAGAAGAAGAACAACAAATTACCATGACAAATTACAAACAATAAAAGTAGCACTACTGTTCGGTAAAAGACTAAAACCATTCAATTTTGAACCATTGAAGACAAGATGCACAAAGATAAAATCAAAACTTATGAAGATGAAGCATCTAAAGTCACCTTCCTTCAAACCTTAATACGTCTTAAGATAGCCTAACACAAGGCCAGATATGCAAGAGGATGGAACCAATAAGAATTTCAGACTGGAAATCCTGGACCTACACGGATGGTAGCTGCCATACCCAAGAAGTTAAAACAGTTATTGGGGCTGGGGGCTACCACCCCAGCTCGGGCAACTCTAACTTGGCTGAACCAAATGGTGCTGGTACAACCAACACCATAGGGAGAGCAGAACTGGCAGCTATAGCTGCTGCTATCGCTCACGATCATATTCATATTGCCACAGACAGCCTTACCTCACTCCACCAAACAATTGTACCCAGAGAAACACCGTCACCATGTCCAAAGAGACGTCCTCAAAATTCTTTCTAATACGATCCGAAACTCTCAATCCCACATCTTCCTTTATAAAGTAAAATGTCATGTCGGAATTGCCGGAAAGGAATGTGCAGACGCCCTTGCAAAATACCAAGCTTGCCATGGAAACAGCATCCCAGCTGGAACAACCATCCGCACCGCAGGCCCTGGTGGCAATCCCTTTCTTTGATGCTGGTTAGTTGGTGAATAAGTAGATTAACAAGGATCTGGTACTGAAGCTACCTAACACGGCCCTAGATTGACTTACCTTCCAAATCTCCAAGCCGCACTAAAATCACACATGCGCTCGAACCATAGACTGGGTTATGCCCATTCAAAAACAGGGTACTACTCTTATTACCAGTGTCTACTTCCACAAGTCCACAAAGGCATAAGCAACGCTTTTTGGAGCATGTCCAAACTTTCTCTCCAAATGAAGCGCAATATCTTCTACTACCGCACAGGCACCCTTCTTAATCAGAAACATCATGATGCTGTTCGTTTTAAAACATCCACCAGCCTTCAGTGTCCACTCTGTCTGCAAGCAGATAGTGCTCAGCGGCTCTCCATATTCTCTCAGGGTGTCGACATACAATCATCTCGGGTATGATCACTGAAAGCCATAATGTTGCCTGCAGGCTCATCATGAAAGCCATCAGCAAAGGCTCTCTGGCAGGTTGTTTGGTCCATTTGGATACCGGCAGCACTAACTGTTTGACCCAACAAAATCTTCAAATTCCTGAGAATGCAAATAACAGGACTTTACCCAGCTGGCTTTTTGGTGCTCGTCGCCCTGATGCCATTTCGGTCACCCTCTTACCTTCTTAAAAATCTAAATCGCCAACCACTCCTCAGTTGCACCAGGTGTCACAACCAAGACAACCCAGCAGAGACGTACGCAGTCCACGAGCTAAATATCAACATGAGGGAGATTCACCTTGTTGAGGTTAAGTACTGTGAAGATACACGGCCTGGACACCAATTAGAGGCCTAAACAACACGAGGTTCTTTGCAAGCGCTTGAAGGTCATCCTTCATCCTTCAAGTCATCCTTCACGCGATTCTTCTTGGTGTGGGAAGCTCTATTTATACCTCACACACTTTGATTCACCTTAAAGAGCTCGGCCTTGATGTACAAAAGCCCATAAGACTGCCCTTAAGCGACATGCTCATTCTGTGCTCTATGCACATAAACTGACAACTACTAGACGCGCTCTTGGAAAGTCCGTTTGCTCTCAAGGTCATGGTCTGGAGCACGGGACGGCTTGTCACCCTCCAGATCGAGCAGGCGGCGGGGCACCTGCAATGGAAAGTCGATTATCCACCCCCGCAACCTGTGGGTTTGGGGTTCGAACCTCACTGGAGGCCACAACCGGCTAAGCTGCCCTCGTTCGGCGGACACAGCCTTGAAACCTTACCTTACCTTACCTTGTCACCCTCCAGATTCTCACTAGTTCTTCATTCTCCCTGGTGGAGGAGACTCACGGCTCTTCGGGCCAATGTGTCTCCTTTTCCTTTACTGATGTAGGAAGTGGTTTCACTGCCTACGTAGTTTCTCTTTTTCTTTTTTCTTTACAATCCATTTCCAGGACCGCCTTGCCCTTGGCTGGCAGTCTTTTAAATCCAAACACATGTATAATCTTCACTCAACTTTTACCAGCTGCCCAACTGCTGGCACAGGTACGATTTTGATGAGTTGCCTCCACTGCATACGGTGCCAGTTTAACTCGATGAAGTTGTGCTTCTCCTAAAACTTGCACTGGCTGTGTTGGCTCTGTGCACCAGACGTGCAGAGAAGCAAAAAAGTTACATGTGGTGGCAAGCAGCCCTCCCTCTAGGTCACTGCGGCAGGGTAACAAGAACAGTCTTGCAAGAAAATAAGAGCACTTATGCTAGAGGACGCCAGCGCATGTTAACAATCAGGTTAGACTTCTTACAACATGTGAACATCTTACATGATGGATGCCGGCAGGCTCATGTGCACCAACGTGAATGTCGACCTCTCCACCACCATATGGTGTACTTGGCCAGCATGAGAGCATAGGGCGCCTCTCTCTGTAGAGTGATGCTTGAATGACGAAAAAGCAGGAAAAGCTTGCTCGCCGGCTGTATGGCTGACGTGCGTTAGTCCTTTAGAAATCTGGTTGTGTATCCACTGCTTAGTGTCATGGGGACAATCTCAGGTGTTCCAATTGCTCTCCAAGCGCCACCTGCCAATTGCGACGCCGGAGCCAAATCAGAAACTGACAATTCAATCATGCCCATCAAGTCTGTACAAGTACGTACCTGAACCTCTACATTCTTCTGCTGTTGCAAGGGAACGAGCACAATCCCCATCTGACGTGGCTCAGCCTTGGGTACTTCCTCGTGCGCATTGCCCAGCACCAGGTTGCCCTGCTTGTCCAGGCACTGCAGCTCTCCTATTACAATACGGCCTTGAGGTGTGGTTACTCGTAGGATACGTTGCAGAATGCCCTTCATCTGATCTATACTACCGGATGCTGGCCCTGTATTCACATCTTTGGGATCCATGCTAATACCTGTTAATTTAAAAATTAAGGTGCGGGCAAAAGATGGCCCCAAGCTGATCCTTGCAAATGTCTTCGCTTCCCCAGATCTTGAAACCATTGCTCAATGATAAGAAAATTTTTAATTGGTGCAGAGCTCTTGATATGTCTGTTCACTTATGAGAAGAGCACTTAGAAGGCTGCAGGCGCTCGACCCTGCTTAACAACTGTTTGGATGACTGGGTGACCAATCAAACTGACGCATGGCCCCAGAATCTCCAGCTTGCATGGGCAGTCCAAGCAACACGCTTGCTCCACTAGAGCTAGCCAGCAACTTGAGGTCAAGCGCTGCACACTTTGAGGAGCTGGAGCAAGAGAGAGATAGATTTAGGGAAAAAGGTGATCATGCGCGTACTCTGAGTACACACACAACACACACAAAAAACAAACACGCACACACGCACTCGCACACGCACATGCACATGCACACGCACATGCACGCGCACATGCACGCGCACACGCACACACGTGCGTGCTCGCAAACGTACATGTATACACACGTCTGCGCATGACACGCACGTATGCCCAAGCGCTCACAGACATGTGCAAACATGTGTGAATGCATGCATGCAAACACATGCATTCACACATGTTTGCACACGTATACTCTTGCCACTTACAAAAATGTCTTTACTTAAATAAGTGCAGATCAGTCCTTGCTCACGTTAGTGCAGATAAGTAAGTCATATTCCTGCTCGCATCCATCTCGGTAAAACTCATCAGTACACTCATTCCAAAATCTAGAATTCAAGCAGGTGGGATACTTGGCTTCTCTCTGCGTCATATTAATGCTCTTGACAGATAGCCTGCATTTCATTATCCGAGGCACACAGCCACAGCAGGTTGTCATAAGTGTTGAACCGTGCATTTGCAAGCCTATAAACTTGCATGCACTTCCTCAGGTTTATATAAAGAGGCGGGTGAGGCACAAGCTAAGCTTGAGAATGCAAAGGTGGGATGCTATTCATCTTCAGTATTTGTGCGGTTACCAGTTGAGACTTTTTCAGTGTTGTATTTCACATCTCAGCTGGATGGGCGGCTTTTTTGCTGGTGCGTATTGACGCATTTTTGATTCACCTCATTAGATGGCATGAGCTTAACCTGACGGGAATGAAGTGATTCAGGGAAAGATCTGTTTTACTGCTTTGTACAGGTGGAAGAGGAGATGCGGCGTTTGCGTGCCTTGGCAGACAAGCACCAAATGGAGCTGGCGGCGCTTGAAGAATGTAACAACCTGGAGTATGAAAAGTTTGCTCAAGAGTGGGAACAGCGCTTGGCAGCTCTTACCAGCAATATCTCTGAGCAGCAGAACCTGTAAGTTTGTTGAAGGGCATTTTGCTGAGCTCATGCTGATCCTGTGTTTCTCCCACTTACGTGTGAGCTCCTGCGTCCATCCTTGTACACCTAGCCTTGATGCTTCGATTGAGTTATAACCATTTAGCCTGGCACGCGGGCGTGCGTGTGTATGTGTGTGTGCGCACGCGTGCTTATGTGTGTGTGTGTACGCACGTGTATGTGTGTGATGTATGCAGACTTGTGCGCGTGTACGAGCATAACTTTTGAGTCAACAATCATGCAAAGCTCCTGTGGCTGCTTCTCCTTGCACCTGTTTAGGCTACATCTCCGGCATCAAGAGATGCAAGACCAGTTTGAGGCACTGTGTAGAAGGGAAGTGGTGAAGCCAAAGTGGAGCAGGGACTTGCTCAACATGCGCGTCCAAGAAGAGCATTTAATCAAACAGCGGAACTTTAAAGTGGCAGCAAAGGTGGGGTTTGCACATTTTGCACATCCAAGATGTCAATTTGGTGCGTGGTAATGAATAGAGCGCAGGGAAGGCAGACAGTTCACAGGACTAAGCTCATGTTGCCATGCGAGCTTGCCGATATGTAACTGCATTTGAGTTTCAAGACAATATTTCAAGTGTGCTCAAGGCAGCCCCAGAAGGCATACCAAGTCTGGTTGCTAATTGTTGAAGTCAATTGAGTAACTGGCAGATCGAGATTGGTGCATTGGTGCTTGGCGCCCAAAATCATCGTGATCCCTCTTTCTTACATTATGATTTGATCTCTCTGCTCATGTGCAGCTGAAGAAAGCGGCAGACGAAATGGAAGCGAAGGAGTACCAAGCTGCCAGAATGACACAGCAATCACGCCATGCAATGGAAGCTGCTAAGCTGCAGGCGCGGCGAGTACGGGAAGCAGAGGCATTGCAGAAAAAGCTCCAGGTGGGAAATGTGGGCAGGGTTCTGGTTGGCTCACTACCGTGAAGTGGTGAGAGCATTTGATTCACATACTTTGGTGGTCAGCCTAGTGTCAGGCATTTGCTTCCCAGCTGCACATCGCCTCACACTTTCCCTGGTTGAAGCTTGCCATCTTTGAGGAGCACGCAAGGATGAGAAAAGGCCCACCTGCTGCCCCTTTGTTTGCAGTTGAGCTATGACGAGCACGTGCTGCAGCAAGAGCGCGAGCTGGACAAGCTCATGAAGCGGTGCGCGGCATCAAGGCTGGCGCTGTTACGCAACCAGGCAAACAAGATGTTCCTCTTGGAACAGGCCCTGAAAGGCTGGTTCAACCCCAAAAAGGTGCGAGCAGTTAAAAATGCCTGCCTCACATTCACTTTAGTTCACTCTGCTGAACTCAGCAGGTTTATAGTGTTTGTTGCAGTTGGTGGAACTTGGTGCTTTCATGGTTCTCTGTATGGATCAGATGGTCAAATAAGCTGGCACAGCTGCCTTCTCATGGAAAGCCAGATTAGCTTTGATCTGTTGCGGGCAACAATGATCCGCACTGTGGTATTGAGGATTGTGTATGATGGTTTTTTGCATCAAAGTGATTAATGCTTGCATAGGGTCAATCACTTTTTCCCAATGCCAGCTGAGCTTGCTCCTTGATTGCAAGCTAGTGCAGCCATTAACTATTAACAGGACCCGTCCCATACTTCGCTTGCCTAGATTTGCGCGTAGCGTGAATGCAAGCCCAGATGTATCTCTTTGTTCCTTTTCCATGCACATCTCTTAAGCCAGATCAGACTGAAATAGGCTTTCAAGGGCAGTGCCTTCCTTGGACTCACCTACGCACACTCATTTTCCCCCAATTGTGCTTGCATGCTGACACCGCAGTTTGGCCTGTCACCGCCCCCGCTCAACCCACCACCTGTGATCCTAAGTCCTGGTGCTAAGTTAGCCTTGGAGCGGAGCTCCAGGCCCAACACAGGTCAAACCACCATCTCACGACCAGCTCTGTCAGCACCAGGCACCCCCTCACCAGTTGGCTCCCCATGTGCTGACCATGTCAATCGGAAAGCAGGGCAGAGAAGCAGGCTCAGTAGCCCTGGAGGCACCAAGAGGTAGGCCTGCCTGCTCATCTCTGAGTGCCGGCCTCGCTATGAGGCACTGAATGATGTCTGAGCTTGCTCCTTGCTAGGCCAAGGCAGGCTCAACCAGCAGAGGTCTGGCGCTCTTACTTCTGTGCACAATTTAATTGGACTTGGCATGCTCATAATTGTCTTTAATCCCTAAGCCAGGGTCATCATGCTGCACAAAGTCAGTTCACGCCTCTTGGCTACTCTCTGTTGCCATTGATCCTCCCATCATGCTTGCTGTTTGGATAATGGAGCACACGACACTAGTACGAGTTTGGTTTGCTTTGGGAGAGGATAATGACTCGGTTGTGCTTGATCAATCTCTTTCTTGCAGGTCTTTGCCAAACGTGCAAGCACAGCATAGATCCAGCCTTATGCCCAAGGGATCTCCCATGGTGGCTACTGTGCCAACTTACCATCACCCTCTGCTTCCCAAAGAGCCTCAGCCCAATGGAGCTTTGCCTATCCTGTTCAGTCATTAATTCATAACACCTGTAGCGTGAAATTGGAGGCTCTGGCATATTTATGGCTTCTTCCCTCCTGTCTGTTATATTTTTAGTTATGCAATGCTAGTCACAGTAGCTTGGATCTGGGTGATCGCTAGTTTTATTGATTTTTAGGCGCACAGGTGTATTCTTTCGGGCTTCTTCATTTAAAATGCTGAGCACCAGCATCTCCTGTTCAAATCACGCCTCTGCTCCAAATTGCCAAAGAAATTTCGTTTACAAACCATCAATTTTGAAAGACTTGCCATGTTTGTGCATGCTGTCACAGCATGAAGGTCACGCCAGGTGATTGCTATCAGGTGTGTGCTGCGTTGAGGACGGAGGTCAGTTGAGTTTGTTGGAAATGTACTGTGCAGCTAAGGCTATAATTAGAGCATGGTTCTTTTTAAAGTCCAATGCAAGTCTGCGCATCCTGGCAATTAGCCGGTAGTGAGCCTCCGGTGAAGTTCAAACCCCGAACCCACAGGTTGCGGGGGTGGATAATCGACTTTCTGTCGCAGGTGCCCCGCCGCCTGCTCAAGTATCTGGAGCTAGTTCAGTAAGACTATCTGTACCTTTCAAAGGAGGGCAATTCGCCGCCTACCAGGCTGCCTGATGAATGCAGCAAATTGAATTTTTAGTTTGAAAGCACTGATGCACGTTTAGTAAATGAGGCAAGATAGAGTCTTTGGAAAAAAAGAAAGAGGCTAAGAAAAGTTAAACAACTAGTTTGCGTAGTGTGTGCTGCATACTTGTGTCCGCCGGTGGACCAAAGAGCCTCTTGACCTGAGGGCAGCTTAGCTAAAGCCTGTCAAGCCTGCAACCTGAACCTACAATTGCCTCCAAGACAAGGGCCGGGACGACTGTGGCCATCCTAACTGCCCTCTGGCCCTTTGTTGGGCTCCACGCTCATACAACCCCTGTACTCCCATTGCTCTGCTCCCCTGGGGAGCCGTGCGCCATCCCACCCTTGTTTCGGAGGGGCAGTGCTCAATTCTGCAGGCCTGGGAGCCATTGGCTCCACTGGCAGGGCCTCCGGTGCTTAACCAAGGGCACCCATCATGATTGGCCTTGCTAGTCCTGCTATCAATGATTGCTCCTGCTGTAACTCCTACATAAGGGTGTGCTGCTGCTGGCCCTGCCGTACGCGTATCAACAGGGAATGGGAGCAGAAGGAGGCTGGAAGCTTAAAAAAGCAAGTATTGTTTAACTTGATGACAGACAGTCAGAGCTTTTACCTCTTTTTCCACCTGTTGAGGTTCTGGAAGTGGTACAAAATACGCCTTTTTGATTCACCGGGTTCAGTCTATACTACTAGTAGGTACAAGGTACATTCATCAATTCAAGGAGGATACAGGGTGCTTTCATGCTCTGCACAAATAACTTGTTTCTTGTGTCTTCGGGAGTCAATCACCCGCACTAGATATGCTCATTAGTTACGTTTAAGTCTCATATTTATTTTCTGGGAGTTGGGGGCCCCTCAGGCTGAAAGGATCCAGGATTCAATCCAGGATCCAGGATCCAATCCAATCCAATCCAGGGATCCACGATGAGGCCTGCTTGTGGTACAACCTACATAGTATGGGGAGGATTATGTGTGTGCTGTAGCATGGTAGCTACCACTTCCAGTGGCTAGTGCATGGCTGACTACTAGACTTAAGGAGTCTTGTGGTCCTCAGGCTCTTTTATATTACAAAGATAATACTGTGGCATAGTTGGACCCAGAAATAGTCTCCTTACTCAGCTGATGGGCCTTTTGTAGTGAGTGCATGCTGCCCGTTGCCTGGTTTGAAAGAGTTTTGTCTTTCAAGGCAAGCGTATGTAAATGAAATTTGGCCGCATTCCTGCAACTAGTGAGTTCATTTCTGTCTTCTAGCTGAACTGCAATACAACTTGAATGCAAGAGTGAGACTTGCTAACAAGGCAAATAGCTAATTCTGACCCTCACTATTCATGCCAATCACTAATACCAGCAGCAATGCCCTGAAGGAGAAACTGCCACCAACTCCAAAACCCTCCCAACTCACTAGCGGAACATTGACCCAACCTAAATTCATGACTATAAACGCTCTACAACAATCACTGGGACTTGAAGCACACCCTAGCCACCCATAACCCAGACGTCCTCAGGCTGGTCTTAACTGAAACCAAGCTGAAAAGGAGCAGCAAACCACGAGCATGGCTTGACTCTCTCCTCAGAAGTATAAATTCTGGTCAGCATTTGATAGGACAGACGGCACTATCTGTGTCTGCAAAGAGGTTGCCCTTTCCACCCACTGATCAGTAGCGGCAATTGACTCTCATGGCAGACATGCTTATGCTATCCTTAAAAGCAAACACATAAGCCTTCTGGTAGGTACCTACTAGGTACCTGCCAGCAGTACTGGCAACTCCTCAGAAGCCCTCACTTCCAGGCAACTCATGCAAGAAGAAGTTGCATGTCTCATTACCACAAACAAAACATTGCACATTGTAATTTGCAAACATGAATGCAACAATTAGAGGACAAAATCCCTATGGATACCCACCCGGCCACGATTAGCAGTGCCTCGTTTGCAGATGACCTTGTGGTGAAAGCAACACAATCCAAGCCCTTTAGGTGCAAGCCCAGAAACTTACATTTTACTCCGATGGGCAGTACTCGTTGTTTTTGGCAGCACAAGTAAAGTAAGAGGTGACCTTTAATAGTCACCCTCCTGAGGATACGAATGGTGTGACATCCCACCAGACACTCCAGCAACAATTAGAGGGAAAGATAAATATCCAGAATCAAGGCACAGTTCATAGCATTTGATGCCCCCTTTCTGTATCTTGGGGTTCAGCACACCCTGGCTCTCAACTGGAAACACTAGATCCAGCGTATGACATGCTACCTCAGGGAAAAGCTAGAATCCCTGAGGGTCTTCAATGCCTCTCCATGTCAAACGCTGACCATTATACCGTATAAATTATACGCACAGAAATTGTTCCTAGCATCGCATATGCCTTTGCCGCCACCCCCTGCATCAAAGCTGATCTAATCATGTGGGACACCATGATCGGTAATGTTATCAAACACAAGTTCGAACTTTGGAAGTCCACTCCCCCTGCTATGATAAGAGAGAACATTTTTAAGTTTTGGGCTGGGGGTACCCTCAATCTGTGTTGAATACCACAGACGCTAAGCCACTGCACTTGCATACAGCCTAGAGGATCCTTCAATAAGGCATCGTGCAATCACAACAATTCTCAACAAGCAAGTGGTGCACATTCATGGTCTCACCAAAGAGTTCCTTTGCACAAGGGAAGGAACCAACCTACGTGTCAGGCGACAATTGAGCCACTGTATGCGCCTGTGACAGCTCATGAGCATCCACTTAAGAAAACTCCAACTCATAAAACGCATAAAGAGCATGTGTTTAGAAGAAATTAAAACATAAATAAAGCCATTTCACTCCGCAAGCCACGGCCCCACACCTTCTCTACTTTGATCACCTGCATCACTAAGCCTCTCTCGAGCCTTGGCGTAAATGGACTCCATGACCTTACCTACCGTAGTGGAACTCATACTCTTTTTATATCACAGATCCACTCCAAATATCCTAAGGTGCCGGCAAAACGCAAGCTAGCACTCAGTAGACTTGCAACTTTAGTCAATCTCCCTCCTACAATGGACCACACTGCACCTGCTGTGATCAAAGGAAAAAATAAAAAAATGGACCCAACACCCATTCTGCCTACCGCAAAACCAACACTGCACACATCAGCGGACTTGATGACACCCATTTAGTTGCCCACCCAATCCTAATTACACCTCTGACACATGAACACCTAACCCACCAACATGCATCTTTCTAGCGCTCCCAACACAAGCAAATCTCCGCCCCCAATCTCGCTCCACAACCCACTATACACACTCACTCACTGGACGCCGTTTAACCTACTCACCAACCCAACTAACTGCAACATACACAAGTCCAATTGACTCTACTCCGGATCAGGACATCTTTCCTTAAACATAGAGCAACAGGCAAGCACTGTCTTCAACCAACACACAAAAAGTCCAACCAGATGCTATGAAGGCACCAGATAATCTATCCGCCGATACTGCTTTGCCCAGTAAAAGATTGCATTCCAGACAAAATACCACAGCAGTGCCCACATGAACGGCCTACTTTCTCTGCCTTTAATCCACTCCAACGTGCCACCAAGTCACACACCCAGGGTCAAAACAACCAGAGACAAAAGAGGAGGAGACTCTTACACAAAGAAATGGATCTTCCCTGCCCTTCAATTGACCCCCTAATCCCTCATGCCGGAGCGCAGAGCTTTGGAATTACAAGAAAAAAGAAATTACAAGTAGATAGCAAGAAAAACAGCACCCAATAATGTCATCAAGACAATTTACCACCATGGCTTAGACCATCACACACATTGACTCGTGGAGAATCATCTCAGATGAGAAAAGGGACAGGCATGACAACATACCTCTACAGTAGATACAGAACCCCACCCATAATGCGCCCGTGACTATAAAAAGGTGGGCACTCCATATCTTCAAAGGCCGGCTTCACGCCTGAAAACACCTATCAGTATCTCGGTCTGCCGCGAGTGCGCATGCTGTGAGGTTTGCTTTCTCTTCTCCGGACTCAAACCTGGAAAATTGAGCCACCCTTTGACAAAACTTATATTTGTGGCTTCTGGAATCAAGTTTATCGCTGGGTTTGCTTAAAGAAAACTGGCTGCTATACAGAAAGACAGAGAGAGGAAGTTGACGTAAATGATAACTGTGCCTGCCCAGCTTGTGCTGACCTAACTGTGCAACAAATACACGAGAAGCTACAGGTCCTCCAACTAAGAGCTAATTAAAGTAGCGTGGAAGCATGGGCGTGGAAGCCAGAAGACAAACAAATGGCCCACATTCCAGAAACACATTCTGCATTTTGAGGCACGTAAGGATGAACCCAACCTGATAATAATTGCTCAAGCAACCTAGAACGACAAGGCTTTGTTAGAGAAGTCACAGAACACTTAATTTGACTCTGAACTCAAGAATAAGGTAAATTTTGACATAAATCCCACAAACAAATGAGCAGATGTCATAGCTGCAGGCCGCTGTGAATCTTGGGTCACTGGCAGTCAAACCTAATTACATCCATCCCCTCGAACCCTCTGACCAAACAAACCCATCATCCCCTGCAGCAACTCCCCCTCCTAGAGTACTGCATAAAATATGCACCCCAAAGGTGGCATGCATCTTCAACGTGATGGGAAAATGTTAAGGTGTGCTCACCCCAGAGCGCTTCAACATCCTGTTCAAAGCATTCCATGACACCAAGCTTGCTGGAATCCATAATACCATCATGCCTCCCACAAAGAGCTTTGCCTCTAAGCTATTTGGCCTCCTTTCTTGCTCTGCATTACACGACAACAAGACACCAAGGTTAAACACTCATGCATGCATGCTCTCCCCCTCCGCTTTCACTCTGCCCTCCAGAAATGGACATAGTTACCCAAGAAAAATCCTCTCCTCTGGAACACAAGCTTAAATACCTCAATGAGTGGAGCAAGGACCCTCGTGACAGAGTCTTTGGAGTCATTCCCTGTTGGGTCGAGGATCTTTTCCCTTTAAATGCTAAGCCACGAAGAGATTGTGACAGGTCTGTGCCTTCACTACAGATCATCACAGAGACAGATCTGGTTCCAACATTCCCAATGCTTTTACATCCAAGTTTTCTGCCTTCTCTGTGTGCCATCCTGTCTATGACGATCAGTTCATGCATCATGCCTTAAGACATGCTATGTACTCTGCCATAGCAAACAATACTGAAACAGCCACATTCATGTTTCTTCCATGCTGGGGAGAACGGATAAGCACCAAATCCTACTCCAAACTCCTCAACGCCTAACCCTGTTTGTGTTGCACTCAAGGAAGTACTTCTTCATCAGGAGAGGGTACACACAGATGGCAGCTGCCAGGTTCATTAAGGCAGGCACATACCACCCTGCTACCTCTACTCCCAGCTTTGTTGAAGCAAATCGTTTCAGCATTACAAAACCATCGGCAGAGGCTAGACTGGCTGCTATCACATGTGTACAGCCGCCAATCTTCACGGCCACTCACATGTTCCCACTGACAGCCTCTTGTCCCTTCACCAAATCAGGAAGCACTTGTTGTACCCTGTTTCACCGCCACCACGTACAAGGGGATATTTTGAAGATGCTCATGCAAATTATCCGCAACTCACAAAACCCTGAGCACCTATTTAGAGTTATATCCCATGCTGGTATTGCTGGTAATGAGTGCGCGGATGCTGGCCAGGTATCAGGCAACACAAGTCGATGCAAATCTTGCAGACACAGGTATGCCGTGCGCTGGCATTGATGGTAACCCTTTTCATGACATAACCGGGCTTGCCTCTGAAAGGGACATCCCCTCTAATGCAACATTCTCAAGGCCCTCAAACCTACCTATAGCTTCGGGTAGCTACCCCGAAGCTCATTTATCTCTCTATGATGCTCTGAAGGCACATATGCACTCAAAACATAAGCTAGTTAGTCACGCATATCGTACAACAGGTTTCTACTCATATTATGAGGGGTTACAGCTCACAAAAACATTAGCAATGCTTTCTGGACAACGTTCAATCCATCCTTCAAGATGAAGAACAACGTTTTTCACATACAGGCGCCCTTTCAATCAGAAGCACGCTGTTTGCATGAAGACCATGACCAGTATCAAATGTCCCCTCTGTCATCATTCAGACAGTGCCCTACACATGCTATCAGGTTGTCAACACCAGATGATCTCTGGTATGATAGCTGAACACCACAACATTGCTTGTAGACATCATGAAAGCAGGAGCAGGCTCCTTAGGGGGGTGTTTGTTCCAAATGGATATTGCCAATATCAAGTGGCAGTGAAGATCGCTAAGCATACAAAACCTCCAGATCCCTGAAGGATCTACCAAGAGGACCGTCCCTGAATGGCTTTCCCCTCAGCGGTTCCCTACTAAGCTAACACTGTTAGCTTAGTAGACGCTAACACTGTTAGCGTCTCAAGTAGTGAGTGGCACTCACTACTTGAGACGCTATACTTGTATCAGAAATGCCTTCTGTACCAAGAAACGCACCAGATGCCCACCCTACTATGGTGTTAAGTAGATATGCATTGAGAAGTAGGGCAGGGTGAAGAGGGGATGGGGGGCTCTCAGCAACAGCAACAGCCTACCCGCCTTTGTCCAGGGGCCGGAACTCCAGTAAGCTCTCACCCAATCTGATTGGGTCTGGCAGAGGCACATCCATCTCGTGGAAGTTAAGTACCATAAAGACAGCAGGCCTAGGAGACAGCTCGGAGCCGCTTACCATCATCACAGCATGCTCCATCAGCACCTTTGCCGAGCTGCAGCTAATGTTATCCTTCACATTATCCTTCTGGGGGATGTAAGGAGTGTTTGACTGCTTACGAGTTTTCCTTTTCTTTCTCACTGGCGTTCCACTCCCCTGTTTAATGGTGAGGGGGGGCGTAGTGCTTGCACCAGCTGAAAACCTCTTCCTTACTTCAAACTTCAGTCAAACTACTTGGCTGAAGGCCAAACTTAAACTTGTAAATCTCTCCCTTACTTCGTGCCAGCAGAGGTGTCCCTGCTGGTGTTATCTTTTCTTTCTGGTTTAGATTTCCTCTCTCAACGGCACAACAAACTATGCCATTTAATCTCAAGTCATTATGGACTACTTTTTTGGCTGACAAAGATCAGCAACAAACCAATCAGCTTAATGACCACAGGCTGGCGGTTAACCCTACCTTGTAGCCTTTCTGCTTTTGCAGCTTCTAATTTGAATTACGTAATCAAAATGCACATGCAGGTGGGAGTACACATAACAACAATTTGCATCATGCATCAATGATAGATGAGTTAATACATCTAATCAAGCAAGCCAGGACGACAGCAAGGAAATTAGAATGGGGCCTGTTGACCCGAGGCACGAAATAAGCTTTGGAGGTCCTCTAGGAGGACACAACCAAACAATCAGTCAAAATGGTGTTTTACATGCGCGTACACGCCAGTCAGGGCAGCACAGGTGTGTATCCACGAATCATCTGTACAGACTTTCCTGCCTCAAGTTTGCAGCTATCTCGGGCTCCCAGCGGTCTCCATTCTCCAGTAGCTTCTCCTTGTCATAGAGCAGCTCCTGTGCAGCAATTATACCCATCATTCAGCTACCAATCCTATTTGTCATGTACTTAAAAGCTACAAAAATGGGGCTGTCTGCTGACTAAGGCGCCGTTCATTTATGAACATTCATACATGCAGGTTCTATAGCATAGAGGCAGGAGAGGGCAAGGTAGAAGAAGAGCTGAATTGCTCAAATGAAGTGTAGGCATGGAAAAGCACCGGTTAGGGTGGGGGGTGGGGTAGCCTTTATGCGTGCTTCTGTTTGAGCTGTTTGGAAACAGATATGATGCAGGATGTATCACGAGGGAACAGGGTAGGAAGGAGAGCTTGAGAGAGCCGCATGCACAATGAACGCTGCCCAGGTCCCTCCTGCAGTGTGCTGCCATAAGCACTGGAAAGCGAAGCCTGTTGTATGTAGGACATGGAAAGGCAGTGGGTAAGCACAAGGTAGGGCGAAGGGTGGGGGAGCCGGAATGAACGCTCCTGTTCAAATAATATAGTGCACACAAGTAATAGAGCGTTGGAAGATATGTCTGCTGTGGGTATGGCAGGGCACGAATTGGAAAGCAGGCTGGTCCGGGTGAAGAAGGGGGGAAACCTATGATAACGTGCATGCCGATTCACTAGGGTTTTAAGTTATCAGTTTTAACCATGCGCTGTGAAGAATGCGCTGCTAAAATTGGCTGGCGCGTGCCAGGCGGACATGTGGCGGGGTGTACGCATCACGCAAGGAGTGTAATTTTGAGTTGGAAAAAAAAAGAAAAGAAAAGAGTTGAGTTGGATACCTTGGGTATATATATCTGAAGGTATTTGTTATGTTGCAATGGCCCGCAGTGATGAAGAGGAGTCCACAGAAGTGGCTTTCAACAGCACGCTTCGCGCTTGCAACGTTATGGAGCTTTGTTTAACTCAATCATTACTCCATCTGTCGTATTAAATGAGCGTAAGCGTCAAGGGGGTCAGCTGCCTGCGGGTCCTAGGGCCCCATCGGCCGGGTCCCAAAACTAAGAGCACTTCCCCAGTCTCCTTTTTCGAGCTGATCAAGCTTGTCTTGTTTTGGAAAGCTCTTGTGGGCTACAGAGAAAGAGTGACATAAAAGAGTACAGCGGGTGCAACGATAGCGTTCGCCGCCTTAGCAGATTGCTTGGGCTTGTCCCGCTCGCTTGCCTGTTTAATTTTTTTGGCGCCTTAGAATTAGCACTAAATGCAACTGGCACTGTGTGCAAGATGAAGATCATGTCCTCCTAGACTGCCTTGAGTACAGACTTTGCAGAATTGCGCATCATCACCTCTTTCGCACCCTTCATAGTGGCTCCAACAGGCTTAGAGATTTCATTAGCCAAGCAGGACTGGCTATGTTTGTGCATGACTTAATTGCTGCATCTAAGGTCTCAGGACCCGACCTTGCTCGTTTTTTTGGTTGGTATTGTTGCAGGCCTGATTGGGTTAAGCCAAGCTGCCCTCGCTCAGCAGGTACAGCTATGTGACCTAACCATTACAAATAGGGTTCACTTGCTTGTGGAGCTCAGGGCTCGATGCATCTTATACACAACCTCTGGCGCTGCGGTTTCTCATCAGCACCTCCAAAGCCCCCACCTCCATGCTGATGGGCAACCAATTGCCGCGCAGCTTGACATGGAGCTACACCTCCATTGAAGGCTTTGATGCTGCAAGGCTTCACAGACCTACCCTCACAGAGAAGCATCCTCATTGCTGGCTATGCATACATGTTCCAAACCTGTGCGAGTCAGACTATGGTGCCGGCACTACCACCTGCCATGCTGAACATGCCGGGGTGTACTCTGTACTCTTCCTGGTGTGCTTTCCAAGGGAACTGCCTCAAAAGAGCCTCATGTTAATGGGGCAGCCTTACCTCCCTTGTCTCTGTGGAAAATTCAAAGTTGGGGCCCTCCACAATTGCATCCACTGGACATGCTTCTTGGCACAAACCACAGTAGATGCATTTTGTCATATCAATGTCATATCTGCAGAGAGGGCACAGATATAGAATGTACAAATCAGCCAGATGTCGATATCGTGCATGCCAAACCAAGCGAGTAGCTCCGCAACAGCTCATGAGTCAGGCTGGCTTGGCATCAGCTGCTCCTCCTCAAATTGCCTTTCATGTAAGGGCCCTTGAACGGATCACTGTAACAAAAGCGCCACCAAGCATGGCTGCCTCAAACAAACTCTTACCCCACTCCAAGCCCTTCAGACACCACTCACCGGGTGGTACGCCTGCTCCCATCCTCGCGCTCCTCAGCCTCAATCGTGATCGCTTGCGCTGGGCATACCTGCATGCAGATGATTGCAAGATTAGCACATAGCCCTATGCACAGGGCAAAGTCTGCACAGGCAACCCCACCTGGATTATTATCAATGCTTGACACAGAGAAAGCCGGTGGCGAGAGTTAGTTAAGCTACTTGGATCAAATTTGTCTGACCGGGTGATGTGATGCTGAGCAAAAATGTTGCACCAGCAATCAACGGCCACTGACACAGGACCCTGTGGGCCAGCCCACTGGCACCCTTCCTCTGTGCGCTGAGCCGTGCACACAGAGGGAGAGCAGCACCGGGCCAAGTCAACTGGGAATATGGTCTGAAATTTATCACTCCCAAGCAGTAGAGCAATCCTGGTTGTGGATTGGGATGATTGGCTCTGGTAATGGCTTTGGGCCAGTGGTCGTGTGTGCCTGCACAGGCAAACAGCGCTCTGACCAGCTTGAGGCACAACCAGAGACAGCCCAGGCAGTGCTGAATAAGAGACCCTACTCACCGCCTCACAGAGCTTGCAGGCAATGCAGCGCTCCTCGCCAGTGGGGTAGCGCCTAAGCACGTGCTCTCCACGGAACCTTGGGCTGATGGCGCCCTTTTCAAATGGGTACATGATCTACACACAGCAAAGATGAGGTGGAAGGTGCGAGGCATGGATCAGTTGCTGGGCATGTCCATACCTCTACACCATGCACGTTGGCAAAAAAGCAGCAAAGAAAAACCGCAGGTACCCTGTGAGCAGCCCAGGAGCTAGAGCTTGCAAACAAATAAGCTCTTGCAAGAGCAAACTTATACAAGCAACTGTGTTTGACATGCAGAACAACTTTGCAGCATGTATGTTCATACCTGACTCCAGCCAAGCCTTTCATTTGGCCAACACGTGCACGTCTATTGCAAGGCGTTTTGCTTACAGGTGCAGTCAGCAAGTTCATGGTGCGACTTACACATGCAAGCACTAGCCCTGTCTCCCTACCAAGCAGACCTGTCACAGTGAGTAGCACATAAGCAGTCTCCAAAAGATCAGCAACATCGTTGCTTTTTTGCCCACCTTAGTTTCTCAAGAGCAATCTTGCAGAGTGTCTTGGTCTGTCATGGCTCCAGACCAGCAAACTAGCATTGAACATAAGTGCATCCACCGGCGTCACTCACCGTGACCTTCTTGTCAAAGAATGCACCAAGAGTGTACGACATGCCACGCCAAATGTCAGTCAGGAACAGGACAGAGGCAGAGTCGTCAAGGACTGCAGAGCATGAGGCAAGAGCAGGCTCATCAGTTCCAGGAGCATGCTCATCAGTTCAACAAAAGTGGGTGAGCAAAGCAGAAAGCGAGGACCAAACCCGTGTTCCCGAGCACCCACCCTCAGCCATGTTCCTGGGGGGCTTTTTGAAAGTTGGATCGCTCTCCCAGTGCTCTGCGGCCTTGTCTCGGTCAACTGCGGGAGAGGAGGGCGAGATCGGGGTTGCATGGGCGGAACCAACAACATTTCTAACCAAACCCTGGGAGTTGCCCCATCCGGGACAACTGTTGAGAGAACATTAAATTGCTACGTACTCTGCTTCCAAGCCCCTGACAGCCCAGGTCGACGCTCCGTGCCCATGGCCCTGCAGGCTGAAGGCAAGAACTTGCCCAGCAGGCTCGCCTCGTTGCGCACTGCGCCTAACATGGTGGGCAGCATACCTTTTTATAGTCAAGAATGCGTTCAGAATTTCAATCCAAAGATCGTGTAAACATACCCCAACAGAGCAGCACCAGAGACCTGTGAGCATTTTGAAAGCTCAGGGAAGCTCATTTTGCAAGTACGTCAGCCCTCATATCATTCTTGTGGTTTTGGTGGGCACAATAATAGAAGAACTCGCTGAAGCTCCGTTACGTAAGCTTGCTCTTGAATTGCAGACTTTGAAAGCTGACACATGTCCTCAACAACACTATCCAATACGCAGACACGATTATTGGAACAAAAAGGAGGCTAGGCTAGGTCACCTACACCGGTTGTACAACAACATTTTGCAAACGGGGTTAGTGGGGTTTCGCCACGGAATCCCCCTGATCCACATTGATCTGACTTCTCCCCGTTTCTCATGGAGGTTGAGGATGTGCGTGCTCGCACCAAGTTCCCTTCCCCCTTAATTCACGCCAACAAGGTTACCCCTTGTAGTGTAAGTTTTCCTTTTTTCCTAGGCTATACATGTACAGGCTTGAATGAGGCTCATGAGTTCTCAGCTAAACTGCCTCGACTGGACACACAGCTATGAAGGTAAGGGTTTGCATTAGACAAAGTACAGCCAAAGTTGGCGTCGGGCAATAGGCCAGACCAAAAGCTTGGCAGCACCTCAAACCAGGCATAAGTTCTGCACATGATGTGTGCATGATGCCACATGTCATGTGGCCTTGGGTGCCTCTGCCAAAGCAGATGCGCAAGTCTCGAGGCGCGCCATTGCTACCCACAAGTACATATGTACTGCAAAAGCATAAATGAATATTAGCAACCTCCCAGTGGCCAAACGCCCCTTTAAACGAGCCTTCACAGCCACGGCTGCTTTCTTCAGCTGTGCACTGTATGGCCTCCCTCCAAGAATGTTTCTGCTGATGAAGCGCTGCAGCTGATCTATCGAGTCTCCTTGTCCAATGTCCAGAGCAACTGCCCTGTGAGATGGGAAGCAAGCATGATGTAGCAGATTACGTCGTTGTTCCTGGGGCATTTCACACGCACACTGCAAACCTGCTATAGTGCATTGCAAGGCGGCAATGGTGAGGCGACATTGAAGAGCGCGCATCGGCAGCCAGGGCTGAGCCCTTCTATGGAAGCGCCCAATGGCAGGTGTGAGAGTGGCATGCCGGAAGGAGAGCCAGGCAAGGTTACTAACCCTGCAATGGAAGGCGTTTAACAAAGGACAGAGATGCGCAGTTGCCCCACCTCCCACTGTCTGGTGGCCCAAGCGACTGAGCAGCTCGCACTTTGCTCAGCTCCTGGAGCGCGGCATTCAACTCGCGCTCCAGCTTGATGGTGTGCGCTGCTTTCTCAGACGCCATGCGCTGCATGGAGCAAAACAGCCAAAGGGCGCCAAGTCGGTCCAGAGTCCAGGGGTGGAGATGTGAGGTGGATCTTATTGTCATGGCTGTGCATGGTACGCATGGCACCGAGTCTGACCGCAGAGACGTATGCAATGCTGCTTTGGACCCGACTCACCTCACACTGGCTCTGCTTGTAGTACAGCATTTCACTGGTCTCTCTCAACTGCTGCTCAAGCTCTGCTGCAGGGGCCTGCGGGCCAGCAAAGGGCAGCAGAGCGGAGAGCACGCGGGTCAACTTGGCTCTTCTCCCCTTGCTGGACCGTGCCCAGCGCCTCAACGACCTCACCACATTGCCATTGCGCAGCCCGTAAGATCATATGCTCCCATGTAGCGGGGGAGCACGCGCGTTGTGCCTGCCTCATGCAGGCCTCATGCACAAGAGGTAAGGGTGTTGCAACAGAGCAACCTGGCGAGTGCTTGATGGCAGGACACTTGGCCCCACGTCAGTGCACATATGCCCCTATGGGCTTACCACCAGCGCAAAGGCTGCTTAACACGCTTGCAGGTGCCCCAACCAAACTCGAAGTGGCATCAGAAAGCATCAGCGTACCTTGAGTGCCATCTCTTGCACCCGCTGCTGCAGTGCTTGTGCTTCATTCAGTGCATCAGATTGGGCCTGCTCTGCAGCTATCAAACGCTTCCTGCACGTTTCCAGCTCAGCACGCTGCTGGGAGAGCTCGGCCTGCAAGGTGGAGGGGACAGGCATGCCGTTCAAGGTTTCACTGCTTGCTACAACCAAACAAACAGCAGGTGCGCTGCGCATCATTGTGTGCGCTGCAGATGATTTTGTGGGTGATGAGGAGGGGCCATGGACCTCCAGCATGGCCAGTCATGCCTGTCTCAAATGGGGTAGGCTCAGTTGGAGCAGACGGTGCCATGTTTCTACACAATGCCACGAGTATTCAAGCCTGGCATAGCTATCATGAGAGCCGTGCCCTGGGTATGCCGGGTATTTAACATGCTTTCTGCTTCTTTTCGTGTGCCACAGATCCTGCGCAGGGCGCCTTCAGGAATAAGCAAGCGTGTTTGCACCCCCACATGGTAGAGGAGTGCTGTGCAAATGATTGCCACACGCACAAAAGCTCTTCCTCTGCAAGTGCACCTGCCCAGCTGACGTGCACGTGCTCCTCTCTTTGCACTGCAGGCGCTCAATCAACCTCTGGTAGGGCCATGCTGCAGCAGCAGGGACCGCCAGGCAAGGGACTGCTGCCAAAAATGCATCCCTCCCTGACCTCAAGGATGCCCGCTGTCTGTTCCTGTGGCTGGCGCTGCGCCTGTGCACCCTCCGCTTCGCGCAGCCGCTTCTGCGCGTCTTGGAACGCAGCCTGCATAAGGGCATGCTCATCTTGAAGGGCTGCGCACGCGGGCAGCAAGAGGAGAGGAGCACAGCAGCAATGCTGTAGTAGGTGAGAACCGCAAGAGGGGGAGAAACAGGGGGGGGGGCAAACATGTTTGCTTACGGTGACGCATGCATTTGACTGACGCCTGCTGCGTGCTACATGGCAGCCTGTGGCATCGCAAAATACCGAGTCAGAGATAGAGACGGGGGGGCGGCTTGAGCATGAGCTCCTCGCCCCGTATATGCATGACACACACACTTCTTTTGAAGCAAGGCAGGACATTTGACGGCAAGGCACAGGAGTGTGTTTGTCCTTGCATGCAAGCAGGGGAACCCGAGGAGGTCTGCCCTGCCAAAGCCACAACTCAGCTCACCTGCAGCCTGTGTGCGCTTCTGCCAAAGCCACAGCTCAGCTCACCTGCGGCCTGTGTGCGCTTCTGCCAAAGCTGCAGCTCAGCTCACCTGCGGCCTGTCTGCGCTTCTGCCAAAGCCACAGCTCAGCTCACCTGCGGCCTGTGTGCGCTTCTGCCAAAGCTGCAGCTCAGCTCACCTGCGGCCTGTGTGCGCTTCTGCCAAAGCTGCAGCTCAGCTCACCTGCGGCCTGTGTGCGCAAGTCCTCCAAGGCATGCTGGGTCTCTGCCAGCGCACCGCCAGCAGACTGCAAGCTCCCCTCCAGATCGCTCTCCCGTGCCTGTGCCACGGCACATGCACACACATGCGCCAACTTGCAAATGACGCGTGCACGGAACTGCAAGCCACGCCAAGCATTGTGTTCTGCCTGCTGCTGAGTTGCAGCATGCTGCCATGCCCTTCCGCACGATCTCATAGCCATTCACAAAAGCGGGCTGTTGGGTGTTGATGGGTGCTTGTGAGTGCGGTTGCACGGCAGGCTGCTCAGCGCATGTGGGCTTGGCTCAAGATGCAAAGAGGCGGTGGGCAACAGATGGTTTTGGTGATGACAGGGTTCCTCGCGGCAGGAGCTGTTCGGGCCCTGCAATGGGCCACCAGGCAGCCCCATCACCTAGGCGGCGCAGCCAGGACGCACCTGCCAGGACGCGGCCGCCTTTGCTGCCATCCTCCTTTCTGCCTCCAGCCTGGCGTCCGCCTGCTCCAGCTGCGCCTTCAGTGCTGCAGAGCAACAAGGGACAAAGCCGTACCGGCCAAAAGCAGGGCGCCTGGCGAGTCAGAGAGGAGCCTTTCTGCCATTGCAATAAGGGGAAGGGCAAAAGCAGGACAGAGCTGCAATGCCACTGTGCGCCTGCGCATCACAAAGCCCAGGCAGGCGCCCACGCAAGCATAATTTCAACACCTGTGCGGGCTGACCTTCAACCTGCAGTGCACTTCAGTTGGTTGGCAAGCATAGTATATGGCACACAGGCATATTCTTGATGTGACCTTCAACCCATAGTGCACCTTAGGTCGGCTGGCAGGCAACATATATGGCAAGCAGGCGCATTTTCTACGCGACCTTCGACTCGCAGTGCATCTTAGGTTGGTAGGCAGGCAATAAATATGGCCAACAGGACAAGCAGGTATGGCAGGTGCCAGTTGCTCCATGAAGCAGGCAGGCAGACCTTCGCGAGCGCTGCGCGCACCTTCAAGCATGCCTTCATTCATCTCCATCTTGCTTTGCGCCAGCGATGCAGAGCTGGCCCGCAGCTCCTCCAGCTCATGCTGCAGCCTGAGGACCTGGGTACACCATCGGGAGCAGGTGCGGTGAAGCATAGCTCAGAGGCGTCAGAGTGCCACAGGCACTGGAGGAGAGCTAAAGTGGCCACTCACTGCACATACGCTCTCAGCAAAAGGATGTCCCAAAAGGCTACAGCATTCCTGCCAGCTGGGGAGCGCAGACAAGGCAGGCAGAGCCATGCCGAGCCCCCTACCTGCCGTGCACACGCCTCTGCTTTTGCGGCCTTCTCTCCCAGTAGAGCAGACTGCGCGCACAAAGCATGGCCAGCATCAGAAGGCCGGCTCATGAATCTAAAGGAATGCACAGAATCTAGAGCTGAGCCAATGCTCACAAGATGACAACCGACAGTTGGGCTGGTTTCGTGACCATCTAAGACCATCTGTGGTTCGTGACCATCTAAGACCATCGTTTCGTGACCATCTAAGACCATCTAAGACCATCTAAGACCATCGTTTCGTGACCATCTAAGACCATCTAAGACCGGGCCTAGGCGCCCCATGGCAGGAAGAAATGGCAGGTCAAGGGGACCGATAGTAGGCAGGAAAGAGGCGAGTGAGCTTGACTGGCGGGCAGCAGACACGCGGCTGATCAAGGGTAAGACTGAGTCGCAGGTAGGTGGGGGTACACAGGAGCACTGTGCAAAGCGGGCGTGCGGCAGAGCAAGGGTGGCTGACTGCAGCAATTGGAGGCGCGTAACCACTGTCAAGAGAGCCGGAGGGCCGGTGCGTGCAAGAGCAAGGGTGGCTGACAGTAGCAATCAGAGGCGCACAGCCACTATCAAGAGAGCGGGCATGTGGCAGAGCAAGGGTGGCTGACAGCAGCAATTAGAGGCGCACAGCCACTATCAAGAGAGCTGGCACGTGGCAGAGCAAGGGTGGCTGACTGCAGCAATCAGAGGCGCACAGCCACTATCAAGAGAGCGGGCACGTGGCAGAGCAAGG
>LKMJ01000466.1_pt1 | contig 30730 bp, 26 predicted proteins | sample 643391 | NCBI WGS metagenome assembly LKMJ01 (sample SAMN04112250, study PRJNA286221) | soda lake metagenome | biome: soda lake; feature: Kulunda Steppe; material: water; isolation source: sample PL-Br10 brine of Picturesque Lake | place: Russia: Kulunda steppe | collected 2010-07 | reverse complement strand
CCGCCGCTCGCGGAGTCCGAGGCACTCCGTGCATCGCTATTCTCCGCCTGCACGACCGGCGGCAGTTGCTGGTGATCGCCCACGAGCACGAACCGGTCAGCCAGTGCAATTGCAGCCAGAGTATTCGGTTCGGTCAACTGCCCGGCTTCGTCGACGACAACGACGTCGAACTGCTGTGTCTTCAGCGCACGCGAGCCACAGGACGCCGTCGTCGCCGCCACGACGGAGGCTGCCTGCAGGTTCCCGGCACAGACCGCTGGGTCGCCTGCTTGTTCGAGACGGTACTGTTGCATATCGTCTCTCACGCCACTCTCTGTTCCATACCGAACGATATCGGTTACTCCCTGTCCCTCCAGTGCCTCGAGAGCATTGTCCACCGCACGGTTCGTGAACGCGGAAACGAGCACCCGCTGGTCGCGTTCAACCAGCGCCGAGACGATTGTGGCGAGCGTGTACGTCTTTCCCGTCCCAGGTGGCCCGTGGACGAGCGCAAAATCTTCCGCCCCGACCGCCATCCTGACGGCTTCATCCTGTGCGTCGTTATTTTCAATGAACGTCTCTTTGGGGAGGGCGAACTCGGGTTCACGGCGTTCGAACAGCGGGTCTTTCCAGTCGGGTGGCCGTGTGAGAAGCGCATCGTGTAGTGCTGTCAGCAGGCGGTCGGTCGTGAGCTCGGACGGGTACACGTCGAGACGACGGAGTTCGACGGGTTCGTCCGCAGTCACAGTGATTTCGTCGCTATCCGCAGTTCCAAGACGCTCGACGCGGGCGAGTTCGGCAGCCCCGCCGACCGGGTCGCCGTCGCTGGCGAGAACGACATCACCGACACGAATCTTCGAGACGGCACCGGTTCCCCGAGCCCGAAGCTCCCAGCTCCCATCCTTTAGCTGATTTGTTCCCGTCGGTTCGAGGTCGATGAGCGCCCGATCGTCGTCGGCTCGTTCCTCGGGAGACTGCTCCCAGAGCTTGACGTATTCCCGGTGAATTTCCCGCCGTTCCTCCTCGATGGCTTCGTAAAATCTCTGGAAGTACGTTCGCTCCTCCTCGGGAAGTGGCGTCCCGACCTGTCCAGCTTTCGATTCCTGGTCGAGGCGCCCCGAGACCGCCATACACGTGTCCTGTTCGAAGCAGTACTCGCATTTGGCTTCGGCTTCATAGCCCGTGGGAATCTCACTGGCCGCCTCCATCGCAGCGAGGTGGTTCCTGGCGCGTACGATAAACTTCAGGAATCCGGAACCAATCGAGAAGTCTTTCGCCGGGCTGAGGTCGCCGGACTCCTCGCTCTGGTCGACCGCCGCGTTCTTCGTATAGAGGAGCGTCCCGGTGTCGGGACTGCTGTCGATAGACGCGTCGTCAGTGTACTCACCGAGGATGAGCGCGTAACAAGCGGCCTGGACCTTGTCGTGAAATCGGGGGTCACGGCGGGTGTTTTTGCCGGTCTTGAGTTCGACAGGTGCGCCTCGACGGACAGCGTCGGCACGGCCCTTCAGGCCATAGCGCTCGCTGACGAGCAGTTGCTCCGAACGCCAGTCGTCTTCCTCGGTGAGTCTTCCCTGTTGGAGCCAGTTCTCGATGGCGCTGGCGTGGTCACGCACGGTTTCGCGCATCGATTCAGGGTCTGCACCGAGTAGTCCGAGGTCGAGTCCTGCCTCATCGATGCGCTTGTCGACCGATTCGTCCAGGTCCGCACCGCGCAAGAGGTCGCCGAACACCTCGTGAACGATTGTTCCTTTGACCAGGGGCTCGGAGACATCTGCTCCATCGAGTTTGTTGAGGTAGTACAGTCTCGGACACTGAATCCACGACCGAATATCGGTCACGTCGACGAGAAAGTCGGGTTCGACTACGACCATCGACTCCTTCCCGGTGGTGTACTGCGTCTCGCCTCGATACTCTCGTATCTCCGCGTCGTAGACGGCGAGCTCCATACCTGGCTTCAGGTACTCGGCGGCCTCGGCCCAGTCGCCCCACAGCGTCGTGACTGTCTCCTCGCCAGCACCTCTATCGGGCCGGAGCGTCACTTCCAGTAGCTCTGATTCGCCGTACTGAGTTCTGACTGTTTTCGGTCCCTCCACGTCGACGACGACCCCTCGAACGTGCACGCCACACGGAAGGAGGGGCTGTCAAAAAACGCTATCGGTAACTCGACAGGAGGTGACACCTTCTAGACGGGGAGAAATACCGATGCGTATAATCCACTGGAGCACCTCACTCCGGTAACGATGCGTATACGAGACTGGGACGACATCCTGCGTGACGTTGTCGAGAGCAACGTTGACCCTGACGGGTGGCGAGCGGTCGGTGGCGACCGTAGGTCGGGCATCGGTGAGGATCTCTACCTCGCCCATCCCGGCGTCGGAACGTACCAGCTCAAAACGTACACGAAAAACCCCTACGAGGTACAAGGGGTTGGCGCTCGTGTCGCCCGCCGGGTCGACGAGGACATTGACCCGTTGTTCCCGACCGAGGAAACTGGGTCGGGACTGTTTGGCGTCCAGCAGCCAGCCGACGACGAGGATGACGCATCCGAGCGTGTAAAACGACTGGAGTCAGTCGTGAAAGCCCACGCCGACGCACCGACAACGCCGCAGGCACTGTTCGAGGACATCATGGACGCACTCGAGAGTCCGGCCTACGGGCCAATGGAGTTCGACCACCATGACCGGCCGGAGACGATGGACGAACTCACTGAAACGTTCGAGGAGGCTGAAGAACTGCTCGACACCGAGTTCGAGGAGCTCATCGACGAGGACGTCGAACGCGGCTTCTACTGAGCCTCCCGCCTGTGTCAGGTGTCAACTGAAATCCCGCTTGTGCCAGGTATCAACTGAAACACTCATTTGACCTCACTACGTAGTAGAGCCAATGAATCAGCGGACAATAGCCGTCCTGTGTGTGGGTTTTTTAATCACGCTAACGCTTTCGACTCCCGCGTTCGCGGGTGACCAGCGGGCAGTCACCTATTCCGGCGAGGAAGCACAATACGGAACGGAAGTTGGTACCAGCGAGCAAGCACAACACGGTACACAAACTGATACCGTAGATGTCGACAAAACGGCTGAAAACGACCAGTTCAGCAGCGAAGACGGTAGCGCCGAATCGGATACTGATGTTGCTGTGATCGCCGTTATCCTTGTGCTTCTCGGTATCTTTCTCGCCTTTGCCGGGCTAACCGTCGTTCTCCGAAAACGATACGCAGACAGCGAGTAAGAAGGGTTCACTGCTTCCCAGAATGGGTGCCTGCTCAGTAGGGTGGTGACGTTGCATCGTCGAAGTCGTCAGTGGGACGGACACCGACTCCGTGGAAGTCGGGGATGTCAGGTGCGTCATCTTCCTCAGCCAGTGCAGACTCGATTTCGTCATCGCTGTACTCCTCGATTGGGTCGGGTTCAATGACGTCGATAATCTCACGTGAGTCCGCATCCAGAACGGCGACACCGGGAGTAACACCTGTTGCTGCGTGTGGGTCACCGGAGACGGGAACTGGGCCGCGGAGCGTGACGAACACGAACTCGCCGTCCGGGGAGAACCACATGATATCCGGGGCGTCACGCTCGCCTGGCTCGGCATCCTGATTCGGACCAAACGCGGGGATTTCGTCGATAACTTCGTCGGTTTCCGGGTCGACGACAACCCCGTCGTTCGTCTCCCTGTTGAGCACCCATAGCTCCTCGCCGTCCGGGGAGAACCAGAATCCGTGTGCGTCGATACCTCCAGTTTCTTCCTGATGAACGACCTCGTCGGTCTCCGTGTCGAGGACGTAGTACTCGCCGATACCCTCTACATCTTCCTCGGGGTCAGACGGCCGACCAGCGGTAAGGTAAAATCGTTCTTCACTCGGATGGGGGACAGTCCCGCAGTTCGTTGGTAGCTCGTCACCGGTGAACGTCCGGTCGATCGAGAACTCTTCGTGATCGACGATGACCACACCGGCGTCCCCATAGCCCGGCCCCAGCGTATGTATCGACCGGCCGTCTTGCGCATAGGAGTGACAGATCGGTGCGCCCTGCTCCTCGGTAAGGCCGTCGACAGATTCGTTGATAGCGAGCTCGTCGACGATTTCAAACTCCTCCGCTGTGAGATCTACATCGATGTGGACGATCTTGCTCTCTCCGATGACATCGACGACGATTGCGTCATCCTCTGGAGTAAACCCGGCGAAGTGTGAGCCGCCACCCGTCTCGAGATTGGCGACGAGCTCCCTGTCGCCAGTTCGGTACACGAGCGTCCGCTCCCCTGCCGTACATGCAACTGCAGCGTACTCGTAATCAGACGAGTAGTGGATCATGTGCGGGACGAAACCGTCCTCCGCTGCAGTGTCGACCGTGTCGACCTGCTCGAACTCTGGTTCCTCTTCGTCAGGCTCGGAATGTACTTCGTAAATGTAGATGGTGTGTGTTCCCTGGTCGAGTGCCCACACCTCGTAGTCCTCGTCTGTCGTCCCCAAACAACCTGCCAATGCCGCCACGCCACCACCAGCTACCGCTCCTACGAAGCTCCGTCTGGAAATCGATGTGTCCATACTCGACCCTGACTTCCACGAATGTATAAAACTGGCGCTGCAGACCTCATACCTCGTAAATTTGGGCGTTTAGCAGAGTTAGAAGAGAATATTGCCGAGGACTGGAGCGCGACTTATCAATGAAAAATTCGGTTTCGAGTGTTTGGATGCCGCCGTTTTGCCACACCAGTTCCCCAGCACTGTGCACAGCGCTGTTTGGCACCATCAGAGCTGTTTGCTTACGTACGGACCATCCTGCCGGAAGCCGAGCTTTTTCCGGTAATATTCGCGGACACCGATGCCGCTGAGAACGGCGAGTTTGTTGTACCCTGCGTCCACCGCAATTTCTTCTGCCTTGGCGAGGAGTCGCGTACCGTATCCCTGGTGCTGGTGCTGGTCGACTGGCGACTCTTCGCTCGCAGAGTCGCCGACCCCGACCTGGCTGCCGTAAACGTGGAGCTCACGGACGACTGCCGCGTCTTCAAGTTCACGGCGCACCGGGTCGTTCGGAAAGCGCAGCCGACAGAACCCGACGAGGAGGTCGTTGTCGAAATCTTCGAAACTGATGAAGTGTTCAGTTCCACCGGCCACGTCGTATGTGAGCACGTCGAGGTCGACAGTCTCTGGCGTCTCGTCGCTGTGTCCCACCTCTCGACAGCGGATACAGTCACAGCTCCACCCGTGTTCCTCCATCCGCTGTCTGGCGAGCTGGCGGAGGTTCGACTTCCAGACACCTCCCTCGATGAAGTCAGCGGGGATATCCCGCTGAACTCGCTGGAGGCGCGTATATCTCGGAATCATCGACTTGATTTCCGCGACGAGTTCTGCAGCCTCCTCGTTTTCGAGCGGCTCGAACTCGTCTTTGTGCCACCAGTCGTAAATCGCAGTCCCTTCGACGACCAGCGTCGGGTAAATTTTGAGGTAATCGGGCCGCCATTCCGGTTGTTCGAAAATCCGCCGGAAGTCTTCGAGGCACATCTCTTTCGACATCCCCGGCTGGCCGGGCATCATGTGGAACCCGACTTTGAATCCGGCGTCCCTGAGACGGCGGTTCGCGTCTATCGAATCCTGTGTCCCGTGGCCACGGTGCATCTCGCGATTGATCCGCTCGTAGGTCGTCTGGACGCCAACTTCGACTTTCGTTCCACCGAGGTCGAGCATCCGGTCTATCTGTTCGGGGTCACACCAGTCTGGCTTCGTCTCGAACGTCGTGGCGACGTTGCGAACGTCCCCGACCTCGTTCTCAGCAATCACGTCTTCGAGATACCGAAACTCGATATCGTCTGCTGGCTCTGCGAAGCTTTCACCTTCTGCAGGCTCGGGCTGCTTGCCGACCTCATAATCGTTCATGGCTTCGAGCGCGCGTTTGACGAACCACTCCTGATAGTCGTGAGACCGGGCCGTCATCGTCCCGCCCATAAGGATGAGCTCCACTTTCTCGACAGGGTGGCCGATTTCTCGAAGTTGTTCGAGCCGGAGGGTTACCTGCCCGTACGGGTCGTAGTCGTTCTGCTTCCCGCGTGCGGCCGCCGGTTCGTGACCAGTGTAGCTCTGCGCACTGGAGAACTCCGAGTCGGGACCGCCGGGGCAATATAGACACTTTCCGTGCGGACACCGTTCGGGAGAGGTCATGATAGCCACCGGAGAGACGCCAGACGCCGTCCGAACAGGTTTGCGCTGGAGAACGGATTCGAGTTCCTCCCGCTGTTCCAGTGGGACGTAATCCAGCAGCTCTGAGTTCTGTGGGACTTTCGGGGAGGAGTACTTGCCACAGACCTCTTTTTTGGCTGCTTCGACCTCGTCGCGCTCGATGTCACCGTCGAGGATGCGCTCTACTAGCTCCGAACACGCCTGCTCGAAAGCATCCATCTCCTCAGCGGTGTCCGTACTCATTGGTCCTATATCCCGGCTTGGTTCGAATAAGCGTGTCGCATCTCCAGAGGTCAACGAGTGAAAAGTTCGAGTTGAGAGGGCTACAGGGGTCGCCATTCAGTTGGCTCTGTGTCGACACCGAGCACCCGTGCCTGTCTCTCACCGTCCTGCTCTCGGACTTCGAGGTTCGCGTCGAACGCCTGTTTGATGACCTCTACAGTCTGGTCGTCGTGTGCGCCGGAGTTAAGCGTAAAAATCCCGACGAATCCAGCGGAGTCCAGACGCTGTGAGAGGACGTGACAGAACTTGAACACCGTCTTGCGGTTGGCGTACCGGACCATCGTGGAAAGCGAGGTGAGCCCCATCCGTCCGCCCGTCGCGTCAATTTTCTGTGTACGATCAAAACACTGCGTGATACCGATACCGATACCGGTGAGCTCAGACGGTTCGGAAACGCTATAGACGAACGCTCCGTTGTCGAGTTCTCGCTGACGGCGGCCGCTGTTCGCTCGACAGTCTATCGCGGACAGCAACGACCAGTCACCGTCGCTTGCCCGTGTACAGACCTCCGCTAGCGTCTTCTCACCGTCGGCGTCCGTCGTCATGAGGATACCTGCCTCTCCGCAGTCGGCCCCACTCGCGAGCAGTTCGACGAGAAGTGCGTCTTTGCCGGTCATCGACGGTCCTGAGACGAGGATGCTTGTTCCAGGAGGAATTGATTTCGTCTCCTCGAACCCAAGCACTTCTGAGAGGTCGTACGTGTACTCCGTATTACTCGACATCGTCCAATCCACGGATTGTCGCAATGAAATCCTCGTCGTCCTCGATACCACCGAGCGTCTCGGAGAGGCCCTCACGTAGCTCCGCAATCCGGTCCTGTAGTTCGTGGTATTCGTCGCTATCTTCGAGCTGTTTTGACGCTTTCGTAGCCTCCAACGTTGCCTGTTTTTCGACCAGGGCGTAGTACTCCTGGAGCAGCGAGTCGTACTCAGAGCGTTCGAGTAAGTTCTCGACGGTCGTCTGGAGTTGCTCGCTCTTAACAGGCTTGGAAAGGTAGGCGTCGAACCCCATCTCCAGAATGTCGAAATCCGGTTCGACTGCGGTCACCATGGCCACCCTACAGTCCAGTTGCTGGTCGCGGATTTCCTCCAGCACCTCCCCACCCGACAGTCCAGGCATCATACGGTCGAGTAGCACGACATCGACGCTGTCGTCGAGTTTGTCGAGCCCCTCGTCACCGTTTTCCGCGACTCTGACGACGTAGTGTTCTTCGAGCCAGAGACGGTAGGTCTCGGCAACGTCCGGCTCGTCTTCGACTATGAGGACAACAGGTTCCGTATCAGACATCGACCTTCTTCTGCCACCTTGTCCTTCATCATACATAGGCTTATGGGCGGGTTTCTGTCAGACCGCCTCAAGACCGTCTATCAACAATTCGTTTGATTTCAGGACCGTCTGGCAACAATCCGCTCGATTATCTCCCGGGACGAGAGAAGAACGTCGTCGTATTTGGCTGTATGCCTGGACGCTCGACGGACCCGGCAGTCGATTCCGCGGGCGCGTAGCTCGGCTTCTATTGCAGCGTCGTCGTGGTGTTGGTCGTGTCCGAGGACGATGACGTCAGGGTCAATCTCCTCCACAGGAACGAAAATATCGGACGGGTGACCGAGACGGGCGTGGTCGACAGGGTCCAGTGCCGAAACCATCTCGACACGCTGTTTGTCCGGAATAATCGGACCCTTCTTGTGCGTCACGTTCTCCGACCGGGCGACGATGACGTGGAGCTCCTCACCCATCGACCGTGCCTCCCGGAGGTAGTGGACGTGGCCCGGGTGGAGAATGTCGAACGTCCCCTGGGCGACGATGCGTTTCATCGCTCGCCCTCCTTCTCAAGTTGCCTGTCGATATCTTCCTGTGTGAAGTGAAAGAACTCCTCTTCTGGTGGGTCTATCTCGAGAACTGGGAGGTCAATTGGCTCGCCGTTACGGTCGAACGCCTGCCAGTCGTCGGGGCCGTACGGGGCACCGACAATAATGTGAACGTGATTGTGAGAAAACGACGCCAGGTCCGCCTGGCTCGGTCGAAGTACGCCGTTTGGGTGCGAGTGGATAGAGCCCGCTGCACTGAGGTCGTTCGGTACCTGAATCGATTTGAACTCCGCACTGACGGGGTTGGACTTCGTTCCGGGAACAACGAGCACTTCCGAAAGGACGGTTCCAGATCTCTCGAGCCCCAGCTTCGAGGCATCCTCGCCTCGGAGCATCCCCATGTACTCGTTTGGGTGGGCTTCCTCGGAAGCAGCCCGAGCGAACTCGAGTGCCGATTCGGCGATTCCGAGTATCTCACTCGAGCGGAACAGTCCCATATACGCATCTCAACAGCGACCCCTTCTAAGGGTTCCGGATACATTTTTCTAGAGACGGATTGCCACCAGAGCACTGAGCGTTGATTGAGAGATACACCACGGGCTGGACGCGATGTATATCGAAGCTTAAAAACCTGCAAGTGACTTAGAGCTTCTATATGTCGACACCCAACGGTACCGGAAAGGACGGTACCGACTTCGCAGAGGAGTCTGCAGAACCGAAGATTGTCTACGACCTCGCACCACAGTGTACTATCGACAACGTCGAAAGCGGAAATAGATACCTGGCTACAGTAAACGGTGTCGTCGAGTACGGTGTTTTTGTCGACCTCTCCGAGGCCGTCTCTGGTCTTGTTCACACGTCTAAGCTGGTCGGTACGTACGACGTCGGCGACGATCTAGTTGTCGAACTCGACGACGTTCGTGCCGACGGTGACGTAAGTTTCGCCGAAGTGCAGGTGGCGGAATACGAGCTCGAGACCATCGGACCGGGGGAATCGGTCACTGCAGACGATGTAGAGGAAGTGACAGGCGACCTCGTCCATCTGGACGGAAAGGTAATTCAGATAAAACAGACGGGCGGCCCGACCATCTTTCAGGTGCGAACCGAAACCGGCGTTGTCCCCTGTGCCGCGTTCGAGGAGGCTGGCGTTCGCGCCCATCCCGACATCGTACTCGACGATATCGTTCGGGTGGTCGGCACGCCAGAAGCCCGTAACGGACACACCCAGATAGAGGCCGATGACATCACTGTGCTGGACGGGACGACACGAAAAGAGGTCGAGGAGGAACTCGAAGCCGCAACATCGGAGCTAGCTGACCCCGCAGACATCGACCCGCTCGTCGAGTGGCCCGCGTTCGAGAAGCTATGGGGGGATCTCGAGACTGTCGCCCGAAGATTGCGTGAAACCGTCCTCGAGGGCCGTCCAATTCGGATGCGCCACCACGCGGACGGCGATGGACTCTGTGCGAGTGTTCCCCTTCAATACGCGCTCGAACGGTTCATCGCCGAAACATGGGAAGACCCGGACGCCCCACAACATCTTCTCAAACGGTTGCCGAGTAAGGCGCCATTCTACGAACTGGAGGACGTCACTCGCGACCTCAACTTCGCCCTCGAAAACCGCAAACGTCACGGGCAGAAGCTTCCCCTCTTCCTGATGCTCGACAACGGAAGCACTGAAGAAGACACACCAGCCTACCGCAATCTCAAGCACTACGACGTGCCGATTCTCGTCATCGACCACCACCACCCAGACCCCGACGCGGTCCGGGGACTCGTCGAGAAACACGTTAACCCATACCTCTACAACGAGGATTACCGCATTACAACCGGGATGATGTGTGTCGAGCTCGCGCGCATGATCGACCCCGACATTACGGACGAACTGCGTCACGTTCCGGCCGTCGCTGGCCTCGCCGACCGCTCGGATGGTGAAGCAATGGACGACTACCTCGCCCTCGCCCACGAAGAGGGGTACGACGAGCGCCGCCTCGTCGATATCGGTGAAGCACTGGACTACGCCACCTACTGGCTGAAGTACAACGACGGCAGAGAGCTCATCAACGACCTGCTCAACGTGAACTGTGACGACCGGGAACGACACGAGAAGGTCGTGGACCTGTTCGCGGAGCGGGCACAGCGCGATGTGAACACCCAACTCGACGCCGCGTTACAACACGTCACCCACGAGGAACTCGACAACGGCGCACAGCTCTATCGAATCGACGTCGAGAGCCACGCCAGGCGGTTCACCTACCCGGCACCGGGGAAGACGACCGGGAAAATCCACGACCACAAAGTCGAGGAGACTGGTGGACCTGTCATTACCATTGGATACGGTCCGGACTTCGCTGTGTTGCGCTCGGATGGTGTTCGCCTCGACATTCCGGAGATGGTCAGCGAGCTCAAAGCGGAGGTCCCTGGCGGCGGCGTCTCCGGCGGTGGTCACCTAGTCGTCGGTTCTATCAAGTTCGTCAGCGGGATGAGAGCGGAGGTCATCGATGCACTTGTCGAAAAGATGGCAGACGCCGAGCTCGACGAGGATATCGGCAGTTCTGCTGTCTTGCCGGACGAGTAACGACGCTCTCTCGGCCATGAGACAGGAGTAATTCTTTTCCTTGCGGAAGAGCCCTACTCCCCAAATTCGATACGTCGACCCGCACCGACAGCCGCCAGTGCGCCAACCAGACAGGCAGCAACGTACCCCACAGGTAGCTCCCAGTCATCATCTTGATTCCAGTCGCTGTCAAACACGGCTTCAAAGTACTCACCAACGGGCTCACTGTCGAGTAACAGTCCAACTTCCCGGTTGTTTCGGACAGAGTTGTTGTTCCAGTTGACGCTTCCGACGAACGTCGATTCGCCGTCGACAATCAGTCCCTTCGCGTGAATTTTTTCGAACTCATCGTCCGGGTCTGCAATCCGGACCGACAGGGACAGACCTTCCTTCTCGGCTTGCTCATCGAGCCACGATTTCAGTTGCCTGTTTTCTTCCTCGACGTACCACTCCCCGGACAGCAGGATGCGAACGGTTACTCCACGTTCTGCGGCATCGAGAACCGCCTGCAGGAACGGGAAATTTCGGTCACTTATTTGTACCTGTTTGATCGAGAGAGATTCGTCAGCACCCTCAATTGTTTCCAGCAGAGTCTCCTCGACGTTGTCCGGTGCCACGAGCAAACGGGTTCGGTCGACAGAAAGTGTTTCAGCCTCGAAGGTGCGTGGGTGCCCCCCGGTAGCAGAGTCGCCGTCGACCAGAGTGACATCATCGTACTCTCCCCAGTCGACCGCGTCGACCCAGTCCGAGTCTGCACGGAACGTCTCCTCGAGCCCCTCAACAATCTCGTGTTGCGCAGTCACGACTCCCCATCCTCGACTGGACTTGCCGCCAGTGCCCGACTGTTTCCAGTTCTCCGTCGTCACGATTGCGCGGTCATCGACGACCGCATACTTGGCGTGGTGGTAGCGATATCGCGCTTTGTCACCGGCGATGACCCTAACGGAAATGCCAGCGCGCTCAAGCCTGTCGAGTGCCGCTGCTTCGTGACCAGCCATTCCGCCGACGGGACTGCCGTCAGCGAGTACTTCTACGTCTATGCCCGTTTCGTGTGCGCTGATGAGCGTTTCGACAACGTCGTCCGAAGAGAGCGTGTACCCAGCCAGGAGTATACGCTCCTGTGCAGACGCCAGAAACTCGACCGCACGGTCCGATTCGTCGGGCAGGACGAACGCCTCGACTTTCCCTCCCGTATCGGTCTTGACGGACTTGTTCGTCGCACCCAATGGGTGCCAGGCTTCGCTCTCGACATCGTACACTGATGCTACTGGTGCGCGTTCGTAGGCGACTTCGTCGACCACCGTTCCGTTACGGAGCAACCGTATGTGGTCTCCACTGTCTGCCAGTCGAAGCCGGTCAGAAAGCGGTTCGACAGTCCTGTTCGTGAAAGACCTTGTCCGATCAGGGTCTGTCGAGAACGTGATTTCAGAAGACCGTGTCAGTGTGGTATTAGATGGTTCTGAGAGCGGAACGCGGACGTGGTCGTCGGCCAGTTCATAGGACGAGAGGTTCGTACCTGCAGGTACGTCGAGTGTAACGAACTCACCGGGGTCGCCGGATGCTGCGGGATTCGGATACAGTTCGACGATGTTTGGTTCACTCGACGAAACGTCTTCAGCAGCAGCACCCGTGGACAGAAGAACACAGGCAATCACGACACTGAGGACCACTGCACGTCGAACTCTCTGAGACACAACACCGGATGGTTCCGTGACTCTATATAAAAAATCGCCTGCAGTATACAACGGAAGCACTTGCTGAGACTACCGTTCGAAGGAGACACAGAACCTTGATGAGGGACGGCGACAAACCTTCGTCACGGACTGATGGCGATGACGAGATGTTACCCCCACTGAGCCCTTTCTGATGAAACTTCTCAAACCGAGCCATCACCTTACACGAAATCGGCGCCATCGAGTCACCGCAAGCTGAACTCGTCATCACAGTGAATTGAACTCCTCACTAGAAATTACCGTGGAGTTACTGAAATATTATACATATCGGATTCTGGAACAGAGTTTTAATCAGTACCTTATTGTTGATGTGTGTGAAATATCCACCACCTCTAGAATTGCCCGGACAGCGGCAATAATCTTTCATTAACCAGTATTATCTGATATTACAACTTCTCGTTAGAATTAATACCAACGAGATGAAAGTGTGTGGTAGCGATGTACGACCTGACAGGATTTCAGCGTGACTTGCTGTACATAACCGCAGGAATGGAGGAGCCACACGGCCTGGCAATCAAAGAAGAACTCGAAGATTACTACGGGACAGAAATTCAACACGGCCGGCTGTACCCGAACCTGGATACGCTGGTAGAGAAAGGTCTCGTCGAAAAAGGCGAGATAGACAAGCGAACGAACTCGTACAACGTCACGAACCGTGGTGAGCGGGAGCTGGAAGCACGAGAGAAGTGGAAGAAGCAGTACGTCGAAGCGTGACGTAGCTGGAAACATTCCACCGCGTGCGCCGTTCTCACCCTGAAACGACAGTGTAAGGGACAGAACTACTTAGCTTCTCAAGGCCAGAGATATCGTATGAAGAGCTACGGCATCGGACCTGATGGCGTTCCGTTTCACCGGTTTGGGTCCGGTTCCAAACCACTCGTTATACTTCCGGGGGTGATGGACCCCCTCGCATGGAACTCGCCAAGTCGACTTAAGAGAGAGCTGCTCGCCAGATACTACTTCCGCGGGTTACGTCAATACGACGTGTGGTTCGCATCTAGACCACCCGGTCTGATGGCCGGCGAGACCACCAAGCAGATGGCAAGTCGGTACGAGCAATTTCTCGAACGTCGCGGGAACTGTCACCTTCTCGGATTGACCCTCGGTGGGATGCTGTCGACGCATCTGGCGCGAGAACGACCGGACCTCGTCGACCGGCTCGTACTCGTGGGGTACGGAACTGTGCTGGGAAGTGAAGGCAGAACTACCGTTGAACAGTGGCGGGAGTTCGCACACAGTAAACGCTGGAGCGCCTTGCACGTCGATTACGCCAGATGGATGTACGCCAGCCCGTACAGTCGTCTGGTCTCAACGGTGTATCGACTGTGTAGTCCGCTCCTGCCGACTCCTCAGATCGGCGCAGACGTCGCCACTGGCTGTGGTGCGTTGTTACAGTACGATGGTCGCGGTATACTGGAATCCATCGAAGCCCCGACGCTCGTGGTCGCAGACACTGACGGCCCGTTGTTCCCGTTGTCGGTCCAGCGAGACGCTGCAAGCCGAGTACAGAACGGGTACGTGGCGACAATAGACGGGGGTCACGCAGTGTACGAACAGTCTCGACGAGCGTTCGCGAACGTCGTGACGCGATTTCTCGGTGGACAACACACACATTAAGTGGCCGCGTATCCCACTGACGAATAATTGAATGGGGTACACACCGCACGTGCTGGTTATCGGTGGCGGGGTCCTCGGGACAGGAGTCGCCCGTGACCTGGCTATCCGTGGATTGGACGTCACGCTCGTCGAACAAGGCATACTGACCGCAGGAGCGAGCGGCCGAAATCTGGGTGTTCTCTACAGCGGCGCTCGCGAAGCAGGAAGCGAAAAACTAGCAAAACGACAGTCCCACGAGAACCGTCTCCTGCGGAACATCGCAGAACATTGTATCGAAAGCACTGGCGGGTTGCTCGTCGCCGAGGAGGAAACCGCGAGATTTGAGGAGATACGCGATGCGCTGGCGTCTCGCTCCATTCCGCATGAAGTCCTTGACGGTGACGCCGCCCGCGAAACGGAGTCTGCTCTGTCGTCTACTGTCGAACGGGCAATCAGCGTCCCCGACGCGATCGTCGACCAGTTCAGGTTGACAGTTGCGAACGCACAGAGTGCGGTAGAGTACGGTGCGACAGTAAAGACACGCGCGGAAGCGACGGACATCACTGTTGACGACGGAACAATCGACACAGTGACAGTGAAACACCAGTCCGTCCCGGCGAACGCAAGTGATACTGTTGATTCGAACAGCGAGACGAAAGCAGATGGAGGCCGACCTGGTGGGCAGTCAAGTGACGGGAAACCGGGCGAGACCAACGCCAAGAAAGGTCCCGGAGGACGCGGAACGGCACACACTCCTGGGGGGATGGACACTAGTCCATCGTTGCCCGACGAGGTCGCAGAGCAGTTTGAAACCGGAGCGAGCGTCTCGACGGAGAAAATCGACCCGGACTACGTCGTCAACGCAGCTGGTGCCTGGGCCGGTGCGGTCGCAGCACTCGCTGGCCTCGATGTCGAGTTACGGTACGTCGCGGGAACGACTGGTATCTTGCATGGGCGGGCTGTCGAAACGGTCATCACACACTGTGGCTCGACTGCCCAAGAAACGGTTGCTCCGTACGACCAGCAGATGGTTCTCGGTCCCACGCGGGAAGAAATTTCAGCCCCTGGCGAAGCCGCTGTCAAATCTATCGAACAGGTTCGGGAGCGAATGAGCGAGGTCGTTCCGGCTATTGCGGAAGGTCGTCTCCTCAGAAGACACTGCGGGGTGCAGTCGTGGCACCCTGACACGGAGAGCAAACATCAACACATCCTCGTCGACCACGGCGACCGAGACGGATGCTGGGGAATGACTACGATTGCAGGCGGTTCACTCACGACACACCGGTTCGTCGCCGAGCAGGTTGCCGACGACATCTGTGGGAAGTTCGGTATTCAGCGCGAGTGTCGGACGCACGAAATTCCGCTACCAGGGAGTGCAGAGCCAAAGCCACCACAGGTTGCGGGCGATGCACTCGGTCTCGAGGCGACAACTCCAGTGTTAGAACAGAGTGTGAAACGCCTCGGTGACAGAGCAGGTGACGTACTTGGTCAGTCGGGCTCGAACCCGGTCGTCTGTGAGTGTCAGTCGGTTACTCGCGCGGAGATACAGGACGCGATGGGAGACGAAACTGCAACCGAAAGCGACCTCCACGACGTACGGATTCGGACGAGCGCGACGAGCGGCGAATGTCAAGGTGGGCTGTGTGCACACCGAATCGCAGCCGAACTGTACCCGGAGTACGGCGGGGAGACAGTGAACTACGCGCTGGAATCGTTCCTCGACGGACACTGGGAGGGACAGCGACACGCACTCTGTGGAAAGCAGTTCGAGCGGGTCATGCGAACGTACATTCTCCAGACCGAGACGATGAATCAGGCAACACCGACGATAAAGCTCGTGCCGTCGAAGCGAGAGGACGTTGAGAAAGCGCTCGAGGAGGACGAGTCGCCTGTCTCTCCAAACACAATCGGGCTCACGACGTTCGACAACGGGGAGAGAGACGGTCGTCGTGAGCGACCAATGTGGGGTGAGGCGCCGCGATGACCCGCGTCGTCGTTGTCGGTGCAGGAATTAGTGGCTGTCTTGCGGCGCTCTCCGCCAAGCACGAAAACCCTGACGCGACTGTCCAACTCCTTTCGACTACGCCGGAGCGCTATGTGTACGAGCCCGGGACGATTGGCGTCTTCGGATACGTGGAAGGACGAACGAAACCCGTCCAGATGCCGACGTTCGATATTCGAAAGTTACCCGACGACCACCCCTACAGCCTCGTGGGAACGGACAGCATCAACGAGGCACTGGAGTACTTCGACGAACTGTTCGAAGACGACGACGTACTTCCCTACTTGAGCGGCGGGAACAAGAACGCTCTCGTACCGACCCTGAACGGGAACGTTCGGCCGGTGTCCCGGTATCCTGCTGGAATCGCCGCGGGGCTTGCGAGTAACCAGCGAGATATGCACATAGTCGGGTTCGAGCAACTGACCCACCTCGACGCCGAGCTCGCTGGTGACCGACTGGACGAGGCAGCCCCGTACGACGTCGAATCCACAACAGTCGAATTTCCAATCGAGGTAACGGAGTGTCCGCCAATTCGAGAGTTCGCATCTGTACTCGACGAGAACCGCGAGACAGACGACGGAGCTCCGGCTCGGGAAGCCCTTGCAAACGCCGTTCGTCCGAGCCTCGACATCGAACCCCGCGTTGGCTTCCCCGCGATACTGGGGCTGGAGAACCACCAGGAGGTCAGGAACGACCTCGAGTCGCTCTTGCAGGCAGAGGTGTTCGAAATACCAATCGGTGAGCCAAGCCTCCCAGGGCTCCGTCTTCGGAACCGACTGTTCGACCTGGTCGAAGCGGCTGGCATCGAACGAACCGAGGCGAGAGCTGTCGATGCAGAGGGAGGGACGGACTCAGTAGATGCCGTCCGTGTCGGCACAGAAGATGGCGACGGGAGAGAGCGAATCGAGGGCGATGCGTTCATTCTGGCGACGGGTGATTTCGCTGCTGGGGGGCTCGTCGGGACAGGTGACGATATCGTCGAGCCAGTGTTCGATTGCCCGATCGAACACCCCGACAACTACGTGGAGTGGTCGGCCGCCGACGCGCTCGGCGACCATCCATTCGCTCGGTTCGGCGTCGAGGTCTCCGACAGTCTGCAGCCCATACATAGTGGTGGCGACCCGCTGTACGAAAATCTCTTTGCGGCCGGAACAGTGCTGGGCGGGTACAACTTCGTCCGGGAACACTCGCGTGGTGGCGTCGCTATCACCACCGGGTACGAAGCTGGGCAGAGAGCCACAGACCAAGCCTAACTGTTTCGATTAAAAGAGGCGAGATTACGTCCGTGGATACCACGCCAGTGAGTGGTCGGCTTTCAGCGAGACTGCTACGTGCTGGCCGTGTTCGAACGTCTCGGCGTGGTTGTGGAGACAGCGAACGGTGGTTCCGCTGTTCAGTTCGACACGGTAGACGAACGTCGGGCCGTTGTACTGTCGGTGAATGATGCGCCCGTCAGCGGTAGCCTGATTGCTCGGCACGGCTTCGAGGTCGTCGGGTCTGACGAGCACGTCGATGTCCGCGCCGTCGTACGCGGCGACCGGTCCGTTCAGCTTCTCGGTCGAAAGATGACCAAGCTCTGTTTCGACCGTGTCGTCGATAACTCGGCCGGGAAGAAAGCTGGCGCGGCCGAGGAAACTCGCGACAAACCGGGATTCGGGGTTTTCGAACACGACCTCGGGTTTGCCAACCTGTTCGAGTTGGCCGTTATTCATGATTGCGACGCGGTCTGAAATCGAGAGGGCTTCCTCCTGGTCGTGCGTAACGGAAATAGCGGTGACGCCAGCCTCCTTCAGGATACGCCGAACCTCTTCACGCATCTCGATGCGGAGTCGGACGTCGAGGTTCGAGAAGGGCTCATCGAGCAGCAGTACTTCGGGCTCGGGTGCGAGCGAGCGGGCGAGGGCGACACGTTGCTGCTGGCCACCCGAGAGCTGTTCAGGCTGTTTGTCCCGGTGGTCAAGTAGTCCGACGAGTTCGAGGAGCTCGGTCGCTCGTTCTGTCTTTTCCTTCGGACTCCAGTGTTCGATTCCGAACGTGACGTTCTCTTCGACCGTAAGATGTGGGAACAGCGCGAAGTCCTGAAACACCAGTCCAACGTCCCGATTTTCGGACGGGACAAACGTACCGTCGCCAGCGACCACAGAGTCGCCGATGCGAATCGACCCCTCCGAGGGGCGCTCGAGCCCGGCAATCATCCGGAGCGTCGTCGTCTTCCCGCAGCCGGACGGGCCAAGTAGAGTCACCAACTCGCCTGCACCGACCGAGAGCGAGAACTCATCGACCGCACACTCCTGTTCGTATCGTCGTGTCAGACCAGTGATTTCGAGAACTGTCTCGCCGTCTGTCAGCTCGGGTTGGGCCTCTCCAGCCCACCTGCTCTCGACGACAGACTGTGAACCTATCTCAGATTCGGTTTCGAGGTTACTTCGACTCATGGTCTCCAGGTCGACTGGTCATCTCCGCGCGCACCGAACGCCACAGACGAGCCACTCGATTGTTTCTACAGTATCTTTTTAGGGCGGCCAAAAATATCTATCGGTATTTCCCGAGGTGGGATAACTGGGGCGCAACTGTGATGTAATAGACCAAAACGTACACGTCAACTCCGGGAAAGAATGATGCATGGAGGTTGCACTTCTCGGTGCGTCGATGACACCTTTCGGAGATCACGAGGAGTGGGTCCGCGATCTCGCGGCCGACGCAGCCCTCGCGTGTCTGGACGACGCCGGATTCTCGGGAGACGACGTGGACCACCTGTACCTCTCGAACATGGCGAGCGGCGAGTTCGAAGGGCAGACAGGCGTAATGAATGCACTCGCTCACGATATCGGTGCAATTCCAGCGTACACGCAGCGTGTTGGACAGACCTCAGCATCGGGCGGGGCAGGACTGTACGCTGCGTGGCAATCGGTGGCGTCTGGGGCGAGCGAGATGACGCTGCTCGTTGGGGCCGAGAAAATGACTCACCGGAGCACGGGCGAGGCGGGAGACATCATCGCCTCACTCACTCACCCCGCCGAGTACGCCCATGGAGTGACGCTTCCCTCGTTCGCCGGCCTCACAGCGAGAGCATATATCGATAAGTTCGACGTACCTCGGGAGAGTTTAGCTCACGTCGCAGTCAAGAACCACGCAAACGCCTGCAAGAATCCCGATTCCCAGTTCAAGAAGGAAATCGACGTCGAAACCGCTCTTTCGAGTCCAGTGGTCGCCGACCCGCTCAGACTCTACGACTACTGTCCCATTACGGATGGGGCTGCAGCGTTGCTGTTTTGCCCTGTGTCTGTCGCTAGAGAGTACACCGACGAGTTTGTCGTTCTCTCGGGTGTCGGCGGGGCAACAGACACCCACGTCGTCCACGAGCGGGAGGACCCGACGTGGATGGGTGCTGTGGCGAAAAGTGGCGAGCAAGCGTTCGAGATGGCAGATTGTGGCCCCGACCATATCGACGTAGCGGAGCTCCACGACATGGTGACGCTTTTGGAAATGCTTCAGCTCGAGGCCTTCGGCTTCGCCCCGCGAGGGGAGGGCTGGAAGTGTGCGATGGACGGAGAGACAACACTGGACGGCACTTTACCGGTAAATCCCTCGGGCGGGCTAAAGGCGCGGGGACACCCACTCGGTGCAACCGGGGTCGCCCAGGCAGTCGAAATTTATCGGCAGCTACTCGGCGAAGCAGGAGAGCGCCAGGTTGAGGCCGAGCGCGGACTGACCTGTAACGTCGGCGGGTTCGGGAACTGCGTCACGAGCGCAGTTCTGGAGGTGAGCGAATGAGCGAGGACACTGCCACGTCACAAGAGGATACAGCAGACTCCCCAAAACTACTTGCTTACGGCTGTGTAAACGGCCACTTCACCCATCCGTCCCACTCACGATGTCCGAGTTGTGGTGAACCACAGACCGAGACAGCGGACCTGACATCGAGAGAAGCGACGGTTGTCACGTGGACGCGCGTGACTTCGACACCTCCCGGCGTCCGAGAACCCAACATCCTCGCAATCGTCGAGTTCTCCCTCGAGCCAGAGCGGGTTCGTGTTCTCGGTGGTGCGACGGAGGAAGTCACAGTCGGTGATGAAGTCCGGCCGGTGTACGTCGATAGGCTCCGAGACCCCGAACAGAGCGTTCGAGAAGGGACCGCACAGTCCTGGGACGGCTTCCGGTTCGAACCCGTCTAGACCGGCCTGTTACACTACAAGCGATGTTTCAGTCATCAGAAAACCCATTCGAGTAGGTGTGTATGTCGACGGCATGAACGCGTACTGCTCGCGGAGAGCGTTTCTGGTCGGTGCAGGGGCCGCGCTCGTTGGAGGTTGTACGTCCTTCGCCGGCGAGAGTACCCCTGAGACTCCGGAGGCCCTCGATTCGGAGTGGCGGCTTCCGGGTTACGACCATCGGATGCGGAACTACACGCCGGCATCCACTGGCCCGAAGAGCGAGATAACGGAAATCTGGGCTGACGAGTGTGACGGTTCCTGCTCTCCGCCAGTCGTCGCCGACGAGCGGCTGTACGTCGGTTCCGACGACGGTGGTGTGCGAGCGCTCGACGCACGAGACGGGGAGGAGCTCTGGGAAGTATCCGTGGGCGATAGTGCTGGCCAGCCACAGGTCGGTACCGTACTCGTCTACGTCGTCGCGGATGAGTCGACTGTCGCGCTCTCACCGGATACCGGCCAGGAGGAGTGGCGAATCGACACTGTCCCGGACGTCTCACACTCCTCGTATAAGCGACAGGAAACACCCTCCTCAGCAGGGTTTCTCACCACGCCCCACGGACTCTACGTAGTTCGAGAGTCAGAAGAGGCGTGTCCGGACGAAATGGACGAGGATACGTGCCCCTCGGGAGCGGGTGATGAGCCGACGACCGCGGCGATGGTGTCTCGGTACCACCCGGAAGACGGTGAACTCCTCTGGGAGGAACCAATATACGACCCGCTGAGTGCACACCTTTTCGCTAGCGAAGACTCCGTGTTTGTGTCCTCAGAGGGGAGCGGAACGCTCCCATGGCACCTGAGCGCAGAAAATGGACGAGTTGGTGAGGAACCCAGACGAATTAGCCATGGGCCGGTAGAACACTGTTACTCGGACGGAACAGTCTTCGGTTTCGATAATTGGAACGGGATTTACGTGCGACGGGAGGTTACTGAGAACTCGTTCGACACCGTCGTTTCCGAGGGTGCGGCCATGACCGTTGAGAGCCTGGCGACCGACGGAGAGCGATGTTACATATCATCGAGTGGCGGTGGCGGAACGGAGGGCGTTGCCTGTCTCTCGATGGATGGCGAGCAGTTGTGGACGCACGAACTCGAAGGATTCGTCGGGATGCCAACAGTCGCTACTGACGTCGTCCTCTATCGCGATGAAGAGACGCTCTATTGCGTCAACCCGGAGGACGGGGCCGAACTGTGGACCCGGTCGGCGGCGGCCATGGGCACCCAGTTCGCACTCGCCGACGACGTGGTGTTCACAGTCGACGACGGAACGGTGCGGGCGTACCGAGCTACGTAGTGACCCAACAAATGGGCCGATACAATCAGCACACGTAAGTGTCGGCATGTGCCACCGGAACACATGGTAGGTCAGGCGTCGGCTCCCGGCGCAGGGACGGTTTTGAACGCGTTAGCGACCGGTATTGGTTCGGCGTTCGCTATCGACGTAGACGTCACAGCGACAGTATCGCTGACAGCAGATGACGGTGTTACTGGGTCGGTCACTGGTGTCGAAGACGCGGATACGCGCCTGGTTGAGCGCTGTGTCGAACTGGTCACCGAGAGATACGGAAGCGGTGAAGGCGGAACCGTACGGACCGAGAGCGACGTTCCGATGGCCTCAGGGTTGAAATCCTCCAGCGCGGCGGCGAACGCGACCGTGCTTGCCACGCTCTCGGCGCTCGGCGCGGAGGACGAGGTTCCCCGAGAGGACGCGGCCCGGCTGGGTGTTCAGGCAGCACGTGAGGTCGGCGTCACCGTCACCGGGGCGTTCGACGACGCCAGTGCGAGTATGCTCGGTGGGGTCACCGTCACCGACAACGAGGCCGATGAACTACTCCACCGCGAAACGGTACCGTGGGACGTGCTGGTCTGGACGCCGCCCGAGCAGGCGTTCAGCAGCGACGCGGACACCGAGCGCTGTCGCCGGATTTCGCCGGTTGCAGACCTCGTCGCCGACCTGGCGCTAGACGGCGAGTTCGAGCGTGCGATGACCGTCAACGGGTTCGCGTTCTGTGCCGCGCTCGAATTCTCACCGGAACCGATGCTGGATGCTCTCCCCGATGCTGCGGGCGTGTCGCTATCCGGAACCGGTCCAAGTTTCGTTGCAGTCGGGGAGAGAGAAACGCTGAGCGCTGTCAACGAGCAGTGGAAGGCGCGACCGGGAACCACATTACTTACGACGACGCAATCGAACGGAGCACATATCCATGACTGATACGAGTACGACAACGGACGGGGGGGTCAATCCGGAGGAGATGTCCCTGGAAGAACTGCGCGAAGAGATACAGGGAATAGACCAGGAGCTCGTCGAGCTTATCGCCAGGCGAACCTACGTGGCCTACACGATTGCCGAGGTGAAAGAAGAACATGGGCTGCCGACGGTTGACGAAGACCAGGAACAGCGGGTGATGGACCGCGCTGGAAGGAACGCCGAGCGGTTCGACGTCGACGCGAATCTGGTGAAGGCGATTTTCAGGCTCCTCATCGAGTTGAATAAGGTGGAGCAGCGGGAGTCCCGCTAATCCAGTAGCATTTTCTCCCTGCTAGCCGTTGCACCGCATATGAAGGCCGTCCAGTTCACCGAACACGGCGACAGGGACGTCATCGGATACGGTGACCACGAGAATGTGGAACCGGGCCGCAAAGAGGTTCGCATCGAGATGCGAGCCGGTGCGTTGAACCATCTTGACGTCTGGACACGACGTGGACTTCCGGGAATCGACCTCGAGATGCCACATATCCCGGGTAGCGATGGGGCTGGAGTCGTCGACTCAACTGGTGACGAGGTCACTCGCTTCGAACCCGGGGACCGGGTTGCGGTGTCCGCGGGTGTCAGCTGTGGGGAATGTGAGTTCTGTCGTGACGGCGACCGGACGCTGTGTGTCAACTACCATATCATCGGCGAACACGTCCGGGGCGTCCACTCGGAGTACGCCGTGGTCCCCGCAGAGAATCTGGTTCACGTGCCGGAGCACGTTGACTGGGAGACGGCTGCCGCTGCCCCGCTCGTCTTCCAGACGGCGTGGCGAATGCTCCTCCATCGTGGTGACCTCAGACCCGGAGAGTCGGTTCTCGTCCTCGGAGCGAGCGGCGGTGTCGGCCACGCCGCCGTCCAGATAGCAGACTACGCAGGTGCAGAGGTCTATGCGACCGCCAGCAGTGACGAGAAGCTCGAGTATGCCAGGGAAATCGGCGCGGACCACGTCATCAATTACGAGGAAGAGAGCTTCGCCAGGCAGATACGCGAGCACACCGGTAAACGTGGCGTCGATATGGTCGTCGACCACATCGGGGCAGCCACGTGGCAAGATTCCCTCAAGAGCCTGGCAAAGGGCGGCCGAGTCGTGACCTGCGGCGCGACGACAGGGCCCAGCCCGGAGACGAACATCAACCGCATCTTCTGGAACCAGTTGCAGGTGATTGGATCGACGATGGGGACACCTGGTCAGGTCGACGACGTGCTCGAACTCGTCTGGGACGGGACCTTCGAGCCGCGCATCCGACAAGTTCTCCCCATGAGCGAGACAGCCGAAGCCCATCGGCTCCTCGAAGAGCGTGAGGGTTTTGGCAAGGTAGTCGTAATCCCAGACGAACGGTATGACAGATAAACCGGCGGCGGGTCGCGGGAATGAGCAATCGGAGCCTCGACAGTCGAAAGAGGCCGAGAAGGAGCAGACGCCGCACCCGCCCCGGTATCATCCACCGCCTCAGGACCAGTTCGACTGGCGTGGCTGGCTGCTCGTCGCGGTTATATTTGTCTCGTTTCTCGTGGTTCCCGCAACGATTCTGTACCTACCAGAGGCCCACGAATTCATCGCGTGGACCGGCCTGTCATGGCGACAGGCCTACCTCACGCTACCGCTCATTCCAGCCGTACTGCTCGGCGCGACTGCAATATGGGCGGCAGTGAGTTCGCGGTCGTCAAATTAGAGACGCGCCGTTCGTCCGATGTCGTAGTTATTCGTCTTCTTTTTCTCCGTCGCTGTCGTCCTCGACGTCCTCGAAGTCGGCGTCGACGTACTCCTCGCCCGCGCTCGCAGCGCCAGCATCTGGTCCGCCTGCCCCACCGCCCATACCGCCAGGTCCGCCGGGACCACCAGCAGCGCCGCCCATACCGCCGGGGCCGCCCGCTGCGGCACCGTCACCCGCCTGCTGAGCCTGCTGCTGGTACATCTGCTTGCCGATTTCCTGCAGTTCTTCGGATAGGGATTCGGCAGCTTCCTCTAGCTCTTCTTTCGTCGCATCCTCGTCGTCGACGACCTCTTGGAGGTCCTCGATTCCAGCCTCGATGGTCTCGCGGACATCGTCGTCGACGGCGTCCTCGTTCTCGTCGAGGAGCGTCTCTGCACGCTGAACCGTCGCCTCCGCTTCGTTGCGCGCCTCGATCCGTTCACGGCGCTTCTGGTCTTCCTCCTCGTGTTTTTCGGCTTCCTCCTGCATCTGCTCGATTTCCTCATCGGAGAGGCCAGCGCCACCCTCGATGGTGATGTCTTCCTTGCTTCCGGACGCCTGGTCTTCCGCGCTGACGTTGACGATACCGTTCTCGTCGAGTGCAAACGTGACCTCTATCTGTGGGACACCTGCAGGCGATGGTGGGATGCCAGTCAGGCTGAACTCCCCGAGGAGTTCGTTCTCCGCGGCGATTTCGCGCTCGCCCTGGAAGACACGAATCTGGACCATCGTCTGGTTGTCCTGAGCGGTCGTGAAAATCTTGGACTCCTCGGTCGGGATGGAGGTGTTTTTTTCGATGAGACGCTCGAAGAGGCCACCCTTGACCTCGACGCCCAGGGAAAGCGGCGTTACGTCGACCAGCACGATGTCGTCGACGTCGCCGGAGAGTACGCCGCCCTGGATGGCAGCACCGAGCGCGACCGCTTCGTCCGGGTTGACGTTCTTCTTTGGCTCCTGGCCAGTCAGTTCCTCGACTTTCTCCTGTATCATCGGCATCCGAGTGGAGCCACCGACGAGGATGACCTCGTCGATTTCGTCCTTGCTCAGGCCGGCGTCGTCCAGTGCAGTCTCCGTCGGACCGACCGTCCGCTCGACGAGGTCGCTCGTCAGCGATTCGAACTTCGCCCGCGTGAGCGAGGCTTCGAGGTCCTTCGGTCCTTCGTCGTCGGCCGCGATGAAAGGGAGGTTGATTTTGGTTTCTTTCCGGCTCGAGAGCTCGATTTTCGCCTCCTCGGCGGCCTCAGTGAGTCGCTGAAGGGCCTGCTTGTCCTCCCGGAGATCGATGCCGTGCTCGTCTTCGAAGTCGTCGGCCAGCCAGTCGATAATCGCGTGGTCCCAGTCGTCGCCGCCGAGTTCGTTGTCGCCGTTCGTAGCGACGACCTCGTAGATGCCGTCGGCAAGCTCGAGGATGGACACGTCAAACGTACCACCACCGAGGTCGTAGACGAGCACTGTCTGGTCGGAGTCGTCGTCGACACCGTAGGCCATCGCTGCGGCCGTCGGCTCGTTGATGATACGTTCGACCTCGAAGCCAGCGATTTCGCCAGCGTCTTTGGTCGCTTGTCGCTGACGGTCCGAGAAGTACGCAGGGACGGTGATGACGGCCTTCTCGACCTCGTCGCCCAGGTACTCTTCGGCGTCGCGTTTGATTTTCTGGAGAATCATCGCCGAGACCTGTTCGGGGGTGTAGTCCTCGCCGTCAATTTCGACGGTGTAGTCGTCCTCACCCATGTGGCGTTTGATAGACTCGACTGTGTCGTCGGGGTTCTGGACTGCCTGATTTTTCGCAGGATTGCCAACGAGCTGTTCGCCGTCTGAGAAGGCCACGACGGAGGGTGTCGTCCGATTACCTTCACTGTTGACGATTATTTCCGGGTCGCCACCTTCCATGACCGCGAACGCGCTGTTCGTGGTCCCGAGGTCGATACCGAGAATCTTGTTGCTTGCCATGTTATGAGTAAGTACCTGATTCCTCCGGTTAAAAGTTGCTAGATACAGCGATTGTGTGTCGCCGCCACAAGCCGTTGTACCGTACTTTTCTGACGAGGTCTCAGCTAAACCCAAATGTTATAATCGTAGTGCAAATCTACCGAAAGCCACAGTTCGGAACGAGCTTGACCTACAGTTCGTCAGTACAGTTTAGGTAGTCACGACGAGCTTTCCAACACTCTCGCGGTTTTGCATCGCCTCGAACGCGGCCCGTGTCTCCTCAAGCGTGTAGAGGTCGTCTATTTCTGGGGTCAACTCGCCAGCCGCAACGAGACCAACAAGTTTCTCCAGCGCGGTCTGGGTAGCCATCTTGCTCCCGATTATTCGCTTCTGGCTGACGAACAGGCTCGGAATTGTAATTTCGGAGTGGCTCCCTGCAGTGCGCCCACAGACGACGACGGGTCCACCCCGGCGGACGACAGACAGTCCGATGTCAGTGTACTCACCGCCCATATGGTCCAGAACGACGTCAGCAGTGCCAATGGTCTGAACTCGTTCCCGTATGAGCTCGGGGTCGGTGGCTTCAATCGCGTGGTCCAGCCCCAGTTCGGTGAGTCGACCCAGCTTTTTTGATGACGAAGAGGTACCGATAGTTCGCGCGCCGAGTACATCGGCAAGTTGCACGGAGGCCACTCCGACGCCGCCAGTCACACCGGGGATGAAGATAAGGTCGGCAGGCTCGGCGTTGGCTCGCTGAAGCATCTGATAGGCAGTCATATACGCTGTGGGAAGCGCTGCAGCAACCGTCGTCTCGACGGCGTCCGGGAGCGTAACGAGCCGGTCTGCAGGAACGGCTGCAGCCTCTGCGAGACCGCCGTGGTAGAGTGAAAACGACTCACATAACGTTTCGGGGCCTTCACGACAGTATCGACAGGTTCCACAGGTTTCGTTCGGACAAAGGACGACACGGTCACCCGCCTCGACTGTGGAGACGCCTTCACCTGTCTCTTGAACAACGCCAGCCACGTCGAGACCGCTTACAAACGGTAGTTCGATACCTTCGACTGTAGCAGAATCGCCTTCGAGAATCCATAGGTCGTGGCGGTTCAGAGAACACGCCTCGACGGAGATTACTGCTTCTCCGGGCCCCGCTTCGGGCTCGGGCGCCTCTATGACCTCTAGTCCATCTGGTCCGGTTAACTCTGTAAATGCAGCAACGTTCATCGTCTACACCGTTCACCGTCCAACACATTAAATCAGACTCTCTCTTGGAACATCAGTATAATCGGCCGTCCGTGCCACGAACTGGGTAGTGAACTACTCGTCGCCTGCCAGCGATCCGTCGCTGACAGCGACCTGTGCAGGACGGAGTACTTTCTCTCCCATGACGTAGCCCGGACGATGGACCTGGGCGATTGCGTCCTCTGGCTGGTCGGAGGCGATGGTGGCGAGGACTTCGTGTCTACGGGGGTCTGTCTCGCCACCGACTTCAGGTTCGATGCGCTCGACGTTCTCGCGTTCGAGCTGCTGGTCGAACTGGTCGAGTGTCGATTCGATACCACCACGGATATCAGCATCTTCGTCCTGTTCGAGGGCTCGGGCGAGGTTGTCGCGAACGTCCAGTATTCGCTCGACGAAATCCTCGGTAGCGCGCTGCTTCTCGTCTTCGAGACGCTGTTTCTGTCGCTTCTTGTAGTTCTGGAAATCCGCCTGTTTCCGCGCCAGGCGAGATTCCAGGTCGTCTGCGCGCTCCCGGTAATTGTCGACTCTGTCGTCGAGCCTCTCTATTTCGGCCCGCATTACCGCCAGCGTCTGGGCCAGCTTCCCGCTCGGCATCGCGTCGAGTTCGTCGATCAACTCCTCGCTGACCGTTATCTCCTCTGCATCGATTGCAGTCTCGACATCGGCTGCCTCGGCTTCGCCCCCTTCGTCAGTAGCCCCATCCGGCTCGTCACCTGCGAGAATGTCCGCAAGTACGGCCTCTACGTCGTCGTCCGGCGCTTCAGCCAACTCCGAGAGAAACTCCTCGACTGACTCTGACGGTTCGACGTCGCCGTCAGCTCGGGACTGTTGTTCCTCAGAGATGATATCCTCCTGCTGGTCGTCAGCCGGTTCTGACTCCGTGTCAGGGTCGTCTGCGTCCTGCGTAGTCATATGCGATACAACATTGTTCGGAAATAAAAAGCACGCGACACAAGGTCGGTGCCCCGAGTGAGGAGATATTTATCTCCACCGCCCCAGATATCCGATATGCAAACACACATCGTCCCGGTCGGTTTCGATTATGACCGGGTTATCGCACCGCTGGTGCGTGAGCAGATGGACGTCGACCACGTCGTCCTCCTGAAAGGCGACGTGGGCAGCCAGGCGAACGTCGAGTACTCCCGCCGGCTCGCGGAGAAGCTCGAACAGGATTTCAGGAGCCTCCTCGGGGCGGAAACCGAACAGTACGTCATCGGTGACGTCTACGACTACGACGCCGCCTTTGAGCAGGCGTTCGACCTCATCTTACAGGAGCTCGACCGTGATGGGTCTGACGAAGACAGCGAAGTCTGGGTCAACATCTCGGCGATGCCGCGAACAGTCTCGTTCGCCTTTGCGACCGCAGCACACTCGATTATGGTCGAGCGTGAGTCCGACAGAGACCGCATTCACACCTACTACACTGTTCCCGAGAAGTACCTCGAAACCGAACTCGCCGAGGAGCTCCGCGCCCAGCGTCGACTGCTGGAGGAGCTACAGGACGGGACAGACACGCGAACCGATGAGAACGTTCAAGACCGAATCGATAGCAGGCTGGAAAGCGCCCAGAATCTACTTTCGGAGTTCGACGAGCGCGGAACGACAATCGGTGCGAAAGAGATAGACGGCAGCCACGTTGTCGAGCTACCGGTGGCGTCGTTCTCAAACGTCAAGCCCTTCGAGGAAGTCATCCTGTTCACCCTCGGCGAGCACGGCGCGTTCGACTCCGTCTCGGAGCTGGCCCAGCAGCTCGCGAGAGAACTAGGTGAAGAGTGCACCGACTCGTTCCGGTCGAAAGTCATCTACAACGTCGACCGGCTGGGGCCAGGCGGAAAGGGGTACATCGAGCAGGAATCACACGGAAAATCGTACCACACGACGCTGTCACGAATCGGTCAGCTCTGGGTTCGTGCACACTCCAACCGCAACCAGGAAGACCAGCAGTTCGACCACTCGTTGTGACGAATCGAGGAGTAAAACCGAAGCCATTATTCTATCGGACGTTCGATTGAGCAATAATGGCGCGTCGAGTCACTGCCACGCTGGTTTTCGTATCCCTCGTAGTAGGGGCGTCTACGCCCCGCTAACACCACCTAACTCGGCGCTGTACAGTTCGCGACTAATCACGTTCCGTTCGACAGGGACACGGTATCGCATCTATCCGAGCAGGAAGGGCCACACCAACACATGAGTGAGACAGAACCACCTACGAGCGACGAATCGTCAGAGAACAACGAGACAGAGAATGACGCCACCTTCGACCGCGAGGGCTTGAGCGGAGAGTACGACCCGACCGAGGTCGAACCCGACTGGCAGGACCAGTGGGTAGCGGAGAAAACCTACGCCTACGGTGGGGACTCCGACACGCAGTACAGCATCGATACGCCGCCGCCGACAGTCTCTGGTGACTTGCACATGGGCCACCTCTACGGCCTCACCCTCATGGACTTCGTCGCCCGCTTCAAGCGGATGTACGGCGACGACGTCTTCTTCCCGTTCGGGTACGACGATAACGGCATCGCCTCCGAACGCCTCACAGAGCGCGAACTCGGCATCAACCACAGCGACTTCACCCGACGGGAGTTCCAGGAGAAGTGCCGTGAGGTCTGCCGCGAGTACGAGAGTGAGTTCACCGAAGACGTCCAGTCGCTTGCCATCTCCATCGACTGGGACAACACCTACAAGACTATCTCCCCAGAGGTCCAGCGAATCTCTCAACTATCTTTCCTCGACCTCTACGACCAGGGGCGGGAGTACCGTCAGCGTGCACCGACAATCTGGTGCCCCGATTGTGAGACTGCAATTTCGCAGGTCGAACAGGAGGACCTTGATAAGGAAACCAAGTTCAACGATATCGCATTCGAGATTGTCGAAACTGGCGACGGAGAGAGCGACCAGGAGACGTTCACCATCTCGACGACCCGACCCGAGCTACTCCCCGCCTGTGTCTCCGTATTCGTCCACCCCGACGACGACGAGAATCAGCATCTGGTCGGCGGCACTGCACGGGTCCCACTGTTCGGGCAGGAAGTCTCCATCCTCGAAGACGACCGCGTCGACATGGATACTGGGAGCGGTCTCGTGATGTGTTGTACGTTCGGTGACCAGAACGACATCGAGTGGTACCAAGCCCACGACCTCGACCTCCGAATCGCCATCGACGAGTCGGGAACTATGACCGATGTCGCCGAAGCGTACGAGGGGCTGACCACCGAAGAGGCCCGACACGCAATCATCGAGGACCTCGACGAAGCGGGCTACATGCTCGAAT
>LKMJ01000465.1_pt1 | contig 30803 bp, 40 predicted proteins | sample 643391 | NCBI WGS metagenome assembly LKMJ01 (sample SAMN04112250, study PRJNA286221) | soda lake metagenome | biome: soda lake; feature: Kulunda Steppe; material: water; isolation source: sample PL-Br10 brine of Picturesque Lake | place: Russia: Kulunda steppe | collected 2010-07 | reverse complement strand
GGGTGCGCAGTCTAATTACACCCGGACGCTCGAACGGTGGGCCGACTACCTCGCCCTTATCAACGAGATCCAAGATCACAAGGTCGGCGAGGTTCGCGACATGATGGGTTACACCTACGAACGCCAACGGTGAAAATCGAATCGGGTTGGGACGACAGATGAGACAGCCTAACTGTGTCCGAAAGTGAAAATGCCTACAACACCACCGCATATCGAATACCGAGTCGGAGACTTTGTCGAGATCGCAGCAGAATACGCAGGCGAGGCCGCATTGGTCCACCTTGATCCACCGTGGGCTGCGCCAGCTCGATATGCTGGTCGGGGAGTAACATACGAAACGTGGCCGGTCACACCCGATGCACTCGATGATTTCCCCGACAGCGAACTCGAGCGCGATGAAATCAACACCGACCGATACATCTCGGAACTGATCGACGCCGCGATGGACTGCCTACAGGATGGCGGTTGGTTGCTACTTGATGGGGACAGCTACGCCGCCCCCAGATTCGAAGCCTATCTGAGAGACAACTACGGGGAGGTCAGGATCAACGATCAGAACGGCCGACCGTATCAGGGCGGTGGCCTACGGAAGCGAGGGCGGGTCTGCTATCACGCCAAGGATGGAACGCCAGATGGCTCGACTACGGGTAAGTACGGAAAGGAAAGCGGCTACCCAATCGTATTCGCTCACCGGGGAGAGACAGACCGAACCCTACCGAAAGCAGTCTGGCAGCCAGCGCGTCATCCACGGTGGACGGAGCCAACCGATGAATACGACCAAGGGACCGTCAAACCAATCTCGCCGTATCGAACCTGGATGGACGAACTCGTCGAGCCGGGAGAGCTCGTCATCGCAGGCTGTGCTGGCTCGGCTCCAGTGTTGTTGGCTGCCGAGCAACTTTGGGGAGATGAGGCAAACGCAATCGGCGTCGACATCAACGAAAGTGCCCGGACAGCCTACCGAACCCGCCGAGAAGCAGTCCTCTCACTGGAAACTGAGGAGACAGCAGGATCGGTTACGACACTCGGCGAATTCAACGTGTGAAGATGAGTTCAAGAGAGTTTGTATCGCTCAGAGAGGAGTAGAACTCGGAGAAGATTAGCCATGGCAGACACACCTGTTCAAGAAAAAGTCGAATCGATCGCCAACTGGCTCGGCGAGATATACAACAGCTACATGGAGATTTACAAGTGGGCCGACCACGCCCGGCTCACGAACGGGAGTGCAGGATTCTATATCGATGTCTACCCGACAAACAGCGAGACGCTACAGATCAAAGGCGAACGCTACGGCGAGCGAATCGACAAAACCTGTAAGGCAACGAAAAGCGACCTCGAGGAAACGCTGTCGCGAACCATTTGACCATCCCACACTCAAAGACTCATGAGCGAATCATCGACGCGGTCGACGGGCCAACAAGCACTGGAGAGTTTCGGCGTCACCTCTCACGAGCCCTCTCACGAACCCACAGACGATACTGAGGCAGAAACAAGGGACGAGGCTGACAGTCCACCAGAACTGGCTGCCTATTGGCCGGAACGGATCGAAGAAGACAAACTCTGGTATTCGGAGTACGTCGCCGAGGGTGAGCGATTTTACCTGCCACACGCAGACCACGTCTACGAGATAACCAACCTCAACGATAGCAGGACCGTCTTCTCGATGGTTCCGTGTGCGATTTCAAATACGGCAGGTGCAGACTTTCAGGACCCGCAGGATGGCGAAGAAGCCTACGTCAATAATATCTGTGCGCTGGCTGGTGCGCTTGAAGCGGGCGACGTAATCCATCTGGGCGAAAGCCGCCTACGAACAGTTGGCGAAACCACCTTCGTAACTTTCGGGACAGTTACGCTCGGCTTCGGCGCTGTCGTAGATGCAAGGTCACTTCTCAAATCGTTCGACCCACCAAACGGCCCGGAAACTGAAGATATAGCGAAACTCACTCCCGTTCTGAGTGAGACATCCGCAGAAGCCGCGCTGTACGCGCCACGCTCGGTCCTCAGCGAGTCGAGGCCTAACCCACCTACAACAACGCAACGCAACACATGGGCGTCTCAAGCGGCTCAGAACGTCGAGACACATTTCGTCCCTGTCCAGCCATACTCGAAATGGACCTTCTCGGACGACAAGATACGCGAATGGGTCGAATCGAAATTCAAGCCGGGCGAGACAATTCTCAACGCCTGCTGTGGAAAAACGAAGTTGACACCGCCGCCAGGAGGTGAAATCTTACGTAACGACGTCAACCCCGATCGCGATGCAGACTTCCACGTAGACGTCGCCGAGCTTGCGACCGTCGACGAACTCGAAGCCAAAAGCATCGACCGAATTATCTATGACCCTCCTTGGTCCCTGTACCAATCAAACCTGAGATACGAGAGCAATCACGTGTTCACGAAAGAAGGGGTAGACGACATCGACCTGAGCGAACTGCCGTTCGAGACGCCATCGCCAACCGAAAAAACGCAGATCGGTCACTCTCGACTCGCCAAAGAAAACTTTGATTGGCTGCTCAAACCCGGAGGCGAAATTATGGAGCTGACGTTCCACGGAACGGTGATGCCGCAACGTATGGGCTACGAGCGAATCGAGCGCGTGGTCTTCGACCCGTATGGCGAGGCCAAAGCCGTCATCGGGGGCATCGACAAGAAAGTCAGTAGAGGGTTTGACGACTTCTTCTGATGAGAAGTTGCTGTAAAAAGCGAGAACTTTTCAAACCTGAAAAGAAATCATGAGTGTAATGCCATCGGGTGACGGGGGTGATACAATCACTATCAGCGATATAGTCGCTGAGTTCGACGATCTAAACACGCCTGAAACACCAGCACACGAACTGTGGCTTGGCGCAAACTGGGTCAACGATCAGCTCGACATCGACCTCGCTAACGAAGGCCTCACCCGGATGAATCAAGAGGTGATGGTGGTCGAAGAGGCGAAGGAAGGTGGATACATCGAAATACATCACACACATCCTCGACCGATTCCAGCACACCTGAAAGCAGTAATCCCACAGACTCATTGTGAGATTGTTGGATCCGAAAGCCGGCTTCATACAGACCGAAACATCGTGCATACGATTGTATGGATCGTGCCAGAGTCGCTGGCAGACCAGTGGAAACAACCAGAACCAAACTTCGACCAGTACGAATCATTTGACGAGCACGACGGCGACATCGTTGTTGGCGACTCAGACGAAATAGATGCTCCTCACAATGACGAGTCTAATCCAGAATCGCAACCGAACCTCGAAGATCAGAACTACGAAAGGAAAACTCGAGATAGAACAGGTATTCGATTAACCAGTCTGTCACAGGCTGGATGGTGGCTCATTATCGGAGGAGTCACACTGTCAGTATCGGCTTTCTTCGTAAACATGAGCATTGGACACGGAGGTATCGACGAGGGGCTGCAAATAGCGACACACTTTGTGTCACTAGCAGACACCTTTGCCTCGGTTATGATAATAGCAGGTATCTTCGCAACCATGACAGGCTACATACTCAACTAAGGAAAATAACTCACATGACCCGAATCATCACAGACCCGTCTGATATGCCAGTAGCAGCAATTGGAGGGGTTATGGTGTACGTCACAGCATCGAGATTACTCAACGAAGGCTTCAACGCCTTTGATTTCACGTTCTTTGTATTGTTCGTGTTAGCCGTTGGCTTGACTCTCCACAAACAATTCTACGAAGTGAAATTGATAATGGAACATTCGAAGCAGACACAAGAACGGTAAACCGCTCCGGAGTCAAGCCCAAGGCAATCGGCCTGTTCCGCCTGTAGAGAGGCGAAGATCACAGAACGTAGAGCCTCAAACCGGGGAAACAGTTATATATGTGAAATTATGATATAGCACAACCGTGTCCTCTCAAAGTGACGACTTGGCCACCGGCAAAGACGATCGGCAAAAACTCCGGGCGTTATCAACCGTCGCAGAGGACTTAATGCTAGCAGAAAGCATTGAAGATGTTGGGGAAACATCTACATCCTATGCTTTATCCAGTTTTGACGCACCAGCAGGTTTCTGGAAATACAACACAACCGATGAGCGATTAATCCCTGTCACGCAGAACCGAAAGGCACACCAATACATCGACGAACAACCGACCTTCGATGGTGGTGAGTCTCTTGGTTGGGAGTTTTTCATCCAGAATCGGTTAGACTACTATTCTGATTTGCACTCGGAAGACGAACTATATAATCCAGAGACACCATTCAGATCAGAGGTTTTCATCCCGATCGAGTCCTGCGGACTATTAATTCTGGCATCAGTCGAGCGAGAGGCATTTTCGGCAGTAGACATAAAGATCCTAGAGCTGTTTCAGAACATTCTCATTCGGACAATGGAGCGGCTCAAACGGGAACGAAGTTATCGGACCAGTCAAGACATCTACGAACGTGTCTTCCGGCACAATATTCGGAACCGACTGAATGTTATCAAAGGAACTGCCGAGACAGTCAAAACAGAACAACTGGACGATACGACTGAAGCAGGCATTCAGCGAATCATCAACGCGAGTTCGAAACTCTATGAGACTGCCGAAACTGTCTCGATCATCCAAGACGTGATCCGATCACCACACCGCAAATCGACAATAAATATTTGCCACGTTATCGAGCGAGAATTAACAACCCTCGAGCAGAAGTTCGACTTTGTAGCGAAAAGAGAGTACGAATCGAGTGTAGGAGTAACCTGCCACGAAGAAATTGATGAAGCCATCTCAGAATTACTCACAAATGCAATAGTGCATAATGACGCCGACTCACCAGTTGTGAGAGTTAGTGTCGAAGAACACGAACGCTTCGCGTCTATTCTCGTCGAAGACAACGGCCCAGGTATTCCAGAAATCGAACTCGAAGTCATCCGAAAACAGAGAGAAACACAATTACAACACGGGAGTGGGCTTGGATTATGGCTGGCAGACCGAGTCGCCAGACACTCTGGAGGGACGCTGATGTTCGACGTCGACGACAGTGGAACCACCGTCGAAATGATCGTCCCGTACTAACCGTCTACAAACAACAGAAGCCTGCCGAACCGGAAAATCGCTCACAAGCTCGTGTTTTTATATACCGCAATTCAATGGTGATAATATAGTATGGAGGACAGCTCACATATACAGATCGCACAAACAAAACCGAAACCCAGAGCAGACATGCGGCCGTATCATCTCGTATCAAAATATGGGTGTAGAAACGGCCAAAAAATAAAAGCCGGCGGCCGAGACCTAAACCTCGTCAAACACGGAGATAACATCGCTACAAAGCATCAAGACTACGACGTATTCGCACCCAAATTATGGGTATATCTATGGAAAAAAGGCGGAGATGAGAACTCCTATTCAATCGAAGAAGTCATTGATCTCATCATGTGCAGCAACGGGTGCGATTCTCCATTGCGCTTTTGGCACACCCAACGGAAAATATTCTTACCAGCCATCGCAGACGGTCTTGAATTAGAGTCAATCGACGAAGACACATTCATTCATCACGATACTCATAGAGGGGCGTGCGATGCCTGCGGAACCGACAGAAGCGCGATTGCGACATTAGACCACCCTGTTGAGGCATACGATATCAAGCCGCCAATACACCTGTGTGCCACGTGCAAGGAGTTGCTCATCAGAGCAACAGACGAACTGCAAATCGACCGGCTTGAATTGCATCAACACCCGAAAAATAGCAAGAACCACACCCCCATCACCGCTCCAATAACGAACCGAAAACACAACCCTCAAGAAAAGAAATATGACGAACACGGCGGCCTACAAAACCTAGATGAGAATACGTTTGTCGAGATCGTCTCAGGGTTCGACAAAATCTCAGAAGGAACTGCACGCAGAATCTACGAACTCGGTATCACAGGAATACCAGAACTCAGTGAAACCCCTTATTCACAACTCGAAGAGGCCAATTTCGTCGGCAGGGCAACGGCAAAACATCTCCGTAACGGAGCTAACTCCTACCTCGAAGAACACGACAGCTAAAGCGACGGGGGAAGCCAGAATGCCTAAAAATAATCAAAACAGTGGCGAAGAGCAAAAAAACGAGAGCGAACACGACGCTACATTGCGTGTATTCGACACAAGCGACCGACTCGGGAAGAAAGTGATATCATGGCAATGGTCAGATGGGAGACGTACAATATCACCAGATGAACACGAAGTGGCTGAACGCTTAACAAGAGAGGCAGAAGATCGCTATGACGCCGATGCACACGAACACGGAACCGTCGTGGGTCGTGTCTGGATGGAAGATGAGACAGACAAAGACATCGAATGGGTAGAACTCGACGATGATAACTGAGAACATTACCAACAGAGGCGTTGTAGGGTCTCGACCGAACGCAGGAAGGAAAGTCCTCTTTGCGCTCACGATGGAACTGATCTGGCTTTCTGTGAGCCTCTTTGGTGTCTATCTATACATCTACGGTTATCCACCAGACGCTATCGCAGGGGTCGCTTCGTTCTGGCTCATGGCAACCATAGCGAATCTAGTCGACGTGCATCACAGCTACGTTCTCGCCTGGATATTCGACGATATCAATATCGCCAGCAGACAGAACACCAGTAAAAGTGAAGTTGAATAGCGAAAAATCAACGCGCGGTGATCTAAGAGTGAATACATCTCAGCAACCCCAAGGTCAAGGTACAGAAGAACAGACAGACGTTCTGAAACTGGCATCATTAACTGATTCACACTCGCTTACGATCATTGCAGCCGTTGCAGCCAACGGTGTCATCGGGAACAGTGGCGAGCTCCCATGGCATCTCCCAGAGGATCTCGGTCACTTCAAGCAAACAACGACCGGCCATCCAGTGATCGTCGGTCGAAAAACATACGAAAACATCTACTCACGACTCGGGGGGTCGTTCCCTGATCGAACCACAATCGCCCTTTCGCGGCAGTTAACGATCCCGACAGACGACAACGCACTTCACGCCCGCGATCTCAGCAGTGCGATCAAAGCGGCAATGGCCGATGCCGAACGTCGCGAAGTCGAAGACATCTACATCGCTGGAGGGAGATCGATCTACGAAAAAACGCTCCCTATTGCAGACAAGTTACTCCTGACCGAACTCAACGACCCCTATCCAGGCGATGTGACGTTCCCGAAGTGGGATGAACTGCAATGGACTGAAACCAATCGAGACGATCACGACACATTCTCAATTGTGACTTACGAGCGCAACACTCAGTAATGCACCGGCCAGTTACTCTCTCAGCAGCCAAAAGCGGAATCCTTTGCTGAATAGATCTGAAAAGAAGAAGAAGTTGTAGCACCTTTGTAAGCTCCGGGATCAGCTGAGAGGTCTCGGAAGTATGAGTGCTACTCAGGTTGATCTCGGTGAATTCAATATCGGGATTTCCTATAACGAATCCATATCAGGCGGCCAACGGTATGAACGAAACCCGTTATTGGGGTTCAGGTCGCTCCCGGACGCCCCAACGCTTACCGATGATATCGCTGCGGCCCGAAACGTAGATTGGGTCATCTACACAGGCCGATATCCACACGTCTTTGATGCGGCTCGACTCGGCTTCGGAATCGGCCACCGAGAGGACAACCCCTACCAATGGACGCCATCTGAGGTTCGCCTTCCCGTTCATTTTCTAGATAACGACTATCGAGACGCCGACCTTGATCGATTCATCGAGCGCGTACAACGCTACAAGCCAGAAATAGCTGTCCTCGGAGACATATACGACATAGGCAGTCTCGACGAACACCTCGAAGCCGCAGAAAAAATCTGGAACGAGTATCCAAGCATCGAACTGATCCTTGTCCCGAAATGCAAAGAGGTCCTCGAGGAGATACCCGAAGACTTCATCCTCGGCTTCCCGAACGGGAACTCCGAGATACAGGCACTCGACATTGCTACCTACGAAGAATGGCGGAATCTCCCACACCGGCTGCACATTCTCGGTGGAACGCCGCTGTCGACATACGATTGCATCGTCAACCTAACACGGAGGAGCATTACCGATACACCACCTGCCAATATTGCCGGCCTTGATTGGAACGGGTATCAGTTATACGCCGAGCAGTTTGGCAAATACGCCGCAGTCGAAGGTGGGTGGAACAGAAATCTCGCAGATCAATACATCCCGAAACGAGATTTGATTCGGTACTCGCTGTTAAACGCCAAGCACTTCTGGGTAAGCAAAAGCATCTGGCCCGGTGCGACTGTCGAGGACCTCCAAAAACGAGAAACACTGTTGAAAGCGAATAACGGCGGGCCAGTCGATATTGAAACCACCTCCGACGCTCGTGAACTACTGTTATCGCCACCGCCAAATAGCAATCGTCACAGCGACCCACTGTACCGGACTGACAAAACGCAAACAGAGATCATGGAGCCGCTTTCACCAGCAGCCAGTTTGTTCAGACGGCTCTCATGGACACCCGCCGGAACACTCTCCGGTCGGGTATCTTACTCGCCGCCGAAAGCACACTTCTCGGAGGCAACCTGTACCGGCTGTGGAGCACACATCCTTTCAGAACCGGAAGCCTGCGTCTCACCATTAGATGAATTACCCAAACGCATCACGCTGCAACTAGTCTCCTACGAGCACGAACATCGTGAGGAGACTCATGACTACGAATCGGTGAGTCGTGACGGGCCGCGAAAACTCGAAACAGATGTCCTTTTCCCGGCAATCCACTGTTTCTGTTCAGATGGCTGTCGAAAACGAACCGAATACCGCACACCAGACCTACTTTTCGATTCTGATGTAAGCAGACCAAGCGGATGGCCCGAACCATCGACCATCTGCAATATCGAAATTTCAGTTCCTCAGTGAGAAAAAACCAGTATAAATACCCACCGCTGCACGGAGACAACTCGGCTGTCGCAAGCATTTATTTACTAACCCAATCAAAATTCACTATCGATGGACACAAAAAACAGTCCACAGACCACTGTATCGAAACTATACGAAATGCCGGTGTATTCGCTCGAAAACGCACCGGCAGTTAGTACAAATGAAGTCGGCGGTAGCTCAGACGAAGATTCTTCGCCGCCAGAAGAACGAATCAGGATCAATATCGATCGAAAGGCAGGATACATCACTGCCGAAAAAACGACAAGAATCTCAGCGAGAACGTACGCATTCGACATCGTAGATGCAGACACACAGAAGTGCAAACACCGTGATGATATCGACCAGCTCCCAACCGAAGTAATCCACGCAGTCTACGACACTGGCTTCAGCCTCGTAGACTATGACCCTCTCGGTGAGTGGTTCCATCTCTGGCTCGAAACACGGCTCATTCGAGCGCAGATTAACTCACTGGAGTTTGCTGAAGCAGACAAACTCGCGAGAATCGTACACGAAGAAACCAATCTGGCTCTCGCACACCTCGACGAACTCATCGGTGCGAGATTTGTCGCAGGAAATCACGACGACTACACTGAATTAGAGAACAACGGGAAATTTGCCATCGCAAAAAAACAGTTCCCTGACGGTACAGAGCGTCCAGTCGGAGCAGACAACGTACTAGGGCAACGATCATACGGAGACTCTCGAGGCACTGTCGTCAGAAGATCGGCTCCGCACCTGCTATTAGAACAGCCAGCCACAGAACACGACAACTTCGAATACTTCGAGCTGATAATAGGCGAGGATCTGTATCCACCAGTCAGCACGCAAACTCACCACCACGAAGAAGCAAACCAGCTGTCGGTCGATACAATCACCGAACACGGCATTCAGCGACTCACCTTCGATATTACCGGCGATGCAACCTGTGTACCTGCCGGAGAAACACCAGTCGAATGTATCTCGAGTTACGCACTCGATGCCGTCGATCAGGCAGGATTCACCGTTGAAGGAGCGACAAACGTCTTCGACAACACAAGTGAGCATACGCTGATTGCAGCCTGTCAAAAGAAACTCCGAGACATGTGGCAGTTTGCACACTCCACGACGTCTGGTCGACCAGACTCGATGATCGACCGACATTATCATCCAGTACGATCAAACCTCGTCACGCTATTCGCCGCTGTTTCCCTTCACGAAATAATGCCGGGGCGATATGAAAAGCACATCACAACCGTCAGCAAACGAGATACAGATCGTGAACTGTACGAAAAGGCGATCCACTATCTGATGCAAGTCCATGCCAAATCGCACAAGAGCGACCGCGAAGACCTCGAAACGTATCTCTCCGAACTCAACTACGTACAAGAAGATATCGTCGGGACTCAAATGGAATCACTTTCGCAGGTCGCTAGAAACATCGGTATCATCTGGCACGCTATTGAAAACGAAATGCACCCACCGAAACGGTAATATCGGTCTTACCACCTATTCGTCGTAACCTCAGTCACCAATATTTCGCTTGAGAAAATCACTATCGACATCATACTGGTTGTCAAACGAGAGGTCGTATATCTCGAATCGAGCACCATCATCATTCAACACATCAATCTGCCAGCCGTGGGCCTCGACGATCCGATGAGCGATGGAAAGTCCGAGACCGTTGTTTTCACCACTCGAGGTTGTGTACCCGGCATCGAAAATATCATCTATGTGGTTGTCTGGGATTCCAGGACCATCATCGGCGATATAGAATCCAGAACCATCAGCAAGCAATCCGACAGTGACAGTCGGCTCATCACCAGCGTGATCGACAGCATTCCGATAGATGTTTTCGAAGACATGGTACAGTCTATCTTCGTCAGCTTGGAAGGAATACGACCGAGCATTAACCTCCAGTTCTGCGCCATCCGTTTCGATACCTTTCCACGCTTTTCGTGCAATATTCGGAAGAACGACCTTCTCTGTCTCGCCAACAACATCACCCTGACGAGCGAGTTTGACTGACTCATCCACCATCGACCCCATCCGCTGAAGAACGTGGTCGACTGTGCGGAGGTGTTCTGGATTATCCGGCTGCTCAGTCGCTAACACGAGACGTCCCTGAGCGGCATTCAACAGGCCGCGAAAATCATGAGAGACAACTGAGGCAAATTCATCAAGCCGCCGGTTCTGAAACGACAACTCTTCTTCTCGCTCTCGAAGTTCACGCTCACGTTTGATTGAATCGAGTACCTTCGTGAGCGTATTGAGTTGGATCTCGGCTAACTGCCGATCTTCCTTGCTGAACGACGATGGCGTCACCGACAGAGCCACCAAGATGCCGTATTCACCAACCGGAACAGCAAAAGCAGACTCAAACGACTCATCAAGGTCGGTACACTCAGAAAGCCGCTCACCCCCACACTGTGGAAGATATGCAGGCGACTGCTCTTCATACGCAGTGAAAACGAATTCATCACGTGCCCACTCGCGCCCTTCAAGAAGTGTTTCATGATCGTGGGTTGGTCCACGGAGCGATGTCAAAATCAGTGAGGTCTCACCGCCACCCGGATCGGCCGCAAGAAACGCCAGCGTATCAGCCTGCAGCGTTCTTTCAACGGACTTGAGCGACTGGTCAACGGCTACGTCAACGTCTTGAAGATCTAAGAGCCCTTGAACCGAGTCATGGATGTCTCGCAGTTTTTCGACGACATCGGGCGTAGATCTAGACGGCGTACCAACAGAATCAGACTGCTGTTGTGTACCTTCATTAGCGATTTTAGCGTCAACACCACTAGATTGTCTATCCCTCCCAGATACCGCAGAACGGTGTGAAGAAACCACCTCAGTAATTCGATCAGCAGCGAGTTCTAAGTCGGGAGCGCGGCCATCTTTTCGAAGAACTGCAGCAATATTATCCACAGTATCGCGGTCAACAGAGATTGAGGAATCCGCATACAAGACGACAGGAACGTCATAGCCACGACTAGCAATAGATGACGCCAATCTCACACCGTCGAAACCGACGCGGCGGTGATCGGCGAGGACACAGTCGACAGCTCCCTCATCAAGCACCTCAAAAAGGTCTGACTTTGATGCCGCAGTTTCGACAGCAATATTCCTGTTTTGTGATGGGAGCGACTCAAGCAAATGCTGTTGAACATTACGGTCGCGACCAATATGTAGAACCACTACTCTCTGTGGAGTAACGCTACTCATGGTTTATTACCCCCTTATTCCAGTTTGACTAAGTTAATAATTTCCCCTCCGACACTCGGAAGTGACCGAAGAAAATGGAGGGTTTCTACCATTCGAGAAGTGAGTGAAATCATTATGAGTGATGAGTGTGCCGACAGTCAAGAGTGGGGACAGAGGCCAGAAAAAGAACTGCAAGAAGCCATCTGGACACACAACCGGGAACTATTCGATACAGTCAGCGGCAAGGAGTTGACCAAACTCGCGAAAGGACTTGATTGGGGCAAGTTCGACTTTACTCAATACGACAACGAAGATGCAGTCTTCCCGAAACGCGGAGTTATACTCGAAGAAGTGAATAATACGGCGTTAGCCGTTCTGTGTCGGGACGGAGAAATCTACCAGCTCGGCGATCGGGTAACATTCGAATGTCGCTCGAAAATGAAAACGTGGGGTCGAAGATCGAAGAAGCGGAAAATCACAATCGAAGGCCACATCGATCATGTCTCAGATGTCCACGTTTCAATTAGTCGCGAGCCAACCTACAGTAATGTTCCAGGCGACTCTTATTCTGCAAGTTTAGGCCGAACCGAAGTAGAGATCATCGAGCGATCAAATCTCGACAAATACCGACAACGGCTAACAGAAGGAATAGACATTCCAGAAAAGATTCCAGACGAAGTAAACGGGTGGGAGCTCGTCGAGACAGACCACCGAGACTTCGGTGAAGACTACACAACGCTTGCAGACAACATCGTCACAAAAATGCGATGGAATAATGGCGAAAGCACCAACATCGTCGCACAGTGGCGGGGCGGATACCAGTGTTGGCGGCTGTCGACGCCTGTAGAGGGAATTCTAAGCGACAAGAACGTTGATGAATACCTCTACGAGATCGATATCAACCACAATATCGTCACGACCGAAGAGATCGTCGAGCTCGCTGTCGAGGCGATGGAAAAACTCGACCCCGAATACTTCCAAGATGGCTACGATCTACGATACCCCGACTCTACTTCTACAGACGGGCCGGGCAAACGAAAAGCTGGATTCGTCCCCGTCGAAATCCCGAAGCAAATCGGTGATTGGGAGTTGGCCGAAGACAAACCCTACAGTCGAAAATGGGAAAACACGAACGAGCAATCCGTTTGGAGCGACTTCTCAGTTAAAATCGACTTCCAAGGCGGCGTCACTGTAACAAACGAAGAAGAACGCGAAGTACACGACAGACGGATCATCAAGAAGCATTACCCGAACGGCGACCCCTATCCAGACAACGTTGCCGAAAAGCAATATGAGTGGCAACGACGAGATATGTTCGACGAGAACTGGCACTACGGAGTCGCCTTCATGATACAGACGACCAAAGGCGATATCGAAGAAAGCGTCATTGCACTGCTCGATGACCAAACTCCAACCAACGTGCCGCTCGAGAGATTCGATCACCAACTTTCAACCGACGTCTACGAGACAATGGATCGGCAAAACGGGTCTCTGTTGGCATATTAAGGTGGGTTGTTCAATTTGTATCCAGCACAGAAAGTGGACTGATATCATGGCAGAAACTATCGAAGAGATCGGAGAGGTCGAAGAAGGACAGCACATCTTCTGGGACGAAACCGGAGAAGTCTACCAGATCGGAAAACTCGACATACAAATTGACGAAGAAGACGGCATCGCTTCGGGCTCGATCACACTCGAAGAGGCAACCAGCAGTTTCGACGTCGATGCCGAGGTATTCCAAACCGAATTGGTCGACGGACGTATCAACAGGCTCAACCCAGAACTAATCGAGAACGCAGAACAAATCTTGATCGAATTCGCAGCAAAGGAGATCGGGAACTACACCGCTCGTCTGGGAATCAACCACGAATACAACCTCGATTCAGGAATTGGAGCTGAAACTGTCGAGACGATCAGAGACATCAAAGCAGCCGGATTCATCAGCCGAAACTCCGAAATCGCATAAAAGGGCGATCCAAGACGAAATCCACCCACAGGCTCTAATACAGAGTAAACAGATACCCTCTAATCATGGGGGTAGATTTCGTCGACAGAAGCGAAGCTACGTCGCAGACAGAAACGACAGTCAAGCGGTTCAGCCAATGTGACTGTAAACGCCCGGTCATCGACCCAACGACCTACGTACTGCCAAGAGAAGTCATCGTTTCAATACTCTACTGTGAAGCGTGTGGGGGTGTTAAGCAACACACAATCAAGAAACTCCCTAGTGCTGAAGACGACGAAGATGATGATGATGAGAACGGCGGAGACGAGACTAGCAGGAGCAACCCCAAAAACGACGATGACTTGTTAGACGATGGAGTCCGAATCGAAAGGGTATTTGACGGAGACAAAGAAAAAAGGCTCAAACGGAAAGAAAAAACCACAGAGCAGTTACTCAACGAACTCCACGTCCTTGAATCGCACAATAAGGCTCTCAAACGAGAGAAAAGAAAGTTGAGAAGAAGGGTCAAAATGTCAAAGGACACACCAATGCCACGAACCACTAACTATACTGACATGGAGTACAACGAAACCGAGGACACTATGAAGCAAAAAGACCCTTCCGAAGAGAACCATGCAGACAACATTAAGGAGTTCATCAAACTTGAGTACCCATCGATCGCAGTCATCGCGATAGCGAGCTTCATATCAGCTGTGACCTTTGGCTCAGGGTTTCTCTCCTCGGTCGGGATCACCCTCCTTATTCTCGGTATTATCGTTCCAGCCCTCTATTTTACTGACGGTGGCATCTGAAGCTAGTGTTTTTATCCGATAACGTAGAATGTTATGCTGTCTCAAGACGCCAAATAATTCAGAAAACCATATGAATACCAACAGTAGAGATACGATCAATGAAACAAAGCTATGACGAACGACAGCAGTGAATACTTCCAACAGAGTGAGGCGGGATCGCGGCCTAAAATACTGATTATTGAAGACGATAGAGAAACGGCTCTACTTTATCAGGACTATCTGCGCGAAAAATACGAAACAACAATCACAACAAGCGGCAAAGCCGCACTCGAAGAGGCAACAGCCCAGATCGACATTGTCCTCCTGGATCGTAACCTGCCTCGAATGCGAGGTAAAGATGTGCTACTCGAACTCAAGAGTAGAGATGATTTCAATGCTCGAACCATCGTTTTAACATCCGAAGACCCGGATGAGGAAATTCTACAGCTCGGTATCGACGGATACAGAGTAAAACCAGTTTACCAAGATGGTCTTGTCAAAATAATAGAAATAGTTGCCAAACGAGATCAAATCTACCAATCTCTTGAAGAGATGTTTCAGCAGAAGGCTAAATTATCTGTGCTCAATAGACTCGGTAAACAAGGGTCGCCCGAATACAGCGAGTTGCAGACTCAGGTAGAAGAAATGAGAAACGAGATCAACCAACTCCTCTCAGAAGTCGAATCGGGATACAAAATCAAACAGCGGTGAGGTTTTTGTTTTCCATTCGGGGGTGGTGAACATGAATGGAAGCATCAGAAGAGGTTTTAAGAGCGAATCAACATCCCGTCCTCGATGAAAAACTCTACAAAATAGCTGTTCGATTAGAACGCGAAGGGTTCGATACTGAAGTGAGATCGAAGACGCAGAACAGAATTGCGCTTCATCGGGAAACCACAAAATCGGCAGTCGATCAATACATCGAAACAAAAGCAACCAAGGACGGTCTCGAAACGATCGAAGATGTACTTGATGAGCTAAACGCAGCAGAAACCTACCAAACCATTTCTCCTTCGAATTGCAGCGCACTTCCTGATTGGCCCTCAGATCAGAAAGATAAATCCATGAACACGGCTACACGGCCAATATTCATCGTCCCGCAAGAAACGCCATTCACAACACCGAGACAAAAGGCGGTAGAGAGAGCATCCATTCTGTGATACAGGGTAAGCGTGTCCCAATCTTGTGTCCCGATCCACATGAGACAACGGTATCTCGGGTTTGCCTGACCGATCTATAGTTAGTTTTTATCTCTCAGGTTGGGGATGGAAGGTGATCGGAAGTGGCCTCAGTGTCCGAAGAAATCATCGAATCATACTCGATAGACGACCTCATCAGGAAACAAGAACGCCTCGAGACACTGCTTACCGTTGCGACGTGCTCAGAAAAAGCAAAACGGCAGCTTCAGATGGAACTTCATGCAGTACGCATGGAACACGCCCATCGTGAGCGTCGTCGCAACAGTTGTGACAAAGACGATGGCCGAACGATCAAGGAAATGGCACGTACCCCCTTGCCACCTGGAGTATTGCTCGGAGACGAAGTTGATCTCGGAGAAAATCGCTGAGATAGACCACTAGCCAGCGACCACTTTAGCAATCAAATATCCACTATGAACGCGAACAAGAACCCTACAACAACTACGCCAAGAGACGATCAGAACATCAGCCCTGTCGACTACCGAATTGCCATTGCAGACGCCTGTGGCTGTCCCGAATTTCGAGACATAGTCATTAATTCAAACTCGAACACGAACGGTGCAATCTACTTTCAGAAAGACCAGTTAATCGCCATCGCAAATGAATTCGGCATCAGAGCTCCAGAAGGCAAAACAAACGGTGTACTCCGATATCGAATCAGGAAGAAACTGATCGAAGCAAACGGATACGGACTCACAACCCCCATAACATCGAATACTCAAAACGAGGCAGAACGAGATCCAATCCAGACAGATGGTGGTATCACAGTCAACAGCGGGATTTCACTCTCTACAGACCGATTCTCAGCAGAGGAGCTCAAATATATAGCCGATGAACTCAACGCCGAGGTCGACGCGCCATACTTCGAACCAGAACTCAGGCGGTTGGTGGGTAGCTCAATAGCAGGTCCATATCTGATACACCTACTTCGGCAAGCCTACGTCGATGTCTACCTGTCTATCAATGTTGGGAATACAACTGCCAAACGGGGCACAAGAGCGTTTTACCCATTCAGACTCGAACCAGTCCACGAAATCCCCGACTCCGCAAGTAGCCATCCTAATTGCTACCGCTATGTCGTGGATTCCAGCATCGGTAAAGAAGACATCACGAACGAAGATGCCCTCGACACAGCCAAACGAGTCGGTGCTGACGCAGTTGTACTTGCAGACGAACTGCACGACGTCGACGGAACTGTAGATGCCATCATCGACGGGCTCGATCTCTACGACACCCACGACTACAATGGCGAACTCATCATCCCTCTACAGCCACCTCATGACGAATGTTTCGTAAAACTCCTCGACCATGGCATTTCGCTTGAGCACACATTCGCGCTCGGTGGGCTCAAAAACTGCAATGACGACAAACGAAAAATCGACGCTGCCCGATCACTTCGAGCTGTCGCTGGAGAAGACGCAACAATTCACGGACTAGGGTACGGGATTACCACACAGATTGCAGACGCGATCAGAACTGACCCGGCACTCCTTGATTCGATCGACTACTCTACGCCCGTGCAGGCAAAAATCATGAGCACAAAACCCGGTAAGCAACGACTCACCACTGTCGCTGCAGAAGCCGGCGCAAAACTCATCGAAGATATTCGACGAGTATCGCCACTCGTCGACGCAACCGAAAACACACAGCTCACTGAATATTCATCCTGAAACAGCGAGGAGGACCGGGTAAATTCAGCAGGAAACCTCTGGCGTTTGACCAAGCCGTGCCAGAGGCCACACGTTCACTGCATACATTCCCCTTATACACCCGAGACGTACCGAGCCACCAGCCGAACCTACAACAAGGTTGGCAGTTGTCGTAGGCCGACATCTCATTAGATGGACGCAGGTGTAATATAATTATCGGGACGGGCAAAATCCAGAACAAGATATACACAAAATATTAGAGGTTTTTAACAACCAATTTAAAATTGGAGTGTATAATAGATGAGCAGTGAATTCATCGACGATCCAGAAGGGATAATAGTATTCGAAAAACCGACACAAGTGGATGTCCACTACGGAAGTGCGGAACACACGACAGAGATCACTGTCCTTCCATACTCCAGTCAACGAGACGAGCGAACGTTCTGGGCAGGTGCAGATACCTATACAATACCAGAGGATGTCGAATATACACATATCACAGAACTAACCGTCGAAGATGGGGAAATCGACGTCACCGCAGACACTAGATCTGCCTGAGTTTTTATACTTCAAAAAAAAAGATGAAAGGAGGTATCCAACAACATGAGTGAAAACAGTAGTCAGACCGGGATTGCTCCAAGAGCAGCCAATAACGACACAAGCAGCCAAGAATCAGCAGACACATGGATTGAAATCAAACGCTCACCAGAAGGAGTGAGCCTATCTGTATACGAGACAGACGACAACGGCAATCCAATCGTCGCAGACGAAACGTGGTGGACATGGGCCGAGTTTACGGGCATCGACACGACCGAACTGCCCATCAGTGTGGACGTAACCACAAGCATCGAGATCGGTAACTGAACACGAATCAACCAACGCTTCAAACAGCACCTAATACAGCAATATCCAACCGCTATGAGCGAATATTTAGATGATATCTTGACGGAAGCAGAAGAGTTGATGGACAACGCAGACGAAGGCACGGACGCCTCAGAAATAGCGTGGCACATGGCAACCGAACAGTCGACTCGGGCCATCGTAGGCAGTTGGAGAGATTACGCAAATCTCGAGCTGCTCAAAGAAATCCGAGAGCAGGGGGATCTGATGATGGACAGCATCGAACCCCACGTCGGGAACACACCGACATCAGAGATGCACAGCGCGGGTGAGGCACAGATCGAAGCGATCATCATCAACTCACTGGAGAAACTGATCTACAACCACCTCACCGAGAACTAACCCACAGACTGCAAATCATGGAACCAATTAACGAGAAACCGATCAACTTCGAACAAATCGCAGAAGCATTCGAGGTCGCACTTCGCGACCATGAAGACATCCCAGACAACGTCGCCGGCGAAATTATTGAGACAGTCAAAGAGGCGTGTCACAACAACGAAGAAGAACTCGTATGGAATACTGATTACAGAACGTTCATGGACGCCCTCGAACCGCTGTTGAACGTCCTGTACGACAACGGTTACAGAACTGAAGTGGAGAACATTGACGAACTCCGAAAAGCCTTCTAATTGGCAACCAGGTCGAACGAAACCCCCTCTGGTTGTGAAGTAGTGGGTGTAAAGTATAGAGTATATGAGATTTTATGTTCCCCGTTGGGGATGAAGGAGAGATGAAAGAAGATCCGAGTCAGGATTGTAGCGTCTCTCCAAAAAACTGAACTAACCATGACCGGAATTGCCACAGCCGCATCCGACATTGCAGCAGAGTTCGACAGTCACGTCGATATCGACCAAGACGACATCGAAGACAACCTTTCGGAACTACACAACGACTACAAGGTTCCGATGAGAGAAGCCGTCCGGACTGTCCGAAACAACCTCAAAAACGAACACGACCTCTCCGAGCGCGATCTGCAGGAGGGTCAACCAGAAAGCGCGTCGAGTTTCGACCCAACACCGATCGAAGAGATCAACGAAGCCAACAGTTGGCACGACCTTCACGCCCGAGTCGTCGAGCTATGGTCGCCATCGCACCAAAGCATGGCGCAGGTCGGTCTACTCGGTGACGAGACCGACATCATCAAATTCGTCATCTGGAAGAACAACGGTGAAGCCCCCGTCGAGCTTCTCGAAGAAGGCGAAACCTATCGGATCCAAAACGTCGTCACCGAAGAATACCAAGGCCGCTACTCGGTGAAACTCAACCGAACTACAACAGTCGAACACGACGAAAAGGCCGAAGGATTCAGCGGTGGTTCGACGAACAACGTCACGGTCGAAGGGACGCTCGTCGATGTAAAAAGCGGTTCGGGTCTCATCAAACGCTGCACACACGAAGACTGCACTCGAGTTCTCAATAAGGGTCGGTGTGCGGTCCACGGCAATGTCAGCGGTGAATTCGACCTTCGAATCAAAGCCGTCATCGACGACGGCATCACAGCCCAAGATGTCGTGTTCGGCCGCGAAATGACCGAGGGAATCCTCGGCAGCACGCTTGAGGACGCCAAGCAGAAAGCTATGGACACTCTCGACACAGATGTCATTACGAACGACATCAAGGCGGAAGTTCTCGGAGAATACTTCGTGATCGAAGGTCCACAGTTCAACCAAAACGTCCTTGTGGACAGTTTCGAGACTGTCAACGGCATCACCGCCGATTCGGTCTCGGCCCTACGGGAAAAACTCGAAGCGCGACAGCAAGCAGCACAGGCATAACCAACCACCAGTTCGAAGGCACAACATCTGAGATCGACACTGAACACTTCAACACATCACCACAGACACAATCATGAGTAACAACACCTACCGACAACGGAGCGAAGCGGTTCGACTGTTCGCAGAGGAACTCAACGCATCGAAAACCGAGTTCCAGAAAGAAGAAGAGCGCGAAGAATACGGCGAAAAACGAGCTCCCAACTACGCTCTACTTCCGACCGGCTTCGAAGCAAACCGCGTCCTGATGATGGGAACACTACTCGAAGTTGGAATGGTATCGGACAGCACCTACCGGGCTCGAATCACGGACCGAACCGGCGAGTTCTTCGTCTACGCAAACACGCAGTACAGCCCAGAAGCCGCAAACACGCTCGGGAATCTCGAGCCAGAGGGCGACCGAACTGAACTCGACATGGCAAAAGGCGAGATCAAGCAGGTGATGGTCTACGGAAAGGCCAATATCTTCCCCACCAAGGACGGAGAAAACACCTACGTATCGGTCGATCCCGACAGGATCATCGTCAGCGACATCGACACTCGCGATCAGTGGGCCGCAATCACGGCAAACCAAACGCTCGACCGTCTCGAAGCACTCGCAAGTGGCGAAGCACCACTGCAGGCAGAAGCACACAGTGCATACGACTTCGACTACGACGGGTTCCTCGAGTCGCTCGAAGAAGTCGTCTCCGACCTCGAAGAGACGGTCGGCCTTGATGTGTCTGCCGAAGCAGAGCAGGCAGATCAGGCTGAAGCCTCCGAAGAAACGGCTGCATAGGCGAACCACCAAACCACCAACTCAACACACCACTAATCATATGGCACTACTAGATTTCGACGACCTCGGAACCTACGACTACTATCGGACCATCATCGACGAGCTTGGGCTCGTAGAGGAATTCGAGAACGTCACCGGAGAATCATTCGACGATTACGAAATCGAAATCAGCGAAGCACTGCTTATCGAAGAAGTTCTCGAACAGGCGGGTGACACCTACGCCCTCGTGCTAAACGAGCGCAGCCCAGTCTACCGGCTGCTCCGAATCCAAGAGTAACTGCAAATCAAACGGTAACAGAAACATATATTTCGCTGGAGTGAAATACGTAGACTAACCGGTATGCTCAACACAGGCGAGCCTTCAGGTGCAAGTTAGCGGGTTCGATGCCCGATACCGGCATCAGTCGTCCTCTTGTGCCCGAGAGGGCGGCAAGGCTGGTGCAAGTATCCAACGCCACATTCTCGCCCGATGTGGCCATCTGGATATCCTACAGCCGCATATCCACCAACAGCAGCCAAATCACTCCCGTCAAATCGTGATGTGCAAGGCATCCTAGCTTTCCTCTGGGATGCCTACCCCTTGCTGATCCACCACACTCCCTTTAGACAACTATCCGAATAGGGCCGCGTGCAGCAGTCCATATCGGCAAAAAACACATTATCAGTGAATACGTACACAAGGTAAACACTCACTCTGAGACACATTCACAAGCAACCGGGGCGCGAATACCGAATCCACACATCCAATCAAGATCAAAATAACAAAGCAATGACCGGGAATGCGACCCTCGACGACTTTCAGGATGTATCACAGACAGCCCAAAACCAAGGGCCGGAAATCCCTGACACTGGCCCACCACCAGTTGACGAACTCACAATTAATGACGTCGACCCACCAGATAGGCCATTCAATTGGAAAAACGAAATCAGGCACATCCTGGATAACACCGCAGCCATCGTCGAGCCGGCTGAACCGATCGAGGCCGAAAACACAAAATTCCACGAAGTCGGGCAGTTCGGCTACATTGCTGGCGGGAAGAACGAGTATCTCGAAAAATACGGCGACGAAACACTCGAAACACCGCCATCGTTCAATACCTCACTCAGCGAAGTCGAGACCTACATCGCAGAACTTTCGACAAAATATAGCGATAGTTACGCAGGAAAACCGCGTTGGGGGCGCGGTATCTCTCCGGAATACCTACTGGATGCACTTCGTCTCGCGACCGGCTGGAAACCCTACCGCCAATCAGATGTCACCATAACAGCGTGTGAAAAATTCGGATTCGTCATTGAGTACAAAGACGATGCGTTCATTTTCGCGACGACCTACGTAAGCGATCCCGACGAGACAATCGTAACGAAAACTGTCGACGGAATCACCATCGAAAACGAAGAAAACGCTGACGTACTGGCCGGCTTCAAACGAGTCAAACACCTGTTGGAGAGTCACTTTGACTTTTCTATCACCGGATTCAAAAAGCGAACATCGAACGCACTCATATTCACGACAGACTACGAGGAAAAAGCAGATATCAAATTCAAAGGCGAAGACTTACTGAAAGCGACAACGCCGAAATCTACGTTCAGTAACCTTGAGGGAGAATACGAATACGAAACGTTGCACACCGGAGAAACCTACACCTACCGGATCGAAAAAGACTGCTTCGACCACACGCCCGGCGAGCCCATGTGGGATAGCGATACGAAACTGCTTATCGGATATACACTCCGAGAAAAACTACTCACGAAAGGGTTCGGAGAAAACGAATATGGTGTGAGCGTAAAAGTGATCGCCAAACCATATTTCATCGAAATCACTCCCAAAACCAGCTCCGGCGTCATCGGAACGAACGTAAGAAGCTCGAACGTGCAGGAGACGGTCGCGAGTTTCGAATTCGACACTCCAGACCACCCACATCCCAAATCGATACAAGAGTGACAAGCCCAAGCCCAAGCCCAAGCCTAATCAGCAACCAAACGACTGCTCGGGGATACTTATATATTACTCAAATGAATACTTCTAGTTGATGAATGCCAGCAGTCGCCCTACCGCGAGGTCTATTCAGATACCGGATTGGATCAAAAACCGAATCTCGATAGATACACGCTCTCTTGGAGCCTTTCGTATCATTGCTGGTCTGCTAATCATCGTCGACGCGGTTCTTCGTGCAAGGGACTTTACGAAATTCTATACCGAACAGAGCGTTCTCCCTCTTGACGTTCGGCACGAGTTGTACGGGACGCAAATCTCTCTATTCTTATTATCGGAAGATCCAGCGGTTACTGCAGTGCTGTTCGCGATATATTTCCTCTTGGGCGTGCTGTTGCTAATCGGGTATTACAGCCGCGTAACTACCGTTCTCGCGTTTGCCTTCGTCATTTCACTCGATATTCGAAATCCGATGGTGGCGAGCTACGCAGACGTTCTATTCCGCTTCTTGTTATTCTGGGGGATGTTCATGCCACTCGGAGAGCGATACTCGATTGATGCACTCCGCCGAGAACGCGATCCGAAACCAGTCTATTCAGGGGTAGCAGCACCGTTCGCTCTACTCCAGATGGTCTTCATGTATTTCATAAACGGGACACACAAATTTCAGGATTACTTCGGGGAATGGCTCAGTGGCGAATCGATGACAATGATATTCCACTACGATAGCGTGACATTCCTCCTTGGACCACACCTCGCCGAATTCGAGAGTCTACTCCGAATCGGTGGTATCTATTGGTTCATATTAATGCTGGCATCACCGTTACTACTGGTATTTGTTGGACGGCTCCGATACCTATTTGCCAGTCTCTATGTATTCGGGCACATCGCCCTTGCCCTCACTGTGAGAATCGGCGCATTCCCCTTTGTCGCACCGATGGGGTTGCTCTTATTCTGCCAACGTACAGCGTGGCAAGACGCACAGAACATCGCTGACAGGCTCACATTGCCCACAGAGCAGATGTCCAACAAAGGACGGCAGATTGGGTCTACCCTCGACAAACTCCTGCCAGAGTTCAATCTCGGCCGTCTGAGTATCGGCATCGAAGACGAAACGAAAAAAGAGGAAATTCGAGCCGTGGCAAGTGCGTTCCTCGTCGCATTCATACTCATCATGGGCGGTGGTGTCGTAATGCAAAATATGCAAGGAATAGCAGGCATGGACGACGAGCCCATCCACGAGGCTCAAGAAGACTTAGAGGTAATCATGGGAACGCTGATGATCTCACAGCCTGATTGGATGTTTTACCCCGGACCAGTAGAGTCTGACCGATATCTCGTCGTGGCTGCCGAGACCGAAGACGGCGATCGGCTCGACGTCTATAACAACCGCGAGATACGCTTTGACCGACCAGATGGAAAGCACAATCACCGGCAACTCGATTCGTACCGACATCGATTCTTCATGGACACACTGCAAGCAACTGGTCGCGATAACCCTAACAACCACTCGCTTTTCGACGCGCACGCCGACTACATCTGTCAGACTGCACTCGAAGAAGAGGGGTCCGAACTAACTACGCTGAATATGTGGATGATAAAAGAAGAATACACCATCGACAATGTGGGCGATCGGGACTCATACAACCGGACTGCCTTGCCGCTCAATTTCTATGACTGCACTGGCGATGATCCAGTATTACTCGAGGAACCGCCGATGGAGCTCGCGGCCAATGTATCCCTCCCGCCAGAAGGCGACAACGCCGAAGTCTGACGGTTCAAACAGGGTGTTCGATATTCCGCATGAACTGCTCGAACGTCTCCTGTTCGTCGAGATCGACATGATGAATACCGACTGCTAATACGATATCGTCTTCATTGGCAACCTCAGCAAAGTGCATCAAGACCTCGTATTCACCTCCATTGCCAACATCAGAAACGGCAGTGGCAGACGAAACGCTTACAGTTGTCTCCTCCCCGAGAATCATCACATCATATTCGTCGACGGACTCAACATCTCTCAGGTAGCCCTCGTCGACTTGATCGCCAAATTCGTCGATCAAATCCTCATCAGAAAGGTACGATACGGGGTTAATCTCCTGACCGGCAATCTCCTCACTCGGCGTCGAGACGACCGAGAAGACGCCGACATCGGCATCCTCCAGCTCCTCGAGGGCTTCTTCAACCGCTTGCTCGTCTTCATGGAACTCCTCGACACCTTCAATTGTGATGGTGTAGGTCGAGATCCAGGTTGAGGCTTCTACCCTTCGCGTTTCACCAGCAATTTCAAACTCATGGTCGATCTCATAGGACTCAAGATCGCGCTTTTCATAGATCGAATCATCAATCGCTGATTCGGAGACAATCGCTTGCTCTGCGTGTAACTCAACACCATCGCCTGTAACCATCTCCTGACAGCCAGCGAGAAGTGTTACTGATCCTGTCGCTATACCTGCCAGTACCGAACGACGAGACGACCTCATACCCGACAGATCAAACGCGAGAGTATTGAACTTTGTCCTGCAAGCCACTGAGAAACCCGATTGCGAGCACGTTGTTTACCACCTGTTTGTTTTTATACTCCGAGAGTGGGCGAGAGTATGTCCGACAAGTATCAGTCACCCACGCAACTTGCAGAAGTACAGCGTAGCCACGACCACGAGGATAAAGAAACCGTCTACTACCGGCAGCGAAAAGATGGGGGATGGGATGTGCAGACACCAGTGGACAACGAATTCTGGGGCTTCATGCACTCGGGCAGTGAAGAAACAGCACAGCAGTTAATCCGAAAAAAGTGGGATTACCGATACAATCCCGATCCAGACGACTTCGAGGACAGATCGTAGGGATCAGCATGTCAGACATTGAAATCGGACAAGACGTGATGATACGGACGATTGCAGAAGTGAAAGCAATCGAAGAGCGAGAACACGACACATGGTACACCGTCGAAATAGACGGGAAACTACTGAAACTGCGAGATACTGAAATCGACGCCTAAACCGATTTTCGACAGCTCAAGTCTTCGAGGTAAAAATTATACCCCAAGCCTGAAAAAACGAACCATGAAAAATCCAAACAGTAGGGGAAATATCAACAGTGTGACTACGCAGGCTGAATTACTGGCTGAGAGTGGGTTGCTGACAGAAAGGCAAGCGCAGGTGTACCTGCTACAGAACGATCAGTCACCATACAGAGTTGACCGCGCTACAACCAGCACTCTATTAGGCCTCAACGAAGAAGCTATTGAGGCCAGATACAAAGACGCGGAAGATACCATCTCGGAAGCACTGAACGGTCTGTATGCGCTCCAAAAGATAACTGGCGGAAAAAAATCCCGGCCAGAGATAGAATCGAACCTTCCGAACCCGACCCACGAAGACCAGACTCAAGTTGAGCAGCTACGAACCGAAAGGAACGGCCCGATGGTCGAAGACTTAGGCAACGAGGCCCCAACAAGAAATGTGTACTTGGGGAGTAGCAGTTTCGGTGCTCGACGATCAAAACTGCATCGGCAAGCAATCTGGCTGAAACAGCGATACGCGGCGTATGAAAGAGTCTACGCAATCGACATCGAATCATCAGAACTCCCTGCCGACGAGTTAGATGACATGACGCTCGAAGAAGCTAAAGACAAATGTGCGGTCCTAGGATCTATCTCGCTTACCGAACCCATCCCGACTGTCGCCAACTCAATAGACAAACTTCTCAATGGGTGTACGGTCATCTGGTACTACGCCGATCCAGAAGACAAGAAGCCATCACACGAAAAAGACGTGGAAAGCTAAAATTGCAGGAGTTTAATACGATAGTGAAGAACATCAGATATGGACAAGCTCGAGGACCCACACACCAAGAAAGCACACATTGGCGGAGGGCATCAGCAGTGACAGATTCTCCTACCGGATCAGATACGGATCACGGTCAAGAGAACACCCAACGAGGAAGAATTCGGGATACGTATCACGCCGCCCTTCAACACGATCACGTCAATCCGAAGGATGAAGATCTCGTTCTCGGAGTCGTTGCGAAACCCATGTACGGGATTCAAAACCATATCGACGAGAACAGACCGGCTCTCGCTCCAGCACCAGACGCGCTTGCAGAATTCAAGCAACGTGCCGATGAGATCGGTCATAACGAAGCCATCGAAGAGTTGGATTTCGAGACTCGATACCGCCAGCGAATCAAGAGTAGCGACACAGCCGAAACAGAAATTGAGCGGATCGTATCTATCCTGGAAGACGGTCGCAACGTTTGGCTTGTCTGCTACGAAAATACAGACAGGAAATGGTGCCATCGCTGTGCGCTGAAAGATATGATCGAATCTCGATTGCAGACCAGTACCAAAGACGCCCGAACAGACGGAGGACGACAATGAAAAACAACAACACAGACCCTCAGTGGGGGCTGCATCTCGACAAAGCAGGAAAACGCCATTTCGAGAACGCAGCAACCAAATACGGAGTCGAAGTCTACGGAGCGACACTCGAAGCCCGGAAAGCGATAATCAAATCTCATTTCGACGAACCCATCGTCATCGTCCACCCCGACAAAACGGTATCGATGCGTGGCTTGAATGGTAAAGGCAAGCACATCGCCAGCAGAGTAAGGGTCAGACACGCTCACTGACGAACCCAAATATGACTGATACGGGCCACAGAGACAACTCGACCGAAACGAACGATGAAGACACGACAGACAGAAGCCTGAACTCCTGGGATTGGCTCACTGTGATGGAAGGTCCAGAAGTATCTGGCCGCGAAAAGATATGGTTCGGAAGGCACGACGAGCCGTGGGAGCAGATCGGTGATGACGGCCCGATAATCTGTGCGGAGCCTGTCGAACACATACCACTGCCGAGGCCAATGACACGACCAGAAATCGAAGAATGGCTCGAGGATAGGTGGGGGGAGAAAATAATCAAATCGGCCGAGAACTCTATCGATTCGGACTAACACCTGATGGAGCTCATCCAAGTGGAGTGGAATTTTTAACCCCCGTCTTAGAGTGAAGATCATGTGTGAAAGAGATCCAGAGAGCGTAGCCCACGCTCGAGAGATAGCCAATTGGGGGAAGTTCGAAGTTGTCGTGAGCCGAGAAGGAGAAGAAATCGGGACACTCGATAAGACCTTCTCGAACGATTACGACGCGCACGTCGCAGCACGGCAAAACGAGATTCCAGACGTCGGCATCGAAACGACAGTCAGAGAAGTTTCTACATAGGAGAGGACCAATGGAAGACGAATTCATCGAGCTACAACACACGCCCACTGCCTGTCCGTTCTGTGGGTATGATCCAGACACCTACTACGGAACACAGGCACTCAACGCAATCGTCTGTCAGTCCTGCATGGAGAACCTACATATCTGGAATCCAGCATACGCTGAAATCCACACTGACGACGGCGTGATGGAACTCTGGGCATACACACCCGCCTGCGACGAGTGGCGGCAGGTCGTCAACACGCCAGTCCTCTTTTTGAAACCAGCCGCACCCGCCACTGGATTGAGCATCCAGACACAGCGAACGATCATTCTATTCGTGACTGGCCAGCATCGAGACCTCTTCGAAAGAATCCCGGTTGAAGATGTCGCAGACAACCTTCACAAGCTCTCCACACCGAAACCGCTGATAAAAACGAATAGGCACGTCTACACAAGCAACCCAGATCAGATTCCAGAGACAGCTCCCGATCCTGCAGATGCGGACCAACTGACGTTCGAAGCACTATCATAACCGACGCAACCAGATCCAGAACAACTACAAGAAATAACAAATACCTGTACACCAATGAACGAACTGTTACTCATGTTGGCTCATTTCACCGGCGTTTTGATCGGAGCATCTGCAGGTGGGCTGGTAGCGCACTTTCTCAACTATACCGCAGCCCCAGACAAGGGAACCGAGCAAGGGATTCTAGTAACCTACGTTATCATTCTCTCTGCTGGAATTGCGATCTCGAACGGGCGGCCAATCGTGACGACGCTCGCAGTAATCATCGGGATCTACATCATCGGTAAGCGACTTTTCAAGCTAATCGAACCTCGTATTCCAAACCCTGCTCCGGCAAATCAAGATATCAATTCTTGATGTTGTACTCAGCAACCCTCCCCTCACAATCAGGACACTCAGTATCGTCAGCAGAACACCGCTGACCGCAGGACACACACTCGTAATACACGCTACTCCGACTCCCGGTGACAAAGAGACTGCCAAGTAACCATCTAAACCGACTCATAAGTTGTACCCACAGTATTCGGGCATTGGGTATGAATCTCAGGGGCACAGTGAAAGTAAAAATTATCAAACGATATTGAACCCTCTCGAAGAGCAGTTGGGTTGTGTTTATATCTCCCGTTTAGTGCGTGGAGGGAAATAAAAAATAGATGATTGGACCTCATGCAATCGCCGTCTTAGAAGACGGGACATGCGTCGATACCAAAGACGGCGTCGAAGAAAACGTATCATCACTTGCTGTGTGGGATTACGGATTCAGAACCGACGACGTTGGCGTCGAGATCGCAGAATTCCACACAAACAACGGAGAGGCTTATGTCAAAGCAAGTAGCGTCGTAGACATTATCGACGTCGAAGAACTGACCGACGGCGATGCCGGCTCCCAGGGCGAAGACAATAGCCCATTCAACATCGATCTCGAACAGATGTATCTAGGTCTCGACGAAGAGATCCAGAGTCTTCAACACAAGCAATCTCTGCTCAACGAGATCGACGAGCTAGCTTCGAAAATCGATTGCGATTACGGTGCTGCAAGCATCGAAACATCTCACGGCAAAGAAATCCAAGTGTCTATCTCAGCACGAGATATGGCTCCAGAGATCAGGCAACTCGTCGAAGGCTACAACTGGTCACTGAGTCGAGACCTCGACTACGACAGCGAATCGGGGTGTCTCCAATGGACGCTCAGAACAAGAATCAGCGATCTATACACACTCCAAACAGACGACACTGCAAAAGCAGAAAACGCCGACAGCAACAGCAACACCGCGTAATTCAACCTCACAAACAGAGATCAATCTATGTACCTCAACCTACAGCGGGAAGACGGAACACGCACAGCCTATTTCGGAATCAGCGACTTCAGACTCAACGGAGATGGGAGTATCGAACTATACTTCCACAACGACGTGGCTATCGACACAGAAAACGAACACACCAGACAGGAAGGTGAAGTAATCGAGTCCGTCAGCGAGACGGGATACAACGAAGAAGGCGCATACGAGACTATCGGAGACCTCGGCGTCGAAGAAGGAACCGAAGTCATCGTCGGCGTGTCCGAGCTCTATCCGTGGGTCGAGAAGGCCGCCCGAAGGCTCGCTGGCGAAGACGACTACGAAGGCGACCTAACGATCATCGACTAACAGAAACCATGTTTAGCCCGATCAACAGCCATCCGATCCCGTTCGACCTGGACGAGATCGAAGCGAGTTGGCCTGACCACGAACAACGACCGCCACCGTCAGTAGACGAAGCCCACAAAGAGTACGTTGATACCATCGCGGTTTTCGGCCCGTGGAGCGTATTTCGCGTGCTCTATCCGTTCGGAACCGGCAATCAAGTAATCTTCTGGAATCAGGAATTCGGTGAAGGAGTCACCTTCAGCGACCAAGAAGGGTCGTGGCACACTCTTGTCAGTGACCCACGGCTGAAGCCGTGGGCTTGTCAGTGGACTCCCGTTCTGCCGACCAATACTGGTCGGACGCCACTTCAGTAGCGTTCACGATCATAATCCCTGACTTCAGGGCGTACTGACAGAACACCCCTCCATCGGGGGACTTCTGCCCTCGATGGAGTTTCAATGC
>LKMJ01000463.1_pt1 | contig 30896 bp, 34 predicted proteins | sample 643391 | NCBI WGS metagenome assembly LKMJ01 (sample SAMN04112250, study PRJNA286221) | soda lake metagenome | biome: soda lake; feature: Kulunda Steppe; material: water; isolation source: sample PL-Br10 brine of Picturesque Lake | place: Russia: Kulunda steppe | collected 2010-07 | reverse complement strand
CGTTCACTGCTGCCATCGGTGAGGGGGCCGTCCACGACCCGCGGAGCGAATCATTGCGGGGCAGTCGTTGTTCACCGGGATCGACACCGCTTCGCTCGCCCGGCGGTGCCAGCGAGTACGGATTTCGGAGCGTTTCTTGAACGAGCGGGTCAGTTTCAGCCGCTTCGAACAACTCGGCAAAGCTCGCCAGCGTGCCGCCGCTGACACCACCGTTCCCGTCTTCTAAATAGATTCGAACAGTCTCACACGGGGTGTCAAACTGCGCTATTGCATACGACTGGAGAAGGAGTGTCCCGAGGTCGGCGGGGACTGAGTCGAAGCCACAGCTGTGGACGATCCGTGTCTCGGCATCGACAGCCGCGTCGTGGAATCGATCAATCGTCTCACGGACCCAATTAATCTCTCCGGTGAGGTCACAGTAATCGGTCCCCATCTCGATACACGCCTCAACGAGCGGTGTACCGTACGAGGTGTACGGCCCGACTGTCGTACAGACGACGCGTGTATTTCCGGCGAGTGTCCGCAGACTCTCGGGATCTGTCGCGTCACCCACCACCACGGGAACGTCACCCCACGCGTCGCTGCGACGGGTGAGATCGGTGGCAACTGACTCAAGTCGTTCCGGATTCCGCCCACCGACCGCGAGTGAAAGGTCCTCAGGCGTGTACTGCTCAGTAAGATACTCAGACACGAATCGCCCGGCGACACCCGTTGCTCCCCACACCACAACATCATACTCACGCTCGGATCCGGACATATCTATCAATCGTTGTGGCCGACCGATTGTAAACAAGCGGGCTGTACGCCGACGTGGACGGGGCAGAGAACTGAGGTAATTCAGCGGGAGTAGCAGTGCTTTTCTAGCAGATACTGGATACTGGTCGTATGCAACGGGCCGTTGAACTGAGTGACCGACTCGTTGATATCTCGGAATCACTCGCCAGCGGGCGTATGCTCGGCCTTGCAACGGCTACGTTCATCGTATTTCTCACCGTCATTCTCCCCGAAGAAGCCAGTCGAAGTACGGCATACCTCGGTGACAACCCGACACCGGACGGCTCATTCATCTACTCTTCGGCAGACCTCTACGACATGGCAAGCGCCTATGGCGCTGAAGGCCGGCGGTACTACATCCGCTCGCGGTTCACGTTCGACATCGTCTGGCCACTCGCGTACGGCTGGTTTCTCTGGACCGGTATCATCTACTTCCAGCAAGGAATAGCCGACGCACGCATCAAACGCGCCGTATTACTTCCACTACTGGCCGTACTGCTGGATATCATAGAGAACACTTCGGCATCGGTCGTGATGTTTCTCTATCCAGATCGGGTGCCTGTGCTCTCACATCTCGTGCCGATCGCTACGTTCGGAAAATGGGTCGTAATCGGGCTGAGCTTCACTGTGTTCGGCCTGTTAATTCTCGCACGGATTTGGAAGCGGGTCTCGTAAAATGTCAGCCGCGTCAACATCTGTAATTGACAAACGGCAAGTGCTGCTGAGAGGTCGATTGCACGTCAAATAACGATCGGCGTGTCCTGTTCGAGTGTCAAGGAAACGCATCCTACACAAGACTCACAGATACTTGATCGATACAAACATATATTGAGATATGTTCCGTAGAAGCTTCCATGAGCGAGTTCGATCCGGCTCCTGATTCAGCGACGGGGCCTCCACGGTGGTAGGACGGAACCGATACGTTCGGCCGCGTCTACGATGTGGTCCTCGGTCTCACATCACCGACGACGTACACGAGGGTTGCAGAGCTCGCAGACTGCTCTCCGAACGCAGCAAAAAAGCACCTCAATCGCCTCGCGGAGATGGGTATTGCCCGCGCTGATCGTGATAGCCGTCCGGCCACGTACGAACGAAATGAGGGGTATCTTGAGTGGCAAGAGGCGAATCGAATCGCCACTGATCTCTCTGTCAATGCGATCATCGACCGCGTCGAAGCGCTGGAACAGCGGCGGACGGAGTATGAAGCCGAATTCGGCACTACCGACCCAGCCACCGTTGCGGTGTTCGACGCCGAGGACCACGAGACAATCCACGACCGCATGACTGCAGTGAGCGACTGGCAGGGACTCATTCGAGATATTCGACTCTACGAACTCGCCCGCCAACTCTCACAGAACGACGGGCACCTAATCCCCGCCTGAGATGAGTCCGCCCCCAGAGGACGCAGCCGCGGACTCCACAGGTCCACCCGATCGACAAACGTTACGCCTGCTTGAACGACACTGACGACGGACCCACTCGTTGCTGCCACCCAGTTCGACCCAGATCCGTACGAACCGCGAATGCTCACCGCAACCCTTGACACTGAGCGATATCCCGACACAGTCGTTGACACCAGAATCGACATTGGATGGTTCACAACCGGGGATTTTTCCATCCACTACGTCGAGACGCGGGGAGACAACACCCACTGGGAGTGTCGCTGGGATCGGTATCCAAACACACACAACAGCCGACTCCATTTTCACGAACCACCAACCGGTACTGAAGTCTCAGATCTCGCCCTTGATTCACTCCACCCACTCGACGTGTACTCAACGGCGTTCGAAGCAATCGAACAGCGCATCGAGTCACTCTGGTAAGTGATCTTTCCGCCCGAATGAAGCCAACTAGCAACAAATTACGAGAACTCTGGCCGCTCAGCATACCCGATCGGGTCGCGTAACCCAGCGTTCCGGAACGCACACGCGTCACACGTCCCACACGCCGGCTCCTCATCACAGTAACACGACCACGTCATCTCGTACGGCACGCCGAGCTCCAACCCGCGCTCCGCAATCTCCGTTTTCGACCACTCAACGAACGGAACTTTCAATTCGATGTCCATCTCCGGTTTCTCTGCCTCCTCCCGCTTACTTTTCGTACAACTGATCACCCGGCTCAGTTGAAATCCTCAACAAGTGATACATTCTGCACAGCTGTGGTCAATACAGGAGACTGACGTACCGATCAGCCGATTGAATTACTAACTACCAGTCAAGAATTACGTGCAAGATACAGAGGATACAGTCAGCACGAGGACTGCGTTATTTTCTCCATCTAAATTTTGAATCAGCCGATAGGATGTGCCTGCGTACTGATCGCCAAGGATTCTGCCAGCTCAGAGAGGTGTTCAAATAGTTGCGCGAGATACAGGGCGCGAATGTGTCACGAGACGAGTGCCGATCTACAAAGGGTAGTAGTCAGTTATACAGTGGCTATATCGGCGAACCGTAAGCAGTCTTCTGCGACGGTCGCCTCTACTAACTCACGTTGTACTCACCGGTCGTCTCAATAGAGTCGCCTTCACCCCAGCGTTCGCTGAAGTCCTCGATGAACTCGATCCGAACAGTGATTTCGTATTCTCCAGGGGAGCGAGGTGGGGTGGTGTACTGCCACTCAGCCTGATACCCGTCATCTGTTTCAAATGGTTCTCCCCAATAGGACCCTGCATCGGTGATTTCCTCACCATCAAGCCAAGCCTGAATTTCCATCTTTTCGAGCGCTTCGCTGACCTCCTCTTCCGTTGGAGATACCCAACCAATTCGGTGAATGATCCACTCTCCTGTGCTTACCTCTTGAACCTCATCAATACCGAACGCGCTCACCTTCGCACTCGGAACGTTATCACCAGGTGGGTTGCGTGATCTATCCTTTGCTGATACAACACCTGAAGAGATTGCTGTGTTGAATAGCGATCTTATCTGCGGATATCACCGGTTTAGAAGGGTGAAGCCGAGGATATCGAACCTGCCATGGAAATCGACATCCTCGACTTCATCGAACAGTGTCGTCACCTAGCTAAACAAGCGTTGGGAAAGCACGCGGGCGAGCCCGCCAGCGGCGGGTTCGCCCGCTGGGTCCATGTCGTCCTCCACTGTTTTCGGCTCGAAGAGGGCCACAGCTACCGTGAAACGCCGAATCGGCTGAAGTATATGGCCGAGGTTCGCGACGCACTCGGTCTCGATCGAGAGGATCTCCCTGACTACAGCACGATCTACAAGTCGTTCGATCGGCTGAAAATGTGGGTGTGGCGGGCGTTGCTGCGCGTTTCAGCGCAGCAACACCCGCAGTCTGGCCACGCAGCTCTCGACAGCACGTTCTTTGATCGCCGCCTTTCTTCGTCGTACTTCCGTCAGCGGTCAGGAAACACCGTGCAGACGCTGAAAGTGACGACATTAACTGATATAGAGTCGCTCGCTGTTCTTGATGTCCATATCACAGCACGGTGGAAGCATGATACGAAGACAGGACCGCAGGTCGTCCGACGGAACGCGGACGACCTGCAGTCCGTGGCTGCCGACAACGGGTTCCAAGACTGGCACACTGAGTACGAGATCTCCGCACTTGACGTCGAGTATCTTGTTCACTACCGTGGCTCATCACTTAAAGCAGCCATGAACAATGCTCTCATCCGGGCAAAAGGGTACTCTCAGCGCTGGATGGCCGAAACCTCGTACTCAACAACGAAGCGCTCGCTCGGCGATGCCGTGCGAGCGCTAGGCTGGTATCGTCAGTTCCGTGAAATTGTCCTCATGTTCGCCATCATCAACATAGAAAAGCTCTGTGAACCACTCTAACTACCATTCAGCAGCTATTCAACAAAGCAGGTGAAAGAGGTCTGTGAGGATCACGGTGTGTGGTATTTGAATCCGGGTATTATGCGGACGAGTGAGCGGGCGACGTGTACGCGTCTTCGCCGTCAAGGGAAGCTCGTCCATATCGAGAGTGATGAGGACAGTACCGATGGCGCTGATGTGGGAACAACGCTTGATGACTTCACCGCTGAGGTGACAACCGACGATGATGAGGGTGGACGGAAGCGTGTGTATGTGCCAGCAATGAATGCTGAGCGGACGAATGACACAATAGAGGACGATGAGGTGTATGTAGATGACGAAGCAGGTGAGGAGTCGGGCAAAGAGGATGTGCTTCGTCAGGAGTTACTCCGTGATTTCGCAGAAGCGACTGATGCGGATACGGAAGATGTGGGGCAGATGTTCGGTGACGTGATTGATGAGGTTCGTGAAGAGGAAGAAGAGCAGGAGCTGCCGGGAAGTGAGGAAGACAAGGAGTTGTATATGCTGTTTGAGACGAATCACCCTGATCTCGAACTTCCGGGCGATACAGGTGAGGACGGTGACGAGATGTCCGAGTTGGAGAAGGCACATATGGCGGCGCGGGTGATCAGGAAGTACAAGCATCGGTGGGGGATTGAGAACGGATTCAAGCAGATCAAGAGCTTCCGTGTCCGTACCACGTCAATGAACCACGAGTACCGGTTCTTCAATTTCCTGTACGCGTGTACGCTGTACAATGTGTGGCGACTCACCGATCTACTGGTGAAGTTAGAGCTACGGGCTGGGTCCGAGTTCCGATATGAACCACTCGTGACGGCGGATCTGTTCCTGACGATTGCGAAGGATTACGTCGGGTTAGATCCCCCTGACTGACGTTTTCGGTTCCGGGTTTGCCCCTTCGTTAGTGGCGACACTACTGTGTAGTCGCTGTTTTCCGGGTTTTCTTCTCTGAACTACCGACTGGTAGTTGTGATCGTTCTATTAGGCATAATTTTAGACAGTGTCTGGTATTAGAATACTGCTGTATTCGACGTTTTGCTCTCTGTCTTGTGAAATTGCCCAACGTCAGGGAGCTGTGTTGTCTATAGCGACATGTGATTTACCAGTTGAAACAGAGTCACTGCTGGTGTTCCGATTTAGCCGGCCGATTCTGTGACACCGTCAGCTGTGACTGGCATCAGCATCGTGCGATCGATCGGAGCCCCAGACCCGCCTCACGGACGCTGTGGAGCTATAGGCCGGAGGCTCCCTCTCCCAGGCCATCTGTCGACTTGCAGCCGTGCGATCGGCGTCTAGCGGCCCAGAATACACCCTGTGGCTCACCGCTTGCGCAGACTGAGTCAGGCTGTGTGACGGCAGTGGATGGGCGGTTCCGAATCCAGGTGACCGATCGAGCAGGTGGTCTCGATTGATACCGCAAGGCAGTCGTCTATTGCATCCGCAGGTGATCGTCTCTCGCATCTGCAGGGCGATCGTCTACTGCACCTGAAGACGGGTCCAGAACGCGTACGATCTGGAGTCGGGGGAATCTGCTAGTTGCCGATCGGTACCTCTCTACGAGACGACCGAAACCACTGTCGACGCGGCTCTGCTATCGGCCCGTCTCACGGTGGGAAGTGGTTCGATACTGCAGCCCCTGGCGGAGAACAGTATCGCTGAATTGAACCGCTCTGCATACGGGACCAGTGGCTGTCAGTCGTGCCTGCCAACCCAACTGAAAACTTCTTCGCTGTCGATTCGAGATGTGGGAACTCGTCGGCGAGCTCAATTAATATCTAGAATACTGGCACCATCTTCTCAGAACTATTATCCCGAATTTTAGGGCTTTTATATATTTTAATCTCAGTACAAAGGACTATTTATCCGGCTATTGCCGGCCCACCAGATGAGATAAGGTCACTTAGCTCAGATTACGGGTAGATTGAAGATCACCGAGTTTGATGGGTGACGTATGAGCGATTCGGTGGAGACGACTAAAAAATCGATCAAGACCTACGTTCCAGCCTACCAGAAAGACGAGTGGCAGGCACACGCCGACGACCTCGATATGAGTCAAAGCGAGTTCGTTCGAACGATGGTCCAGGCCGGGCGACGAGGCTTCGAACCCGATCGAGAGGAACCCACTTCTCCGGACCCAGACCCTGGGGGTAACGGCCTCGAAACACGGGTCCTGAAACTACTCGAAGCTGACAGTTATTCGTGGGACGAACTCCTCGAGGCGGTCAGCGACGACATCGAATCTCGTCTCGATGACACGCTCGAAGAGTTACAGGCAGCGAACCGAATTCGATACAGCGGCCGCCACGGCGGCTACACGATCGTCGGTGAGGGCGATGGCGACTAACACCGACTCCCCCGAGGAGGTAACGGACCCGATCGACTACTTCCTCGACGATCAACGCTATCACGGCAAAAGCGAACGGACGCTCGAGGCCTACGAACGCGTACTCACAGGGTTCGAGACGTTTGTCGAGGCACGGTTCGAGGTCGAACAGCTCCGTGCCGTTGGGAGACGGGAGTGTATGGCGTGGGTCCACTCGTTGCGAGGGGAGCACAGCCCGAGTACGATCGCGACGTATGCGTCCTACTGCAACCGATTTTATGACTATCTGACCCGCGTGGGCGTCTTCGAGGCAAACCCGATGGCTCTGGTCATGGAGGAACTATCCGAATCGATCGACAGCGATCCCACGCGCCGAGACATTTCGGTGCCGGAGATGCAAACTTTCGTCGAGACGATCGCCCACCCACTCGACCGGGCCGTCGTCTACACCCTGTTGAAAACGGGGATGCGTGTCGGCGAACTCTGCAATCTCGATCTTCGGGACGTCCATCTCACCGTGGAGACAGTCGACTGTGCGTGGACGCCCCGCGTCGAACTCGAACGACGGCCGGCCTCGCTGTTCGTCTCCGCCACGCCAGCACGGGGTGAAACCACTAACGGCGAGCAACGAACGGCATCGAACAAGCGCAAACGAGAGACGGTGATTCCGATCGACGACGAGTTGCGCCAGGCACTGCTCGAGTGGCTCGCCATCCGACCCGACCCCATCTCACCAGCTGATCCACTGTTCGTGGCCACGGGTGAGTCGTGGGGGGCGCGCCTGACACCGCCCGATGTCCGCTACATCGTCACAAAACACGCCCGAAAGCACGGCTGGTACCGGACGGGTGGTGGCACCACCGAGAACGTTACGCCCCACTACTTCCGGCACTTTTTCACCACGCATCTGCGGGATCGGACCGGCGATCGCGGGATCGTCCAGTATCTCCGTGGTGATGTCGCAAGCGACGTGATCGATACCTACACCCACAACTGGGGCGATCGAGTCCGAGAGACGTATCTCGAACACATCTATCTTCTTACAGCGAGAGAATCCCGGCGTTTACGCCGGGCGTGAATCGCGTCACTCAACTACACGATCCACCGTCGATAGCAGACCGGATATTGAACGGTAATCCGAATCAATAAGTAGATTTATCTACATAGACTATGTATGGCGATTGAGGCTACTCGCACCTACGTTGGTTCCATCCAGAACCAGCGACAGGTCTGTGATGGCCTTGATTCGCTTGGAGACTCTGCCTCGAAAATCTGGAACGTTGCACGATGGACAGCCGACCGCATCTGGGATGAGACTGGAGACATTCCAGATGAGGGAATGCTCAAAGCCTACATAAAGAACCAGCCGTGCTGGAAAGACCTGAACGCACAATCCAGTCAGAAAGTCATCGAAGAACTTTCTGACGCTTTCCAGTCGTGGTTCGACCTGCGACACAAGGATGACGAGGCGAATCCACCCGGCTACCGCAAACACGGCAAAACCCGGCCCAAGAGTACGGTTACGTTCAAAGTAGACGGGTTCAAACACGACCCAGAGAACAACCGCGTCCGACTCTCGAAAGGCTCGAACCTCAAGGAATACTGGTCAGACTTCATCCTCTGCGAATACCAGACACGCCCCGACGTTGACCTCACAGAAGTCAACAAGGTACAAAACGTTCGGGCTGTCTGGAATGGTGACGAGTGGGAGTTGCACTTTGTCTGCAAGGTTGAACTCGAAACCAACGATTCCGCGGGCGACGGCGTTGCAGGAATCGACCTCGGCATCACGAACATCGCAACGGTCGCGTTCCCCGACGAATACGTGCTGTACCCCGGAAACTCGCTCAAACAGGACAAACATTACTTCACCCGAACTGAGTACGATACTGAGGGTGAGGACAGTCCGTCAGAGAAGTCGATGTGGGCACGTCAGAAACTCGCAGATCGGGAAACGCATTTCTACCACACGCTTACGGACACCATCATTACGGGGTGTGTCGAACGTGGTGTCGGTACGCTCGCGGTGAGTTGGCCTGAAGACGTGCGAAAGTCAGACTGGGGGAAGACTGGGAACAAGAAACTCCATACCTGGGCGTTCGACCGCATCTACCAGTACCTCGAATACAAAGGCGAGATCCGTGGCGTTGAGGTGCTGAAAGAAAATGAATGGGACACCTCAAAAACGTGTTCGGCGTGTGGTGCCGACACGAAGTCGAATCGTGTCGAACGTGGCCTGTACGTCTGCTCGTCGTGTGAGTTGGTCGGGAACGCGGATTGCAACGGGGCGGAGAATATGCGACAGAAGATAACTCCGAGTCCTCATGGTGAGGATAGGAGTAACGGCTGTGTGGCACAGCCATCGGTACATCTGTTCGACCGCGAGAGCGGGACGTTCAACACGAGAGAACAGGTCGTCTCGTAGACCGGCAAATATCCCACCTGCGGTACGGGAAGCCCCACCGTGAACGGTGGGGAGGATGTCACCCGATGTCCACAGTGTAAGGTCCATTCGACAGCGTCATTCGGGACAGTGAGCCGTCGAGTCGATCGGTGTCGACGCAAGCCCGTGTGGAACCCGATTCGAACCAGTGGGTGTGAACAGTGAGTGTGAGTGACACGGAGGGGCTGATCGAGATACAACGTATAAATCTCATGTCGCTATACAGAATTGGTTGGGCACAGCTCACAGCGTATCGTGTTTCGAACCATCTCACAGAACTCCGTACTGCAAAGTCTCTCAGGGACCGATACAGCCGAACTGGGTCGCGTTACCGACCGACCGCGAGTTCCGTCTCTTCGACGCCGTTTGCCAGCACCGATCGGACGGCCGCGATCGAATCGGTCACTTCGGGGGTGCTTTCAAGCAGGACCGTCTCGCTCGGGAACAGTTGTTCGCCGAGTACGAGCCCGTGGTCGCGGGCCGTCGAACCGGTCATCGTCAGATAAACACCGGCCCCGGTCTCGGCGATCGCCGCCTCCTCCTCTTTCCCCTCTGGTGGATACTCGAAGCTGACGTCGGCAAGCGCGTCGGTACCGAGGACGGCCTGAACGAGGCGCTCGTAGCGGGGCTCGATACACAGCGAGCCGTCATACGTCTCGAGGAAGGATCGATCGAGCGGGCCCGCGGGGGTGACGTCGGGTGTCGCCATCAGCGTATGATAGACGGTATCGCCGAGCCCCGTCACCACGCGCACGTCGGTATCGGCCGGATTGATCCGGGCGTTGATCTCTTCGATCGCATCGAGTGGCTCCGGACGGAGTTCGACGACCTCCTCTAAAATGAGATCTGCACTGTCGAATGCGAGGGCAAATTCGTGGGTTCGGAGGGCCCGAAACGGCTCCTCGCGGCCGATCAACTGGAGTGTCGTTCCGTCGGGAATCGCGTCGACGCCGTGGATCGGAATCGTCACGCTATCGAAGACGATCCGCCGCGGTTTGCCCGCTCGATCGTCCCGCAAGAGCGTGTACTCCGGTTTCGTCGGGTCGTCGACGGTACTGTAGCTGGCAAGACGATGGTAGACATCCTCCTCGTCGGGGGTTACAGTTCCCTTGGTGAGTGCTTTTTCGTGACGGAGCGTCGAGATAACACCGTCTGCGAGGTCAGAAACGTCGAACCGGCTCGCGAGTCGATCGAACACCGACTCGAGTGGCCGTCCTTTCCGTGGGATCGCGATCGGGATCGTCTCGCCCATCGATACGTTCTCGACAGGCAATGGATAAACGCGTTGCGCTTCGAGGACTCGCTCAGTCGGAGAACATCGATCCGAGCTGGTCGCGCCAGTCCTGGATCTCCGTCACGTCCTCGCGGACGGCGGCGATGTCGTCGTCGAGTTCCGCCACGTCACCTTCGAGTTCCTCGACGTCGTCGCCGAGGGCCGCGAAATCGTCGTCGAGGTCGTCTATCTCCGTATCGAGACCCTCGACGTCGTCGGTGAGCGACTCGACGTCGTCGTCGAGATCGTCCATGCTGTCTCCGAGGGCGTCGACGTCGGTGTCGATCTCGAGGACCTGGTCTTCGGTATCGGTAAGCCGTTCGTCGACCGCGGTCAGATCGGACTCGAACGTCGATAACTCCGTTTTGAACTCCTCGATGAGCTGTTCGCCGGTCCCGTGCTCGTCGAGGAATGTCTCGAGGGCGTCGGTGTAAGCGGTAATCTCTTCGACGCGCGACTGGAGATGATCGATCCGGACCTGGTCTGCCGTCGACGGCTCGAGATCGAGCGCTTCACGAATGACCGCAAGCTCTTCGTCGTCTACCTGCCCGTCGTCTATCTCCGTCGCGAGTCGCGTGGCGATCGAGTCGGGCTGGTCCGGTGTTGGCTCCGGTTCGCTGTGGTCGGTGTCCTCGGCGGCAGGTGGTTCTGGGTCGTCGACCACCGGCTCCTCGTCGATCGCTGGCTCGGTGTCGTCGCCGTCGGATTCGTCCTCTGTCTCCACGTCTACGTCTCCGAGATCGTCATCGTCGGATTCGTCCTCTGTCTCCACGTCTACGTCTCCGAGATCGTCATCGTCGGATTCGTCCTCTGTCTCCACGTCTACGTCCCCGAGGTCGTCGCCGTCGAATTCGTCCTCTGTCTCTCCATCTACGTCCCCGAGGTCGTCATCGTCGGACTCGTCCTCTGTCTCCACGTCTACGTCCCCGAGGTCGTCGCCGTCGAATTCGTCCTCTGTCTCTCCATCTACGTCCCCGAGGTCGTCGCCGTCGAATTCGTCCTCTGTCTCTACGCCACCGAGGCCATCGTCGACGTCCCCATCGGAATCGTCGTGTGCCTCGATATCCGTTTCCTCGTCGAACGCTTCCTCGTGGTCCTCCCCGTCGGCTTCGTCTGCAGCCGCTGCTGCTGATTCGAGGTCAAGTTCGATATCCGGTTCACTGTCGTCTGCATCGGTCTCCGATGGCTCCGGAATCTCTTCGTCGTCAAAGCCGAGATCGATATCCGGCGTCTCGTCTGTCTCCTCAGCATCGACGGGTTCTGGTTCGGTATCGACGTCGCCGAGGTCAAGATCAAGGCCACTGGCGTCGTCTTCGTGCTCTTCGTCGATGTCTTCCGTGTCGTCGGCCGCTGTCTCGGTCTCTGCGTCCACATCTCTCTCCGTTTCGAGACCCGGCATGGAGTCGGACTCGCCGGAGATCATATCTTTGACTGGCTGGTTCCGATCGTCGCCGACGATGCTGCCGATGACATCATCCGATACCTCCTCGGCAGCCGAGTCGCCCTCGTCTTCGGCGCTCACTTCGACGATCGTCGGCTCAGTGAGGAACTCAGTGGCGTCGTCCTCGTCGTCGATCCGGATCCCATAGACCGTGACGAGATCCGTCGTCGGATCGATCGTCCCGGTGAACTCGACGTGGTTGTCCTGGAAGGCCGTCCAGTTGTCGCTGTGATACTCGGGGTGGAAGCCGACTTTGTCCATCGGGAAGGAGTCAGGGATTTCCTCTGCGAGCCGGACCGTCACTTCCGTATCATGGTCCGACGAGATCTCGAACTTGATGGCGGGTACGGGGAACTCCTCCGCTGCGAACGTCTTTCGGACTGTTAGTCCATCAGCGGCAATCTCGATTTCGTCGTCTATGTCCGCAGTGCTACTCATGCCCAGAACGTTATAATACCACTATTATAAATTGTATGGGCGATGGGAGTGTCGTGACACCAAACCGATCGAGGGCTGGGATCGAACCTGTCAGCGTGTCACCATTGATCGCTGGCTCGCCGGGAGCTCTCGGAGCCATCGGTCCTCAGTGACGGATTGTTGTCGTCAATTGCCGCCGTCGCCGGACGCAGTCCGGCTGCCAGTGGAGCGTCGCTCCACGCTGTCGCCGGACGCAGTCCGGCTGCTCGCGACGCGTTTCGCCGCGTTGATCGGCGGTATCGACGGACGGCAGTTCGTACGTATTCCGTTTCGGCTGTTCGCTAGAGGGTGACGCGGTCGCCGATCTCGACGAGCTCCAGGCGCTGTGGATGGGCGAAGCTCTTTGCGTGATGGTGGAGCACTTTCGGGTCCGACGTCAGGCCGCGCCACATATCCCAGTGACTCGGGAGCAGTCGATCGAGCTGGAGGGCTGTTGCGGCTTCGATGATCTGGTTTTCGTCGTTGTACCAGCGGGTTCGTTTTGGGTCGCCGGTCTCTTTGTCCGGAATCTGGCCGACAGTGCCGAACGCGAGCACTCCGAGATCGATATCGTAGGCCTCGCCGATGCGCTCGAAGGCGTCGGAAGGTTTCGTATCGCCGCCGTGGAAGAACGTCCCGGCGTCGTGTTCGAGGAGGTAACTGACCGGATGGGTCGCGTCGGGATCGTGTGCTGCCTCGATGTGGAGTGTGAACTCGCCGAGATCGACCGTCTCTCCTTCCGTGACCTCGGTAAACTGGTTGTCGGTGACATCCCACTCGTCGGTCCAGTTCTCGTCGGTGCGTGCGACCGCGAGGCTGTCGTCGGGTCCATAAAACGTCGTGCCCGTGTTTTCGAGGATCGGTGCCTGACTCGGCCCGTGAACGTGGTCGGTGTGTTCGTGGGTCGCGAGCACGGCGTCGGCGTCGGTGACATCGCGTGGATCGAACGGGACTGGAATCATCCGCACCGTCCGCGGGGGGTCTCCCAGTCCGACGTAAGGGTCGATAAACAGCGTCGTTCCCTCGGCACCTTTCAGGGCGAACCCGTTACAGCCGAGATACCAGATCGCGACGCCGTCCGGTGTTGTGCGTTCGATGTCACGAATCAGCCAATCTCCCCAGTCACTCTGTGGCATAGATGAGCGTGTGCGGAGTGACCGGGTAAATGTTGTCGTCTCGGCCGCGATCGAGCAGCCGGCACACTATCCGTCGTTGTCGGTGGGACCACAACCGTTTGCGGTCTCATCGGGAGTCGGACAGCACCCACCTCACACGTGCTATCGCGTGGTTCCGGACAGCTCTATCGCCTTGTCGTGCGGTTCCGGGCAGCTCTATCGCCTTATCGTGCAGTTCCGGAAAGCCCTATTGTGGTGTCCATTATGGCTCCATCAGCTATTTCGTTCGATGCCGCTTCGAACCACTCGGTCCGGAGGAGTGGATGGCCCTCGTAGGCCACACGGCCGTCCGTTTCGTCGTAGGCGACGAGGCCGGCATCGTTGACGAGCCGGAGGTGGACGTGGCTGAGCGAAGCAAGTACCCGATCGATATCGTCGTCCGGAACCGAGTCCGGCTCCGTGTCGGCTTCGCGTGTCGCGACGGCTCGAGCGAGCGTGTCCACGGAGACCGGCTCGACCCGATCGCGGAGGGCGGCGAGGATCGTCCGCCGACGCGAATGGGCGAGTGCCTCGAACACCGAATCCAGTTCGTCGGCAGGTCGTCTGTCGAGGACGCGTTCGACATCGCGGTCGTCGAACAGTCGATCGCCTGCCGTGACGACTGCGTCCTCGTCGGTCATCGCAACCAGACCGACATCGGTCAGCGCCGGCAGATCACGGTGGACGAGCGACGTGTGTCTCCGATGAATTTCCGCATCGCTCGCCTGGTCCGCCTGTGTGGCTGACGCGAGCGTTGCGGCGAGGTCGGCAACCGAAGTCTCCGACCGATCGGCGACGAGGCGGACGATCTCCCGTCGATGATCGGCCGCGAGAGACCGAAACAGGGCGTCCAGAGCCTCTGGGTGACCGCGAAACCGTGTGGTAGTCATCGATTATCGATCAGTATGGTTCGGACAAAAACATACCTCCAAACCGGTTTGGGTTTACCTGTTGGTTGATTTTAAATTCTCAAATATGTGAGTAAATGGCAGGTGTCGGTGCCGGCTGATCCCTTCACGCTCTCACTCCGGCAGCCGCTCGCCGTCCGATCGACTACCAGGTGCCGTGGAACGTGTCGAACTCGAGGCTGTCGAGCGGTTCGTCGCCGATCGCGATCCGGTACTCGCCGGGAGTAAGCATCGGTTTGTGGAACTGTGGCCCGTCGTCGGTCGTGATTCGGGGACAGCCAGTGTTGACGAACGCGTCCATATCGAAGTTGCGCAGCCGATCGGGGGTCACCTCGTCCATCGTGATGAGGTAGGCGTTGTCGTTGTCAGCGATAATCTCTTGGGCGGTTTCCCAGCGACCCTGGCCGATCTTGGTACAGAAGATAACTCCCCATTTCTCGGCGTCCATCGCCCGGTGGACGGCACCGTAGCGCTGTTTCATGAATTTCTCCGTATCCGCGACGGTGACGACGTTGTTGACGGGGTCGGCGATGACGACGAGTTTTTCGGGATGTTCCATCGCAAGCCCGAGCGGGTGGAACTTCCCGCCACCGACGTAGAGGATCTGCTCGGCGTCGACGTCCGCGCTCGCGTAGTTGCAGCCAAGCACCTGCCCTTCGTGGGTGAGTCGCTCGTCGCCGCGGCGGACCTGGACCTCGTAGCCCCGCTCTTCTAAGAACTCGCGCATCTCGTCGAACAGGTTCATATGCTGGGCGGTAGTGACGAGGCCGACAGCCGGGTTCTCCTCGGGCGGTTTGAGCGTATCGAGAGACTCCTCCATGATCGGTTCGACGTCAACGTTCGAGAACAGCGGCACGTAGATGACTTTGTCCGTGTCTTTCATCGGCGAGTGGCCGAAGTGGACGAAGACGTCGGTCCGTTTCATCAGATACGTATCAAGATCGCAGGCACCGTAACACGGCTGTCCCGAGAGCATGAAGGTGACATCGTCGTCACTGAGTTTCCGGAGATCGTCGGCGACGGCCGGACCTCGCCGTTTCAACCCCTCCGGAAACTGCAACCCGACCTTTTTTGCGTCTCGTTCCTCGATCGCCTCGATGATCTGCTCCAGTTCGTAATCCCACTCGCGATCGTGCTTGAGACGCATTCCGGTCTTCCGGAGGTCCCCTTCGCTGTACTCCGACTCTTGGCTCATTGGCCGTTGTTGCAGCCACGGACGTATAACGGCGACGCTTCCGGGACCACCGAAGAGACGGGCCGATTGGAGCGCCGCCCGTGCCAGCAACGACGTGTCGACGAGGAACAAATTTCTCGACCAAACAGTCATAATACTGGAGTGTAAACCCGGTATCTATGCCAGCGGATGAGCCCTCAGAGGGTTATCTCTTCGACCTCTATCGCCGGTACATCGGTGAACCGGAGGACAGGACCGACGTCTACCTCGGCTTCGGCCTGTTCCTCGGTGGCATCGGGCTGGCGATCGTCGCATTAGTACTGTTCCTGTGGAGCAACACCTTAGAGCCACGCTCGGCGGCCCACGTCGCGTGGGCGGAGCCAGCGTACGCGACTGCCATGTTTTCGTTGCCGCTGTTGATGCTCGGCATCGTCGTCCTGTTGCCCGCAGAACGACGAGTGCTCTACACCTCGATCGCGGGTGTCGCAATCACGACCGTGGCCGTTGGCGGGTTCCTGTTTGCCTATCCCGACGACTGGAACGGGTATGGGGCGGATTACACCGTCGAGGTCGTCGCCGTGTACGCGGTCGGGCTCGCCGGAATAACCGCCTCGACGGGAGCGGCACTGATCGCACACTACCTGGATATGGCACGGGCTGTCGAACGTATCGACCCGGAAGACGACACGGCAGACGATCCGACCGTTTCCGACGCGGAGATCGAACAGGATATCGACGAGGCGATGGAGGATGTCGAACTCTCCTGGGGTGGTGTCGAAAAGGCAGAGCACAAGCGCCTGTCGTTCTCCGAAGACCAGTTCGACGAGGTAACCGTCGATACGATGGGAACGACGACGACTCGATCGACAGGTGTCGACCAGCAGGTCGCCGGTCTGAAGGGACTAAAAGGCGGTGATACCAAGACGACGACCTCGAGTACGACGGTCGACGATCAGACACAGAAACTGAAAGAACTCCGCGAGCAACAACAGGAAGAAAAGACGGCTGCAGCCGCCGAACGGGGGTCGAAGACGTTCTTTGGAACGCTTTGGACCCGGTTGCGGACGCTGCTCGGCCGAGACTGATAGTCCAGACGCGATCGTGTTCTCGATGAGGTGTACAGCAGCGGTAATCAGCGAGGAAAGACGGTCCGGGCGTTCGGTACTGGTGGATTACGTTCACCGAAATAGATCGGTGTTTTTATTCGTGGGTGGCAGAATCACAGCCGCGAAGTAATCCGCGTTTACCGCAAAATATCAAATCCTGAAATTAAGGCACATAGATTTATAATCCGTCAGTGGCCTTGCCAAACTATGGCCAAAGGCCTAGATGTTGGAACGATGAACATCCTGTCTGCACAGCAGGATGGGAACGATACGGTGTTCGTGCAGCAGCGAAACTCCTTCGTCGAGATCGAGTACTCGGATATGGCCGAGCAGATGCTCTCACGAAGCGAAGTACTTCATATTCGGAAAGACGACAAGGTGTACGTCGTCGGCGACGACGCTCTGAACTTCGCGAACATTTTCAATAAAGAAACCCGCCGTCCGATGAAACACGGGATCCTCTCGAACGACGAGAAGAGCGCGATCCCGATGATGAAGCTCATCATCGAACAGGTCGTCGGCGAGCCTGCCTATCCGGGTGAGAAACTCTACTTCTCGTCCCCGGCGGATCCGATCGACTCGGATCTCTCGACGCTGTACCACCAGAAGACGATCGAGTCGTTCCTCGACGATATGGGGTACGATTCCGAACCGATCAACGAAGGGATGTCCGTCATCTACAGCGAGCTTGCGGACAACAACTTCACCGGCCTCGGGATCTCCTTCGGTGCGGGGATGACGAACGTCTGTCTATCCTACTACGCAGTCCCCGTCATAAAGTTCTCCGTCGCTCGCGGTGGCGACTGGGTCGACGAGCAGGCTGCCCGTGCGACAGGGACGCCGGTCGACAAGGTAACGTCGATCAAGGAAGACGACTTCGAACTCGATTTCACGACAGACGTTGGCGGCGTCGAAGGTGCGCTCTCGATCTACTACGAGAACCTGCTGGACTACGTGATCGAAAACATCGTCAGCGAGGTCGACGAGGAAGACGTCGAGGAGGGTCTCGACGTTCCCGTCGTCGTCACCGGCGGTACCTCGAGTCCGGACGGGTTCGAGGCACTGTTCCGTGACCACTTAGAGGACGCAAACATTCCGTTCTCGATCAGCGGTGTCTCGCATGCGGACGAACCGCTCTACAGCGTGGCACGCGGTGGCCTCGTCGCAGCTCGCTCCGACGAGGACGTCGACCACGACGACGAAGAAGCCGAAGCGGCCCCAGCGAACGAATAGGGCTGCCGATTTTCCGTTTTTTTTTGACAGCGATCGCTGGCAGCGTCGGATACCGAGAAATCGAGGCCATACAGCCGCTCTGTGGTGGCGTCGCCGATCGTTACTCGTCGTAAAATCGGTTGAACGCGTCCCGCCAGGACTCCCGGTCTTCCGGTGGGCGGTCGTGGTCGACCGGGATATCGGCGAAGCTACAGTGTGGACACGTCACCGTCGAAACGTCTCCCAGCGAGAGCTCCTCGAGTGACCCCTGACACCGTGGACACTGCTCCATACGCATATCTGACACGGTGTGGTCTTAATTCTAGTTATTGGACCCACATCAGTATGGCCGCTGCCGGTGTCGAGTGCGTCGACGACGGCCGTGGCCGGCAGGCCGGCCGCCCGACCGACCCGCGGGTCGTCGGGTGGCTGCCGTGTCTCGAACGCAACGACAGCTGTCTGATAGTACCAGCACGCATTCAACACTACTTTGTACGCAGCTCGTGTATGCCGTCCCAATGAATACGACATCGCCAGCCGATCACGACCCTGCGATCGAGGGCTGTCTCGAACGGACACGCTTGGAGGAGATCACACTCGAACTCGCCGACAACGCGTCGATCGAGTGTTGAGACGGGATGGCAACACTCTCTCGACGAACGCTCGCCCGCCGACTCGAGGACGTCGACGATTTTGCCGAACCGACCGCCTCGCTCGAACAGTATCTCACGCCCGCCGATCTCGCCGCCCATATCTGTCATCTCGCCGGATTACACGACGATCTCAATCGACCGGTCGTCGACCTCGGGACCGGGACCGGGATGCTGGCGATCGGGGCGGCACTCGCAGGTGCTGGGTGTGTCGTCGGTGTCGACGTCGATCGCGACGCCATCACGCTTGCCGCCCGGAACGCACGGCGTGTGGCTGGCCCGGGCGCGATCGAGTGGCTTCGCGGCGACGTCACCCGCCATCCCCTCTCCGTTCGCGACGCGACGGTCGTCTCGAATCCGCCGTTCGGTGCCCAGCGTGGCAACCGCCACGCCGATCGGGCGTTTCTCGAGTCGGCTGTCGAAATCGCCAGCGTCTCGTATACGATTCACAACGAGGGAAGCCAGTCGTTCGTCGACGCCTTCGCCGACGATCACGGCGGAACCGTCACGCACGCGTTTCGCGCTCCGTTGCCGATCGAAAACCGGTTTGCGTTCCACACCGAATCCGAGCAGACGATCGAGGCGGAAGTGTTTCGGATCGAGTGGCCCGATGAGCGGCGGTGACTACTCGTACTGTTCTTCGTGTGCGACCGCGACCGCCGTCCCCTCCTTGCTTGCGTAGACGGCATCGCCGTCACGCTCGAAGGTCAGCCCGCCAGCCGTGACGGTCTCGTTCGCTGCTGGGATCGTGGCCTGGTCGACGGTCTCGGTGTCGGCGTCAGCGACTTCGAGACCGAACGCGCCGTCGTCGGGGACGACAGCCACGGTTCGATTGTCGATCCTGACGTCGGCTTGCGAGCTGTTTGACGTGTATGCGAGCTGGTCGTCGCCACCGTCTTCCCGGAGCTGGACCTGGTAGACTGTGTCGTTGCCGACCGGCTCCCATCCCGTCCGTTCGACGTGGACGGCCTCCCGCCAGCCCGGGCCACCGACGGACACCGTCTCCTCGCCGGAGAACGCAAGGGCCTGGGTGGAGACTGCTTCCAGCCAGATGTTACGCTGTTCGCTGGCGACGATGACGCCGCTTGAGGCCAGCCCCTGTCCCTCCTGGAGCTGCTCGATCGGAATCCCGGTAACGAGTTCGTTCTCGGCGTCCTCGGCGTACATGACGGTGTAATCCTCGATCTCGACGGACGAGTTCGACGCGACGGCCGACTCCTCGAGTACTAACAGATTGACCGGGATCGCGACCCCCGCAAGACACGCAAAGACGACGAGCACAGCGAGAAACCCTGCCTGTTGCTGTGAGAGGGGACGCAGCGACCACTCGCGGTCCCGTTCGCCATTGAGAATCCCGCGCACTCGATCGGGTCTATCGCGAAGGGCGCTCTCACCGAGGGCGCCGGCCCCGGCGGTCGCCTCGAGGACTCGATCGGTGACCGTCGATCGAGCGCCGCCGGCTCGATCACCGAGGGTGCGAAGCCGACGCGGGAGCAACGGGCTGTCGGAGCCGGCGATCGCCAGCGTGATGACAAGCGAGAGGAGCGTGACGACGACGACCCCGGGACCCCGAAAGAGAATGTAGGTGTTTTCCCCGCCGAACCAGTAGATCGCCCACAGCGAACTCGAAAAGCCATACAGCAAGACCGCGATCCAGATGCGAACGGCGTCGGGGCGCCGTCCGCGCTGGCGTAACACGAAGATGCCAAGGACCAGCCCAATAACAAAGCCGAGTGCGTGCCCCTGGATCGCGATCGTGGCCCACGACGGCGGCGCCGGTGGGCTCGGCTGGGCGACGTAGACCGTGATCGGATTCTGGAGCGCGCGGTAGACCGTTCCGATGACGCCCTGAACGCCGATCGTCCCGATGATCGTCACGATCGGATAGTGGACGATCGCAAAGCCGGCGAAGGCGAAGACGACCCCCGAGAAGCCGATCACGGGACCGAGCGCAAAGAGACTCGTCAGCAGTGCAACGCCGATCGCGACCAGCGGAAAGAGAAGGAAGGCCCGGACCCACGGCGTCGTTCGCCAGTCGGCTGCCGAGCGATCTTCCTCGGGGTAGTGACCCCACGCGTACTCCGCGATCGGGGCGACGGCGAGCGTCCCGATCAGGTTTCCAAGCAGGTGGTTCGGACCAGCGTGGGACAGCCCCGCCGTTGCCATTCCGAGGGGATAAAAGTACGACCACGCCCGGAACGGGATCGTCACGGGGTCGTCGAAATTCGCGAGCCCGTCCTGGACGAACAGATAGATACAGAGGACGAAGACGATCACGACGATCGTTCCCCACGGAACGCCGAGCACGAACCGTTCTCCAAGCGACTCCCGCCAGGGGCGTGCCGGGCTGTGGAGTCGCCTGACGACGGCGATCGAGCCCAGTAACGCCACTGCAACGACGACCGCGAGGACGGTCGCGATCGAGAGCATATCCACTGCTTCGAGCGAACCAGTATAGTGGTTTACATTCGGGAGCTGGACCCGTGAAACAGCCACACTCCCAGCCAGTGGGCTGGCCCGTCACCCAAACGGCGGCTTCGAAAGGTACAAGCGGCCGACGAGCGGAGTAGCGGCCATGGAACTGCGGGTCACCGAGAGCACCGAGGACGAACTCTCGATCGAAATCGCGGGCGAAGATCACACGTTTATGAACGTCCTCAAGGGTGCACTGCTCGAACACGACGACGTGAGTGCAGCGACCTACGACGTCAACCCGGAGCAGTCGGGTGGACAGACCGAACCGATACTGACGATCAAAACCGAACCCGGCAACGACCCACTCGAGACCCTCGAAGCGGCTGCCGTCGACGTCCGCGAGAAGGCGGTCTCGTTCCGCGAGGCCTTCGAGGCAGCAGCGTAGGTCGACTATTTCATTCGTCGACCGGGGCGACTCCTTCTGTCGAATTGAAGTTGACACGTCGATCCTCGCGTACCGTCAGACGCACCCGAGCGCGATCGACTCGCTCTCTGTCGGTCGATCGGCAACGAGCACGGAGTGACGGGCTGTCAGATCGTCGGTCTGCTCGTAGGGCTGTGTCTGGTAGCCTTGGAGAGAGAATCTATCCTCGACGGCTTCGGCGCGTACTCAGCGATCGGCAACCGAACTGGAGCCAAAGCCGGATTCGACGACGAGACAGACCTGCTTGTCGAACTCGACCGCCTCCAGCGTCGCCCGTGGGTCGTCGGCCGTTGCTGTGCGGTCGATCGTCTCAGCCAGCTCGCCGCTCGTCTCGACGAGCCGGACTACATAGGTACCCCCTCCGTGAGCGTGCTCGCCATCCCATCGCCGAAATAGTGGTCGTTCCACGCCTCCCAGGGCTCGTCCTCGGTGTCGACGGCCGGCCGTTCGATCGGATGCTGTGGCTCGTCGACGCGTGGGTCTTCGTCGATCACGTTTCCGTCTCTGTCTTCGTCTCCGTCTCAATCGTCGGTCTCCATCCACCCCGAGGTTAGTATCGCCTGTCTCTGCATCCGGCTCGGTACGCTCGCCGAGGCACCCAGCGACGAGCATTGCGATGTCGGTTCCGGTCCCCACAATCACACTGCGTCGCGTTCAGCGGCACATGGCGTTCCGTTACCGGTGCGGTGAACAAATACCAGCTAGCTCAAAAAACGATTGCAGCGACGCCCCATCGATCGCCTCAACAGACGCCGTACATCACGTAGACCCGATCGTCTGGGCCGACGTGAACGTCGATCCCTTCGGTGTCGTGGCCGGCCTGGACGTCGTCACCGAACGGCGAGGAGCGCAGTTCGTCGGCGATGTCGGCCGCGAACGCACGCTCGTCAGCGTAGTCGTCGATCGAGACGTTGTCGATCGTCAGCGGCCCGAGCGCCGGCGTCGTCTCGCCACAGTCGGGGTCGAACTCGCTTGGATGTGGCGTGTCGCCGGGATTGTCGTCGGTGTACTCGCGGATGACCTGCTGGCGGTTCTGGTACTCGGCGTACGCCGCGAGTCCGTCGTCGTACGTTCGTGACTCCTCCCGGTCGGCCTCTAGGTTGTCGTAGACCGCACGCTCGGTCGTCTCCAGATCCAGCCCCGACGCTTCGGTGGCTTCCCCAGGAGCGTCGGGTGGCGAGGGGGCGCCGATACCCGGAAGCACCGACAGCGAGACGATCCCGGTCGCAAACAACAGGACGACGACGCCGACGACGGCAAACAGCGGCGCGTACGGCTTTGCAACCTCGAACCAGCCTGGGGTTTCGAGGTCCCGTTCGATACCGTCGTAGTTCTGTTCGGTCTTCTCGAGGTCCGGGTTCCCACACCGCGAACACGGCGGGTTGTTTTTGACGTGGTCTCGCCCACAGTTGGGACAGCTCCAGACGTAGGTCGTCCCGGTGTCGACCGTTCCGTTGGCTGCCCGCTCGTCCTCACGAACGACTGCCCGCTCGAAGGCGTTGTGCCCACAGTTGTCACAGGGTGGGTCGTCTTCCTCGTGTGGTTTTCCACACCACGTACACCGCCACTTCACTGCTAGAACTGGACGACCGGGAGGGTATAAGCGTACTGGATAGCGCCGAAACCGCGGCCACCAGGGCAGTTGGCGATCGATCCCGGAGTGGCCACGATAGCTGGGGCGGTGGGTCCCGGACTGCTCAGCGCCGAACCGGAACGCCCCGATCGTCGAGATACGACTTGGTCTCCGCGATCGAGTACTCCCCGAAGTGGAAGATCGACGCCGCGAGGCCAGCGTCGGCGTCGGCCTCGGTGAACACGTCGTACATATCCTCGGGGCTGCCACAGCCCGAAGAGGCGATGACAGGGGTGTCGACGGCGTCACAGACCGCCGTCGTCAGCGGCAGGTCGTAGCCGTCTTTGGTGCCGTCTTTATCGATCGAGTTGACGAACAGTTCGCCGGCACCGCGGGATTCGGCTTCCTGGGCCCATTCGAGGACATCGATACCGGTCCCCTCGCGGCCACCTTTTTTGGTGCACTCGAACCAGCAGGACTCGCCGTCGATCTCGACGTAGTGTTCACCATCGCCGTCGTAGCGCCGTCTGGCGTCGACGCTGATGACGATACACTGGCTGCCGAAGGCTTTCGCGCCCTCGTTGATCAGTTCCGGTCGCTCGAGTGCACCGGTCGTAATCGAGACCTTGTCAGCGCCGGCTCGCAGCGTCTCCTTGATATCCTCGGTTGTTCGGATGCCGCCACCGACGGTCAGCGGGATAAAGACTTCGTCGGCGACACGTTCGACGACGTCGAGCATCGTCTCTCGACCCTCCGCGGAGGCCGTGATATCGAGGAAGACGAACTCGTCGGCCCCGGATTCGTTGTACGCTTTGGCCATCTCGACTGGATCGCCCGTGTATTCGAGATCCTCGAAGTGGACGCCCGTATACACCGCTGGGTTCCCGTCCTCGTCCAGATCGACGTCGATACAGGGGATGATTCGCTTGGTAAGTGTCATTTACTACCTGCTCGTTCGTACCCGAGATAATAAAGCCGTCCGGATACGTATCCGATCGACCGTGGCTGCAAGAGTACGTATCCGATCGACCGTGGCTGTAAGAGTTCGCCCGCCTCGTAACCGATCGCGGAGACGCGCGAACACCCGATGTGAGCGTGGCGTCCGATCGGCGACCATCTGACCGATTGTTGGCTGTTCATCCCGGTGTCGGAGCGACGATCGGACTGTCCAGGTGGGTTTAAGATCCCGAGCGCAAAATGTCCGGGTATGTCGGACGAAATGGACCCAGCCGCTGCCGACGATTCGGCAGCCGACGTCGGTCACGATCTGGACGCCGACCGAACGACCGCGCCGATGAGCGAGTACGGATCACGAGAAGTCGGACTCGGCGTTGTCGTGTTCGCGATCGGAATCGCGGTTACGTTTGGCGTCCCACTGCTAGCACTGATCTAAAAGACGTACTCGTCGTCGTGGCCCATCATCCCGTCGTCTTCGAGTCCAGTTCCACCTGTTCCTTCGTCGTCGTCCATCGGCCCGCTCGTTTTGTACGCTTTGATCCCTGTTGAGAGGAGATCTTCGATCGCTTCCTCACGGTTGACGAACTCACCGCGTTCGACCATCTGCGCGATCTGCATCTCGAGGTGTTCCGGAATGGTGATCTCTACTTTCGGCATCTGATTCGGCTTTCGGCGAGGGGGTATTTAGCTCTGACGGGGAAACTGCACGAAAGCGGGAGAATTAGTTTTCGGTTCGCAACTATTATTTGCTCGTCCGGGCGCGATGCCGCGACGCTGTGAGCGCGACGCTGGCGCTCGTCGACGGCGTCCGTTGCCCCGTTGCCTACTGGTTACCGGTTCCCCATCATCGAGTCGATGGCGTTTCGCAACGTCGTGCCGGGCTGGGTGATCGCCTCCAGTTGTCGGCGCATCTTGCGCTGGTTGAAGTAGCTCGCAAAGGCGAGAATCGTCGGCGGCCAGAGGCCGACGAACATGCCAAGTTGGTGTTCACCACGCACGAAATAATAGTACAGCGAGAGTCCAACTGATGCAGCCGACGCGATGGCTGCGGGACCCATGGCCTGTTCGCCCACTTCTTCGGCTGTGTCGGCGGACATCTCTCGGTCTGTCATCTGCTGTTTCGTTGCCATACGGAAGACACAAACCACGAGATGCTACTAAGAAATGGCGAGGGTTTCGGGAGTAACCTCCGAATTGGAGCGCCGCCCGAACTGTTCCAGTCCGTTTCGGGATGGGTGCCGTCGTGGTAACGAGCCGTTTCACCCGGAATCGTCGGTCCAAATTTACTAGCATCTCTCACTCGTTCGGAGAGAGCGACTCGACGGGACGACCGATCGATCGGCTGGAGGAACCACCAGCGTTACATCGCCAACGACGGTACTGTCGAGCATGAAAGACGTCACGGACCTCTATCGAGAATTCGGCGACGATCGGCTTCCGCCGGGCCAACACGAGACGGACGAGTTCCCCGTCCTCTCGAAGGGGGCGACCCCACAGTGGGATCCCGACGACTGGACGTTCACCGTCACCGGAGCCGTCGAGACCGAACTACGCTTTTCCTGGGATGACTTTCGTGCCCTGCCGAGTGAAACCCAGCGACAGGATTTTCATTGTGTCACTGGGTGGAGTACGTTCGACTGTGCGTTTACCGGCGTTCCGTTCTTGGAGCTTGCCGATCAGGCCGGAGTCAGAGACGATGCCGTCCACGTGCTGTTTTCGGCACTCGACGACTATACGACCGATCTCCCACTCGAGGACTGTCTCCGCGAGGAACTGCTCCTGGCGTGGGCCCTCGACGGCGAGGAGTTGCCGCCGGACCACGGTGGCCCGCTCCGTGTCGTCACGCCCCACAAGTACGCCTACAAGGGTGCAAAGTGGGTCGACGGGATCGAGTTCTGTACCGACTCCCAGCGTGGCTACTGGGAGCAACGTGGCTATTCGCGGACGGCGAACCCGTGGGACGAACAACGGTACAGCTAGCCGAGCGTTCCCAGCCTTCATACGGATCGTTGTAACTATTTACGCCGATCGCCAAGGCGGGTCGGCGATCGGCGGTAATTGACTACAACTGTCCGTATCACACCGCTCGGTCGTCGGCCACATCCGATCGTCGGCACGACGCCGGCCGCTGATAGGTCCCGATCGCACGGAGAGACAGTTCGTCGACCGAACGGCGAAGGCGGCCCACTACCTCGATCGGGTAGCGCGTGGGCCGGTCCGTACCGGGGGTTCCCTGCTGGAATAGTTAGGCTGAAGGCGCGGCAGTCCTGAACTGCGGTCGATGGACCGAGCGTCGGGTGAGCGTCGACTGGCGGACGAGCCAGGGCCGGAGCCTCCTCTCGGAGGAGCGCTCGAACTGGAAAGCTACAGCCGCGAACTCGACGACGTCTCTTTCGGGGCGATCGCGGACCCTCCTGACGGAGCGCGGATTCAGTGGGCGACGCCCGGTGGTCTCGAGATCGTCGGCTGTGGCGTCGCGGCCCGGTTTCGGGCCACCGGTGAGACGCGATTCGAGGAGGTTCGACGACAGGCGGCCCGGACGTTCGCGACGCTCGATCACGATGGCCCCGCAGTCGCTCGCCCGCGGGCGTTCGGTGGAGTCTCGTTTCACGACGGCCACGCGGGGACCCCACCCTGGACCGGGTTCGACGCAGCCTCGTTCGTCGTCCCCTCGATGCTCGTCACGCGAACCGGCGAGACAACGTGGCTGACGACGGTCGGCCCCGACGAAGCGACGGCCGTCGAACGACTCGACGACTGGGAGAAACGCCTGGATTCGCTGCCGGCAATGCGCCCAAGCGGAACGAGTCCGGGTGTCGCCGCGACGCGGCGAACGACCTCACAGGCGGCCTGGACCGAACAGGTCGAGGCGGCCCTCGATCGGATCGCCGACGGCGCGCTGACAAAGGTCGTGATCGCCCAGGCACTCGAGGTCGATCTCGAGAGCCAGATCGACGTCTCAGCGACGATCGAGCGGCTCAGACGGCAGTATCCCAACTGCTACCGGTTTCTGATCGGCCACGAGATCGGGGGGACCTTTTTTGGTGCCCCACCGGAACGACTGGTCTCGAAACACGGTCAGCGGGTCGAAACCGAAGCCCTCGCGGGCTCGGTGCCCCGGGGTGAGACGCCGGAGGAAGACGACGAGTACGTCGATCGGCTGCTCGCCAACGAGAAATTCCGGCGGGAACACGGCCTCGTTGTCGATTCGATTCGCGACCAGCTCGCCCCGCTCGCGAGCGAGCTTGCCGTCGAGGAGCGGACGGTCCGGCGGCTGGCGACGATCCAGCATCTCCGGACGCCGATCGCAGCCACGCTTGCCGACGATCATCACATCCTCGATATTGTCGAGGCACTCCACCCGACGCCGGCCGTCGGCGGCGTCCCACCGGAGACGGCCTGGGAGACGATTCGTGAGACGGAGACGTTCGATCGCGGCTGGTATGCCGCGCCGATCGGCTGGTTCGACGGCGACGGTGACGGCGAGTTCGCCGTTGCGATCCGATCCGGGCTCGCGACGGACGGGATGGTCACGCTGTTTGCGGGCAACGGAATCGTCGCCGACAGCAATCCGGCCGAGGAGTGGGACGAGGTACAGCTGAAGTTTCGGCCGATTCTCGACGAGCTACGGTAGCGACCATGAGTGTGCCAAACCGATCGACGTTGTGGGGCCGCGTCCTCGTCGACGAACTCGCAAACGGCGGGCTCGACGCCGTCTGTATTGCACCCGGAAGCCGATCGACACCGTTGACCGTCGCCGTTGCTGCCCATCCCGATATCGAGGTCTTCTCCCACCTCGACGAGCGATCGGCCGCCTATTTTGCAGTCGGTCGCGCCCGGCAAACCGGCGAGCCGACAGCGTTGGTCTGTACCTCGGGAACGGCGGCGGCAAATTTCCATCCCGCCGTCATCGAGGCGGATCAGGCCCGGGTTCCCCTGCTCGTGCTCACTGCCGATCGGCCAGCCGAGTTGCGCGACAGCGGGGCGAACCAGACGATCGATCAGGTTGGTCTCTATGGGGGCGCTGTCCGGTGGGACGCCGAGTTACCCGAACCCGAGGCCGACGAGCGGAAAGTGCGGAGTCTGCGGACGACCGCCGCGCGAGCCATCGCCGAGACGACCAGCACGCCGCCGGGTCCCGTCCATCTCAACTGTCCGTTTAAAAAGCCTCTGGAGCCGATCGAGATGCCGGGGGACGTTCCCGATGCGTTCGAGGAGACGCGTGCTGGCCGTGGCCGTGAGGGCCCCTTCGTCACCGTGGCCAGCGGTCGGCCACAGCTCACTGATGGCGACCTCGACTCGGTTGCGGAGGCGCTTTCGGCCGCCGATCGACCGCTGATCGTCGCCGGACCGGCCGATCCGGACGAGCTGGTCGCTCTCGATCCGTCAGCCGTGACCGAGCTCGCGACACGTCTCGGCGCGCCCGTTCTGGCGGACCCGCTCTCCGGAGTTCGGTACGGGCCACACGTCACTGCTGGCTCGGACAGCGGTATCGGTCCGATCGTCGGCGGCTACGACGCCTATATCGGTTCGATGCCAGCCCCGGATGTCGTCCTCCGATTTGGAGCGTCCCCGACATCGAAGCCGCTCCGACACGCACTTCGCGATTCCGATGCGATCCAGTATCTGATCGACCCCGCCGGTGAGTGGCGCGAGGCGACGTTCACCGCGACCAACCTGCTCACAGCCACACCCAACTCGGTCATCGAGAGCCTGTGCGATCGGCTCCGGAGCGGGGCTCCAACTGCCGATTCCGGTGGTCACACGGACCCAACCTCTCGATCGACGACCGATGGCGACTGGCTCCCCGGGTTCGAGCACGCAGAGCGAACGCACTGGGACCACTGTGACGACGCGGTTGCGACAGCGTCCCTCGAAACGGAGCCGTTCGAGGGAGCGATCCTCGCGTCGGTGTTCGAACACGCACCCGACCCGGCGACCGTCTTCGTCTCCAACAGCATGCCGATCAGGGATGCAGATCGGTTCGGACGGCCCCAGGAAGCCGAACTGACGGTGCTTGCAAACCGCGGTGCGAGCGGTATCGACGGGATCACGAGCACCGCACTCGGGGCCGGGAGTTGCGTCGACGAGCCGCTCGTCCTCGTCACGGGGGATCTCGCGTTCTACCACGACACGAACGGCCTCCTGGCGATCGATCGCTGTGACGTCGACGCGACGATCGTCTTGATCGACAACGACGGTGGCGGGATCTTCCACAAGCTCCCGATCGAGTCGTTCGATCCACCATTCACGGAGCAGTTCAAGACGCCCCACGGCCTCGAGTTCGAGGGGCTCGGCGACGTGTACGACCTCGAATTCGAGCGAGTAGCGCCGGCTGTCTTTCCGCCAGCGTATAAAGAGTCGGTCGATCGGGACGGCACGCAAGTACTTGCCGTCGAATTCGATGCCGAAGCGAGTCACCGTCGGCGCGAGGAATTACAACAGCGGGTCGTCCGAGCGATTGGGAGCGACTGACCGAGATGGTCGTCTCGATCGCCTCGAGTGCCAATCGGTATCGTGAGCGGTCTCCGATCGGATAAACGGGAGCCAGTTGTCGTCGACGACTGTCAGGTGTGTTTGTGTGTCGGACCCCGCGTAGAATCGATCGCCGCCCACGACACGACACGACACGGGTCGAACTCGCCAATGAGCGCTCGATGGCGGTGGTCAGGGTTGTAGCGCCCACCGAATCCCGAACGCGAAGCCTAAGGGCACCCAGCAACACCCAATCGCCACCACCGCATACAGCGAGAGGGGATCGAACGGAGTGGCAAGGAAGAACAGTGGGACGAGGACGCTCCAGCCGCCGAACGTGACGATCGCGATACGAGGGACGGTGAGCATGTACCCGATCAGCGTCAGCGTACAGGCGGCGACGATGGCGTTCGTCAAAAGCGAAAACACCGGTGTGAGGCTGGCGTAGATCAACAGCGGATAGAGCACGGTCACTGCACCGAGACTGGCGATCGTCGGCTCGCCGAGGCGCTGGCTGTCGGGGTCCAGTTCGATCTCTCCCTCCCAGTTGTGTACATCGTACCGAAAGCCCGTCTCGCTTTCCGACTCCCTCTCCGCTCCAGCGGCGTGGTGGCGTGTAGCGGTCCCCTGCGACCGTTGACGTGCAGCGCCGGCGTGACTGCCGTTGGTCGACCACTCGCCGGTGGCCCGTTGGGAGGCCGTCCGACGCTGTCTGCGGGCCCGCTGTCTGGCATGATGGCTTTGGCCGCCGGTGGACCCCTGGTGGTGTGTCGTCGATCGACTGGCTCCCCTGGAGTGGGCCTTCCGGGTACGTCCCGTCGATCGATTGCCGCCTCCGGACCGCTTCTCGCGCCGGTCTGCTGTCGATCGTGAGGTCGACTCCTCGCTGTCGGCCGTCCTGTCGCTGTCGGTTCTCGGCTCGTCGGCCGCTTCGGTGCCGTGCTCGGCGAGTCGGAGATACGACTCGTGGCCGAGTCGATCGTACCGTGCGCGTTCGGTCCCATCGGTGAGCACCGTTTCCGCGGTCGAGACGCGACGAAACTGGTCGGCAGCGTCCGAATCGTCGTTGTGATCTGGATGTGTCTCGAGGACGCGATCACGGTATGCCGATCGGATCTCGTCTTGTGTCGCATCCCGATCAACGCCGAGCACATCGTAGTACGTCTCGACCATCGACGGGCGCTAGCTAGGTGTCCGATGTAAAAACCGTTCGGCTACCCTGACGATCCGGTCCTGGAACCGATCTGATCCACTGGCGGGTTCGACGATCGGTGCTCG
>LKMJ01000462.1_pt1 | contig 30949 bp, 28 predicted proteins | sample 643391 | NCBI WGS metagenome assembly LKMJ01 (sample SAMN04112250, study PRJNA286221) | soda lake metagenome | biome: soda lake; feature: Kulunda Steppe; material: water; isolation source: sample PL-Br10 brine of Picturesque Lake | place: Russia: Kulunda steppe | collected 2010-07 | reverse complement strand
GTTTCGAGGTTGGTCGCCACACCATCGAGCGTCCCCGAGGCGACCATCGCGAGTTCGAGCTGGGCACAGCCCGGCCGTCGCAGATCCCCAAACCGCTTGACGATCGCCTGTGTCGCCGCCCCATACTGCTCTCGGTTGTCGAACGCCCACCAGAACGTCGGACAGACCGTACAGCACTCAGGATCGGTCCGATCGCTGACCGAGATTGGGTCGCCGTTTCGCGTTGGGCCACTCGGCCCGACGTGGTAGCTGTCTCCGAGGGCTGGAAACACGCTGGCACCGGCAACAGGCTCGCCATCGAGGACCGCCGCGACTGCCGTCCCGAACGCGCGACTCTCGTTGACGTAGTTGTTCGTCCCATCGATCGGGTCGACGATCCACGCCGCCCCCGACTCCGGGACCCGTTTCAGCGCGTCGTCTTCCTCGCCGACGATCGCCTCCCCGGGACATGCCTCCTCGATAACCTCAATGACGGCCTGCTGGGCGTCTCGATCGGCCTGCGTCACCACGTCCGTTTTTCCGGCTTTCTGTTCGACTGTCAGCGCCGATCGAAAGGAATCGATCGCGACCGCCGCACCCGCGTTGGCTGCTCGAACGGCGACAGCTTCCCGTCGGCTGGCGTCCTCGGAGTCACTCATCGGTGAAGTCTGTGTCTGGCAGCAGAAAAGGTGTAGTGGTTCGTCCCTTGTACTCGCCTCAACTGATCAGTTCCGCGCTATCAGCCGAGAGTTCGACGGTGACCGGCTGGCGTGTCTGTTCGCTGATCTGGTCGAGATTGCGGGTCAGGACCTCGATGATGTCCTCTGGTTCGGGGTAGACGAGGATGCTGTCGTTGTTATCCTCGATGACGAGTTGCGTATCCTGTAGCGTCACCGTATCGTCCTGAATGCCAGCGACGATCACGTCCAGGGCCTCCGCGCCGCCGGGGTCACCGTCTTCGACTTTCGTAATATACACGGCGTCGAGATTAATGACGTCTTTGTACTCGCGGATCTGCTCGGCACAGGCGACCATATCCTGCGTGATTGCCGTTTTCTGTTCGTTGCCGTGGTCGCCGGTATAACAGTGCTTGCACACCCGCAGTTCCATCTGCATACCCCCACGTTACGACCGAGCCAGCATGATACTGTCGGGTAGCCATCATTCAACTGTCACTAACGTTCGGGAACGACCGAGAAATCCGGTTCAGCAGAGACGGCAGATACCGATCGGAACTGGTGGCTACGACGCGTACAATTGTCGAATCAAAAACAGCCAACCCTACTCGATCACGCCAGTTGCCGTCGCCACCTCACGAGCGGCCCGCTCGTTCATCCCGTCGCCGAGGATCGTGTACCGATCGCGGATCGCGTGACAGGTCGTCAGCGACTCGATGACGGTCTCGTCGTCGATACCGAGCTCGGCGGCCGTCGTCGGCGCGTCGATACTCGCGAGTGCGTCCCTGATATCCCGCCAGATGCCCCGCTCGCCGCCGTGTAGGTAGGCCGTCATGATCGAGCCGACGCCGACCTGATGACCGTGAAGTGCTGTCCCCGGCGCGAGCCGATCGAGTTGGTGGGAAAACAGGTGTTCAGCGCCGCTTGCCGGACGCGACGAGCCCGCAATAGACATCGCGACACCGGAAGACACCAGTGCTTTCGTGACGATCCATGCGGATTCTTCGAGTCCGGGCCGGACGAGATCTGCGTTGTCGACGAGAATCTCGGCGGTCATCTCCGAGAGCGCAGCGGCGTACTCGGAGTACTCGACGTCTTTGAGCCGCTTTGCGAGTCGCCAGTCCATCACCGCCGTGTAGTTCGAAATGATGTCGGCACAGCCCGCCGTCGTTAGCTCCCAGGGGGCGTTGGCCAGAATCTCGGTGTCGGCGATGACAGCCAGCGGTGGCTCGGCGGCAACGCTGTGGCGCGTCCCCTCATCGGGTACCGAGCCACGATTGCTGACGATACCGTCGTGGCTTGCTGCCGTCGGCACCGACAGAAACCCCATCGAGAGGTGATCGCTTGCCATCTTCGCGATATCGATCGCTTTCCCGCCGCCGATACCGACGAGATAGGCGGCCTCCTCGGCCTCAGCAGCCTCGATGACGCGCTCGACGGCGTCGAACGTCGCCGTCTCGATCGTCACGATCGCCGGATCGATTCCTGCCGCTCGAAAGTCGGCGGCGATCGGATCGGCTGCGACCTGCTTGGGTGTCGGACTGGTCACGAACAGCGGCCGTCCCTGAAGATGCAGATCGCCAATGACGTCGACGGCTTCGTCGATGACGCCGTGACCAACGACGACGTTTCGCGGCAGGCGAATCCACGTCGATTTATCGAACATAGTTCGTTCCACGGATGGGGAGACATAAAATCGTTCGCGTCTCATCGAACGGACCAGTACGGCGATCGGCTCCTCGGTGCAATCCGTCTCAGAACGTGTCCAAAATCCCCAGTACTTGCTCTTCGGCGTCCCGATCGGGGCCGTGCTCTGCGCCGTCCCGATCGCTGTGGAGGTGGGCCTCGACCGATCGGGCCATCGCCTCATCGAGTGGCGTCGACTCCCAGCCCAGCTCGGCCAGTTTCGCTGTCGAGAGGATATGAGGGTACTCGCGGTAGAGGACGTAGTCGTCGGGACTGATCGATCCCGCTGCGAGTTCACGGGGGCCAGCCGTGACGACCTCCACGTCCGTCTCCAGCTGGTCGGCGATCAGCTCAACCAGCTCTTCGAGCGTGACCAGTCGTCGATCGCCGACGTTGTACGCCTCCCCAGCCGTGCCGCGTTCGGCGACGATCCGGCACGCGCTCGCAACGTCTTCGACGTACGCCCGGTGCCAGATGTTCGTCCCATCTCCCGGGACGAGCACCCGATCGAACCGGGTGACCCGATCGATCCAGAAATCGAGTCGCTCGGTGTAGTCGTGTGGCCCGTAGACGATACAGGGCCGAACCGACATTGCGTTGACGCCCCGATCGGCCGCCGTGAACACCGCCCGATCCCCCTCGGCTTTGCGAGCGCCGTAGCTCGCAGGCGAGTCGTCGATCGCCTGTTCGGTCGTACAGGGTTCGAGTGGCGTCGTGTCTTCTCGTTTGGGGATCTCCTCACGGCCGTAGGCTGACCCACTGGAGACGTAGACGTAGGCCGCACAGTCCGCGAAGATGTGGGTTGCAGCCCGTACGTCTTTCGGATAGTACGCAACACAGTCGAAGACTGCATCCGGCTCGACTGTCATTGCTGCCGCCTCGAGTGCAGAGTCGTTCGTCCGATCGCCCGCGATCCGATCGACCCGATCGTCGTCGGCGAAGGGGTTGTCGTGATTGCCACGATTGAGCAGGGTGACGTCGTAGTCGTGAGCGAGGAGATCGTCGACGAGGTGGCGACCAATAAATCGCGTGCCGCCGATGACGAGTGCGCTGTCCATGTGTGGTGGTCGTTGGTAGCCGGGAAAACGATGGCGAAGCGAGCGATCGACGACCACGATCGTTTTCTCCGTATCAGATCAAAAAGCGGTATGACCGGGACCTACGTCCTCGTGATCGAACGCTCCGAAGAGACCGACATCGAGGTCGGCGCACTCGGACCCCGATCGTTTCGGGCTGGTGCGTACGCCTACGTCGGTACGGCGTTCGGCCCCGGCGGCTTCGCTCGGATCGATCGCCACTGCGAACTCGCCCGCGGAGATCGCGACGTTCGCCACTGGCATATCGACTACCTGCTTGGCCATCCCGACAGCCACCTCACGTGTACGATCACGTTTCCCGACGTCGATCGAGAGTGTGAGCTGGCCGATCGGCTCCCCGGCGATCGGATAGCCGGCTTCGGTGCCTCCGACTGTGACTGTAGCGCGCACCTACTCGCGGTGCCAGATGTCGAAACCGTCCGCGAGGCAGCGATCGCTGCTGGTGGGACGATCAAAAAGAGCTAATTATACTTGCCTCAGTCGTCGCTTGCAGCGAAACTGGCCGAGCCAGCCACGGCTTCAGCACCCGGCGACTCCGGCAGTTCATCGCGGACGTCATCAGAGCCTTCCGAGAGCGCTCGGCTGTAGGCATCAGGCATGACCTTCACGAAGTCAGAAAGCGCCTGTTCCCACTCCTCAAGCAGCTCTGTGCCCCGATCGGAGCCCGTGTAGGCGACGTGGTTCTCGACGAGGCGACGGAGCATCTGTTCGTCGCGCTCTTCGAGTTCGTCGTGGAGTGTGACCATGCCGGTGTTGGCGTTGTTTTCGAACTCGTCGTCCGGGTCGTAGACGTATGCAACGCCGCCGGACATGCCAGCCGCGAAGTTCCGGCCCGTCTTGCCGAGGACGGCGACGACGCCACCGGTCATGTACTCACAGCCGTGGTCGCCGACGCCTTCGACGACCGCCTTGGCCGCGGAGTTCCGAACCGCGAACCGCTCGCCAGCGACGCCGTTGACATACAGCTGGCCGCCGGTCGCGCCGTAGAGAGCAACGTTGCCGATCGCGATGTTCTCGCTTGGATCGTAGCTCACCTCGTCGGGCGTTCGGATCGCGATCTTGCCACCCGAGAGTCCCTTGCCGACGTAATCGTTTGCACTGCCGTCCAGATGCAGGGAGACGCCGTTTGCAAGGAACGCCCCGAAGCTCTGGCCGGCCGTCCCCTCCAGATCGACGGTAATCGTATCCTCTGGGAGTCCGGGTTCGCCGTAGCGGCTCGTAATCCGGTTCGAGAGCATCGCGCCGACGGTCCGATCGACGTTCGTAACCTCAGTCGACAGCGATACTGGGGTCTTGTCCTCAATCGCGTCGGCTGCGGCCTCGATGATGTCCCGATCGAGCTGGTCTTCGAGTTCGTGATCCTGTTCGCGGATCTTGCGTCGGACCTCGCTGTTGGGGTCGGCGATGACCTCCGAGAGATCGACAGTGCGGGCTTTTGGATGGTCGACATCCGTTCGCTGTTCGAGTACGTCGGCGCGACCGACCATCTCGTCGACCGTCTCGAAGCCGAGTTCGGCCATGATCTCGCGCAGTTCCTGGGCGATAAACGCCATGTAGTTGATGACGTGTTCGGGCTCGCCGGGGAAGCGGTTGCGGAGTTTCTCTTTCTGTGTTGCGACACCGACCGGACAGTTGTTCGTGTGGCAGATCCGGGCCATCACACAGCCGGAGGTGACCAGTGCCGACGTTCCAAAGACGTACTCCTCAGCACCCAGCAAGGCGGCAACGGCCACGTCGCGGCCGGTTTTCATCCCGCCGTCAGTGGAGACACGGATCCGATCGCGCAGCCCAGTCTCACAGAGCATCTGGTTGGCTTCAGCGAGGCCAAGCTCCCAAGGGAGGCCAGCGCTTTTGATCGACGTCCGCGGCGAGGCACCGGTTCCGCCAGAGTGACCCGAGATGTGGACCACGTCAGCGTTTGCTTTCGCGACACCGGCAGCGATCGTCCCGATACCGGCCTCGGAGACGAGTTTGACGTTGATGTCTGCTTTTTCGTTTGCGGCTTTCAGATCGAAGATCAGCTGCTTCAGGTCCTCGATCGAGTAGATGTCGTGCAGCGGTGGTGGCGAGATGAGACCGACGCCCGGCGTCGATTTGCGGACGTGGGCGATCATCTCGTTGACTTTCTTGCCGGGGAGGTGGCCACCCTCGCCGGGCTTGCTGCCCTGGGCCATCTTGATCTGGAGCTCGTCGGCGTTCGAGAGATAGGTTGAGGTGACGCCAAAGCGGCCGGAGGCGACCTGTTTGACGTTACACTCCTTTTCGGTGTTGAACCGCTCTGGCGGCTCGCCACCCTCTCCCGAATTGCTCTTTCCGCCGATGCGGTTCATCGCGATCGAGTTGTTCTCGTGAGATTCCGGAGAGATCGACCCGAGACTCATTGCAGCCGTCGAGAACCGCTGGACGATGTCTGCGACGGGTTCGACGTCCTCGATCGGGATCGGGTCGCGATCGCTCTCGAAGGTGAGCAGACCACGCAGCGTCTGGAGGTTCTGTTGCTGGTCGTTGATCTGTGCGGCGAACTCTTTGTAGCGGTCGTAATCGTTCGATCGGACCGACTGCTGGAGCGCGCCGACGGTGTCGGGGTTCCACTGGTGGTGGATACCGTTCGATCGATGTTCGAACTCACCCGATCGGGCGAGATTCGAGTTGTCGCCGCCGCCGAATGCGGTTTCGTGGCGTTCGAACGCGTCGTCTTCGAGCTCTGCGAGGCCAATCCCTTCGGTTCGGTTCTCGGTTCCCTCAAAGTACTCTGCGACGAGATCGGAGTCGAGACCGACGGCCTCGAAGATCTGTGCACCTTGGTAGCTCTCGACGGTCGAGATTCCCATCTTGGCCATGATCTTCAACAGGCCGTCCTCGACGGCACCGACGTAGGCGTCGATCGCGACCTCGGTGTCTGCGCCGTCCTCACCAGCGGTGATGTCGGCGATCGTCTGGTAGGCCAGATACGGGTTGACCGCACCGGCACCGTAGCCGACGAGCGTCGCGAAGTGGTGGACGGTCCGTGGATCGGCTGACTCGACGACGAGTCCGACGTGGTTGCGAAGGCCGTTGCGAACGAGGTGGTGGTGGACCCCACCCGTCGCGAGCAAACTCGGAATCGGTGTCCGTTCGGGGCCGGTCTGACGATCGGAGAGGATGATGATCTCGTGGCCGTCGTCGATCGCTTTGACGGCGTCTTCGCGGACACGCTCGATCGCTGCTTCGAGATCCGTCTGCTCGGCGTCGTAGGTAATGTCGATCGTGGTGGCGGTGATCTCATTTGCCTCACACTCACGGATCGATTCGAGCTCGGCGTCGGTGAGAATCGGCGAGTCGAGGACGAGCTGTCTGGCGTGGTCTGGCGATTCGGCAAGCAGGTTCTGCTGGTAGCCAAGCCGGCTCTCCATCGAGGTGACGAGTTCCTCGCGGATGTAATCGAGCGGTGGGTTTGTGACCTGTGCGAACAGCTGTTTGAAATACGAAAACAGCGGTCGGTTGAAATCAGTCAGAACCGACAGTGGCGTGTCATCGCCCATCGAGCCGACAGGGTCTTTCCCCTTTTTGGTCATCGGCTCGATCATGTTGTCGAGTTCATCACGCACGTAGCCAAAGGCAGCCTGCTGGTCGCGGAGGCTGTCGACGTCCTCGCGTGGCAAACTGTCGCCTGCAACGCGGATGTCCTCTAGGTGGACCTGATTCTCGTCGACCCAGTCGCCGTACCGATCGTCGGTGAGGTCTTCGAAGACCTCGTCGTCCGGGATAACACGTCCTTCCTCCGGGTCAGCCAAAAAGAGCTGACCGGGCTGGAGTCGGCCGCGCTCTTCGATGTTTTCGGGCTCGGTCTCGAGTGCGCCCGCCTCGCTTGCCATGATCAGTCGGTTGTCTTTGGTTACGTCGTACCGACACGGCCGAAGCCCGTTTCGGTCGAGGACGGCACCGATGCGTTCGCCGTCAGTTGCCGCGACGAGTGCCGGTCCGTCCCACGGCTCGACCAGCGAGGCGTGGAAGTTGTACCAGTCTTTGCGATCGGAATCCATCGCATCGTCGCCGCGCCACGCTTCCGGGATGAGCATCCGCAGTGCGTGTTCGAGGTCGCGGCCGTCTTCCATGAGCAGTTCGACCGCGTTGTCGACGCTTGCGGTGTCCGACTGGTCTGGGTCGTCGATGATCGGCTTGATGGCATCGAGATCTTCCAAGACCTCGCTTTCGAGGTCGGTCTCGCGGGCGCGCATCCAGTTGATGTTGCCCTGAATGGTGTTGAACTCGCCGTTGTGGATGATGTTCCGGTAGGGGTGTGCGAGATGCCATGCACCGAGCGTGTTCGTCGAGAACCGCTCGTGGACCATCGCGAAGTTCGACTCCATTCGCTCGTCGGTCAGATCAGGATAGTACGATGGGACTTGAACACCTTTGAGCAGCCCCTTGTAGACGATCGTATCCGAATCGAGCGAGCAGACGTAGAAGCGTTCGGTACCGTCTACAGCGGCCGACTCGACGTCGTTTTCGAGTGCACGCCGTGCGATGTAGAGTCGCCGATCGAACTCGTCGTCGTCGATGTCGTCTTCGGGCGTGAGGAACACCTGCCAGACGTCGGGCTCGGAGTCGACAGCCGTCTTACCAAGCTCGTCGTTGTTCGTGGGCACGTCTCGCCATTCGAGGACTGAGAGGCCGTAGCGTTCGAACACTGCCTCGGCGATGTCGATCAGTTCGTCGCGAGCGTCGTCGTCCTGCGGGAAGAAGATCGACCCAGCGGCGTACGTCTCTGGAAGATCAACCTCAAGAACGTGCTCGAAGAAGGTGTCTGGAAGCTGGAACATGATTCCCGCTCCGTCGCCAGTGTCTGGTTCCGCTCCGGTCGTCCCGCGGTGTTCGAGATTAACGAGGAGTTCGAGTCCGTCAGCGACGACGTCGTTTCCTCGGCCCCCATCGAGGTCCATTACGACGCCGACCCCGCAGTTCGACCGTTCGTCCGCCGGGTCAGCAAGCCCCCGCGAACGCTCGGTGGATGAATGTGGCTGTGGCATACACCCCATTCAGGAGACCGAACATAAGAGACTACTCCATTATGGCTAGGGGTATTATAAACACATTTAAGGAGGTATAAGGCATATGAATTTGTGTGGTTTTCCATCACAAAATCTCAGTAAATACTCGCCGCCTGCTGTCGATTTTACCCGGTTAGCCGATCAGAACGGAGACACAGCAGCCACCCGGCCGATCGCACTGGAGTATGAACAGAATGGACGAATGTCCACCCACTTATACCAATACACAAAAACCAAACGTCAAAATCGTTTGAGTGTGTGTAACAACCACGCAGTATCGCGTCTGAGACGAAGAGTTCAGATTCGATCGTCAGTAGGATTTCGCGAAGTACGCGATCTCGTCGGCCGGATCGCCACAGATCGCACAGTCGGCGTCGTCAGCTGGGCTGGCGGCTTCACCTGACACCGATCCACCCTGCTCTGCGAGTGGTTGCATCACGATCTCCGCACCGATTTTCTCTTTGATCACTTCTTCGCAGGCTTCGTCGCCACACCACGGCACCTTCACGTAGCCGCCGTGTTTGCCGATCGTCCCGAGGATCTCTTCGGGGCTGTCGGCTTCTCGGATGTTCTCCGTCAGATTCGCTTCGGCCGCTTCGTACAGTTTCTCGTAAATCTCGTCTAGGTGTTCGTCGACCGCTTCGGTGACTCGTGTTCGATCGGCGACGGACTGTTCGTTGTCGGGTCGGTGGACGAGCGTGACCTCCTCGTCGTCGACCTCGTTGGGGCCGATTTCGATTCGGAGCGGGACACCGTTGAGCTCGTGTTCGTTGAACTTGAAGCCGGGATTGCGCTCGTCGCGATCGTCGAGTTCGACGCTGAACCCGGCCGCATCGAGATCGGCGGCGATCGACTCGGCGTATTCGAGAACGGCGTCTTTGGTGTCGGCCTGCCAGATGGGGACGATGACGACCTGCGTGGGCGCGATCGTCGGTGGGAGCACGAGCCCCTGATCGTCCGAGTGAGTCATGATGAGTGCACCGATCGCTCGCCAGGAGAGCCCCCACGAGGTGGTGTGGGCTGTCGACTCGGTTTCGTCCTCGTCGACGAACGTGATGTCGAACGCCTCGGCAAACGATTGGCCGAGGTGGTGGCTGGTGCCGCCCTGGACGGACTTGCCGTCGGGCATCAGCGCCTCGACCGTTGTCGTGGTGTCTGCACCGGGGAACTTGTCGTGTTCGGGCTTTTTCCCGCGAAGCACCGGGATCGCAAGAACGTCCTCGTAGACCCGCTCGTACTGGCTCAGCCGGGTCCAGACCTCCTCCCACGCGCTCTCGTCTGTCGCGTGGGCCGTGTGGCCCTCCTGCCACATGAACTCTTTCGTTCGGAAAAACGGCTTGGTCTCGGTGGCCTCCCACCGAACGACCGAACACCACTGGTTCAGCCGCAGGGGGAGATCACGGTGGCTCCGCGTCCACTGGGACATAAACGGCGCGATGATCGACTCGCTCGTCGGCCGAACCGCGAGTCGCTCTTCGAGTTCGTTGTGGCCGCCGTGGGTGACCCATGCGACTTCGGGATCGAACCCTTCGACGATGTCTTTCTCACGTTCGAGATAGCTCTCGGGAATAAACATCGGGAAGTAGGCGTTCTGGACGCCAGTCTCTTTGAACCAGCCATCGAGGGCATCCTGAATCCCTTCCCACAGGGCGTACCCCCGTGGCTTCGTAACGATGAACCCACCCATCGGCGCGTAGTCCGCCAATCCCGCTTTCTGGACGACTTCGGCGTACCACTCGCCTGGCTTGTGCGATTTCGACTCGGTGATACCGAGTTCCTGACTCTCGTCGCTCATAGAGAGTACGTCAGCCAGCGCAGTCTTAAACTACACGAAGGCCGACACCGCCGATCGATCGACGTCCCGTGTGTTATCGTTCTCAGACGTTGCGACTACGTCCCATCGAACGCCACGTCCCACTCGATCGCGTGATCGACGAACGCGGCTTCGTCGAGTGGTTCACCACCCTCGAACCGAAACTCGCCGACGAGAGTTCTACCGGACAGAACTCCCGGCAACCAGAGCCGATCGTCTTCCCACATCTGATCGTAGGGCACCTCGTCGATCGGGACCCACTCCGGGTGTGCTTCGGGCGACGGCCGTGGCTCGCCGGTGAACGATCGGGTCCGGAAGACGTGACAGCGGGTGTGTGTTTCACCGTCGAGGATGAAGGTGAGTTCGGCTGCCTTCTCGAGGTCTGAGACCGCAAGCCCGACTTCCTCTCGGGTCTCGCGGACGGCACACTCAGGAGGGGTCTCGCCGGCTTCGAGCTTGCCGCCGGGGCCGTTGTACCACCCCTCGCCGAGTCCACGGCGTTTTTCGATCAGCAGCACCTCGCTACCGCGATCGGCGTCGGTCGACTCCGCAACACCGTCGTGTCTGGCGCTGGCATCACGCAGCGGGAAACACAGCGTCGCCTCGATCATACCGACCGGTTCGGCCGATCAGAAATAAATCCCTGCATCATACGGATCGGTGTCGCTGGGTACCGCCGATCGCTACTCGATCGTCACTGGAGGCTACGTAGGTCGTCTGTGAGCCACGTGTCGGCCCAGCACTCGATTTCGTCGAAGACGGAACTGAGTGACTCACCCTTCTCGGTGAGGCTGTAGTAGGTCGCGATCGGCGCGTCCTCCTCGATACGGCGTTCGACGAACCCCATCTCGCCGAGGTCATCGAGCACCCGCGAGAGCGTTCTGGCGTTTGCACCCGTCGATCGCTTGAGTTCGTTGAACCGGTGTTCGCCGTCCAGGAGGGTGTGCAAGACGGCGAGTCGCCATTTCGAGCCGATCTGGTCGAGCGATTCGATCACTGGGCAGGCGTCGGCGTTCAGGTCGCGGGGTTCGGCGCTGGAGTGGGCTGGTGCCATCTACCAGTTCGTTGAGCGGCCACGGATATAGAAGTTCGGTATCGAACCAGCTAACATAATGTTATCTATTGTGCCGTTTTCGAGACAGTATCTGGCCGCTACATTTTACTACGCGCTATCCCTGTATCAGACCAGCTAATGGCGATACTCGAAGTCGATGGGCTCCGCAAGGAGTACGGGGGGTTCGTCGCCGTAGAAGGGAGTTCGTTCGCGATCGAACGCGGGGACGTGTTCGGGGTCGTCGGTCCGAACGGTGCAGGAAAGACGACGACGCTGAAGATGATCGCCGGTCTGATCGAGCCGACCGACGGCACGGCTGTCGTCGCTGGTCACACGCCCGGGGAGCCGGCGATGCAACGACAGCTCGGGTTCTTACCCGAGGAGTCACCGCTGTACGAGGAGATGACCGCTGTCGGCTATCTCTCCTTTTTTGCCGATCTGTACGACGTCCCGCGATCGGTTGCCACCGAGCGGATCGCCGACTCGCTCGATCGCCTCGATCTGGAACACCGAGACCGCCGAATCGGGAATATGTCGAAGGGGATGAAACGCAAGGTCGCGATCGCGCGGGCGCTCGTGAACGATCCGGACGTGCTCATTTTCGACGAGCCAGCGTCGGGACTGGACCCGTTGACGACCAACTACATCATCGAGTTTACCGAGGAACTGGCCCGAGAGGGGAAGACGATCGTCTTCAGCGCGCACAACCTCTTTCACGTCGAGAGTATCTGTGATCGACTCGTCATCATGAACAACGGGCGGATCATCGCCCGCGGAAGCCTAGACGAGATCCGCGAGGAACATGGCGGAACGGAGTACCACGTCTACGCGACGGTCGACGGCGGGGATGGAGTCGAAGAAAACGGCCACTTTCGCCACGTCGTCGGCGCGATGGACGCCGTCGAGTCGATCCGTGAAACCGTTGAGAGCGAGGGGGGTCGTGTGACCGATATCCAGACCAAAACGCCGACGCTCGAGGAGATTTTCCTCGAGATCGCCGGTGACACGCCGGAGGCCGACGCGTGAACGGGGCCGATCCAGAGACGGACGAACACGGGGGTGACGGTCGCGGGACCCGGCTGCGTCGCTGGCTCTGGGAGCGGCTCGCACGGATGGGGCGTATCACTCGCTGGGAGATCACGCGAAGCGCCGGGACGGTCGATCGGAAGACGATCGCGATCGTCGTGGCGATGGGGCTTCTCGTCAGCGTCGTCGGGCTCTCGGTCGTCGACGACGGGGACGCTGGATTGGAAGACGAAATATACGTCGTCGGTGTCGACGAGGAGAGTCCGTACGCGACGGTTGCAGCCGAAAGCGACCAGTTCAGACACGTCCCACTCGATGATGTCGTCGTCGATTCGAACCAGCAGGATGCGAACGTCGATCTCGTCGTCACTGATTCCGGCGAGGGCACTGCAGGAGTCGAGGAGACGCGGGTAACACTGGTTCCCTACGGCGACACTGGTGGGCCAGCAGCAGACACGTTCCGTGACGCGGTCGAAGCGCACAACCAGGCGGTGATGGCCGACGAGCCAGACAGCGATGCGGCCTTTCCGGTCAACGTGACGATCGAATACCACGATCGGGCCGCTGGGGGTGCTATCCCCGGAGAAGCCGATGGCGAAGACGACACGACAGACGATCCAGATGGGGGTGACGATCGTGGCGACACGGCCGACGGGGACGACACCGCAGCCGATCGCAATGGGGATGACGATCGTGATGAGAACGGTGACACGGTCGACGATGGGGACGACACCGCAGCCGATCGCGGTGGGGATGACGATCGCGAGGAGAACGGCGACGCGGCCGACGACGGCGGGATCGCTGCTCCAGTCGTCGGCGGCGACGCACAGGCAGAGACACCGGGGGCGATCTCACCGCCGTTCCCGTTCGAGTCGCTGGTCCTCGCCTTTCTCTTTGTCGTCCCGATGAACTTCGTTATTCAGGCCTACGGGAGTACGATCATGGACGAGCGCATCAAACGCCGTGGTGAGCTGTTGCTCGTCTCGCCGGCCTCTCGCTACGAGATCGTCGCCGGCAAGACGCTTCCGTATCTTGGCGGGCTCGTCGCGATCGCGACCGTCATCGCCCTCGTCGTCGGTGGTGGCCCACTGTCAGTCGCTGCGGCGATCCCGATCGCGCTGTTGTTTCTGTCGGCGACGTTCGTCGGGGCGATGCTGGCTCGCTCGTTCAAAGAGCTCACCTTCGTGACGGTGACGATCAGCGTCTTCCTGACGACGTACACGTTCGTCCCGGCGATCTTCACCGACGTGACGCCGATCGCACTCATCTCGCCGCTGACGATCGTCGTCATGGATCTGCAGGGTGAGCCAGTTCGGCTCGTCGAGTATCTGTTCTCGACCGGGCCATTTTATGCGAGTTCGGCCGTGTTCTTCCTGCTCGGAATCGGGCTCTACCGCGAGGAAGATATGTTCGACCAGAAGCCAGTACCGGCGAAACTTCTCGATGCGATCGCCGGTCGGGTTCACGGCTACCGCAGTGTCTTTGCTCTCCCGATTCTGTTTATCCCGTTCGTCTTCGCCGCACAGCTGCTTACGATTTCACTGCTGTTTGCGATCCCCGAATGGGCCTCGTTGCCGGCCATTATCGTCCTCGCGGCTGCAATCGAGGAGTTCGCAAAGAGCATTCACGTCTACGCCGGTTTCGCCCGATCGCGGTTCGAGGCGACGCTCAAACTGGGTGTCGTGCTGGGGGCGATCGCTGGAGTCGGGTTCTTTGTTGGTGAGAAGGTCACCCACGTCGCACAGTTCGTCGGCCTCCCGGGGCTCACAGAGGGGGCCGCAGCGTTCGGCCCAGCTCTTTCGGGAAGCCCACTCGTCGTCCTCGCGATCTTCCTCGCGCCGCTTGCGCTCCACGTCGTCACGGCGATCATCTCCGCAGTCGGTGCGAGTCGCGGGCTGGTGGCCTACGCCGTTGGCTTCCTCGTCGCGACAGTCGTCCACGCCGCCTACAATCTCGGGGTGATCTTCCTTGTCGCGTGATCACGACGACACGCCAGACAGCACCGACAAGCCGATCCAGCGTGGACCGAACCCGCCGTCGACCCCCGACGACGATCGGAGCCGGCCGCTGCTCAGAGCGAAACTGGCTGTCGGCCGCCGCGAGCTCAGGTCGCTGCGATCGGAGAAGACGATCATCCTCGCGCTGTCGATACAGCTGTTTATTGCGGCGTTTTCGTCGTTTCTGGTCGTCGGCCTCGTCTCGCTGTACGATCCGGGAAGTGTCGATGGGCAGGAAGTCGAGATTGCAGTCACCGGTGAGACGCCGGAACTCCTCGCTGTCATGGACGACCAGGACGGCATCGAGCCGAGAGTGTACGACGATCAGACGGCCGCTGAGCAGGCGTTCGACAGCGGCACTGTGAGTGCCGTCATCGACGCCGAGAGAGACGAGGACGGGCAGATAGCCGTCGCTGTAACCGCACCCGATGAGGGGCTCGAAACGACGCTCGTCGTCGTCCAGATCCGCGAGGCACTGGAAACGCTCGAACACGTCGAACGCCAAGAGAACGCCGATCGACTCGACAACCAGCCGCTCGATCTGCCCGAAGAGGTCGACGCAAGCCCCTACGTGAGCTTCACCTACACCGTACTGCTTCCGCTGTTGCTCTTTCTCCCAGTGTTTATCAGCGGCTCGATCGTCGTCGATTCACTGATCGAGGAACGCCAGCGGGGTACGTTGACGTTGCTTCGAGTCGCCCCGCTTTCGCTTGCGGATATCGTTGATGCGAAACTCCTCGCGATCGCCGCGCTGGCTCCGTTGCAGGCGATCGCGTGGCTTGCCCTGCTCATCGTCAATGGAACGACGATCGCCCAGCCGATCGCCCTGATCGCGCTGGTCAGCGCGCTTTCGGTGCTCGTCGTCGGTGTCGGTGCACTCGTCTCGCTGTACGCGCCCGATCGCCGGCAGGCACAGCTGTTGTATTCGAGCGGGATCGTCGGGACGTTGGTCGTCGCGACGATTCTCCCAGAACACCCCGCGAACACGATCGCCAAGTTCGCGATCGGCTCGGCGACGACGACGACGTGGCTGTTGCTCGGGCTGTACTGTCTGGTCGGGATCGCGGCGTTTCTCGCGGTGAGAACGGTGGTCGGCGTGATCGAACCCGAATCGCTGTGAATCCGAATACTGTTTTCTGACCCCCGTCCGTACGCGTTGGCATGGAGTATACGACACTCGGATCGACGGGAATGGAAGTCAGTCGCCTCTGTCTGGGCTGTATGAGCTTCGGGTCGAGCGACTGGCGTGAGTGGGTGCTCGAAGACGAAGAGAGCAAACGGATCATCGAGCGCGCGATCGATCTCGGGATCAACTTCTTCGATACCGCGAATATGTACTCGCTGGGCGAGTCTGAACGCATTCTGGGTGAGGCCCTGGAAGGCCACCGCGATGAGTCAGTCGTCGCCACCAAGGCCTACTTCCAGATGCGCGAGGACGATCCGAACTCGGGTGGACTCTCCCGAAAGGCGATCGAACAGGAACTGGCCGCAAGCCGAGAGCGACTGGGGATGGAGACGATCGACCTCTATCAGATCCACCGCTGGGACGACGAGACGCCGATCGAGACGACCCTGCGGGCGCTCGACGACGCTGTTCGCCGCGGTCACGTCCGGTACGTCGGTGCTTCCTCGATGTGGGCCCACCAGTTCGCCGAGGCACTCTATACGAGCGATCGGCTGGGACTCGATCGGTTCTGTACGATGCAAAACCACTACAATCTGGTCTATCGGGAGGAAGAACGTGAGATGCTCCCACTCTGTGCCAACGAGAACGTCGGCGTCCTCCCGTGGTCGCCGCTCGCACGCGGATATCTCACGCGCCCCCACGAGCAGATCGATGCGACGACCCGCGGCGAGACCGAAGAACACCTGTACGACCATCCATACCGGGAGGGTGGCGGCCGAGAGATCAACGAGCGCGTCGCCGAACTAGCTGCTGAAAAGGGGCTGACGATGGCCCAGATTTCGCTCGCGTGGCTCCTTCACAAGGAGTGGGTCGACGCACCGATCGTCGGCACCACGAGCGTCGAACACCTAGAGCAGGCCGTCGAAGCGGTCGACGTCTCGCTGTCGGCCTCGGAGATCGCGTATCTTGAGGAGCCGTACGAGCCAGTGGCGGTGTCAGGCCACGAGTAGCGATTCTCGGCTACGGTGAGCGCCGATCGGCGCTGCAAAACGTTCGAACTGCGAGAGACACTATTTGTGATTTCGAAACCAATTCTGGTTTCACAGTAACCTTGTTATGGGAAAGAGTAATTATACCTCGTTACAACCGATCGCATACGAACGGTCGGTACGAGCTGACTGCGGTTACTGACCACCATACGATAATGCCACCAACGAAATTCGATCTGCCCCGGGCAACGGTTGAGGAAGCGAGCGATCGGTCACCAACAGAGCGCCAACGATCGGACCGCGACGAGCGTGAGACCACGACCTGTCCGGAGTGTGATGGCCGGGTTGTCGTCCATGACGACCAGCGCCACTGTGAAGACTGTGGCCTCGTCTTCGGGGAAGACCGGATCGACCGCGGGCCGGAGTGGCGGGCGTTCGACGCCGCCGAGCGTGACGAGAAATCCCGCGTCGGTGCGCCGACGACGAACATGTTACACGACCGTGGCTTATCGACGACGATCGACTGGCGGAACAAAGACGGCTACGGTGGGACGCTCTCGAACCGGAAGCGACGGCAGTTCCAGCGGCTGCGAACGTGGGACGAGCGGTTCCGGACGCGCGATTCGAGCGATCGGAATCTGAAACACGCCCTCGGTGAGATCGAGCGGATGGGATCGGCGCTTGGAGTCCCCGACGCTGCCCAAGAGACCGCGAGTGTCATCTACCGGCGGGCACTCGATGAGGACCTGCTTCCGGGTCGGTCGATCGAGGGGATGGCGACGGCCGCACTCCACGCCGCGGTTCGTCAGGCTGGCGTTCCACGATCGATCGAGGAACTCGCAACGGTCAGCCGGATCGACTATCTGGAGGCAACCCGATCGTATCGCTATCTGGTTCGAGAGCTCGAACTACCGATGGCACCGCCGGATCCACTGGAGTACGTTCCGCGATATGCCTCGACGCTCGACGTCTCGGCGGAGACCGAACGACGTGCACACGAGCTGTTGAAAAACGGGATCGAGGCGGGACTGCACAGCGGGAAACACCCAGTCGGGCTCGCTGCAGCCGCCATCTACGGGGCGAGTCGGCTGACAGGTGAAGAGCTCACTCAGGACGACGTCTCGGCTGCGGCCGACGTGAGCAACGTGACGATTCGAAACCGGTATCAGGAGTTGCTCGAACACGACCTGTCGGTTCCGGACCCGACTGACCCACGGTAGCGATCGGCCGGTCACACGGACGATCAGCTGAACCGGGCTGCGACATCGGCTTCGGTGATAATGCCGACCGTCTCACCGGCTTCGGTGATCATGACGGCTTTGTAGTGTTCGAGCAGGTTGCTGATCTCGTCTAAGGTCGCATCTTTCGATACCGTCGGAAAGCTCTCACCCATGTGTGTCTCGATCGATTCGTCCCGCGCTTCTGAGTCGAGGTGGACGAGGTCGCTCTGGCTGATCGAGCCAACTGGAATGCCGTCCTGAATCACCGCCAGCTGTGAGTAGGCCTCTGCTTCCATCTTTCTGGCGGCCTCTTTGACCGGCTCATCGGGCGAGACACTGACGACGGCTTCGTTCATCAGGTCTGCAGCACGAACGACATCGCTTTCTGCCTTTTCTAAGGCGTTGACGATTCGCCGGAGCGTCGATAGTCGGGGATCAACGTCCCCGCCTTCGATCCGGGCGATCAGCGGCTGGGAGACATCGGCCGTATCTGCGAGTTCGCTCTGGGTCAACCCAAGCTCCGTACGGCGCTGTCGCAGATCCGCAGGCGTCGGAAGTTCCATAGTATACAATAACCACAGGTTATAGAAAGTTGTTTGGGTGAGATACCGGCCAGACACTGATCGCTACTCGTCGTCGGGGACTTCGATGACCTCGACGACCGACAGTGGGACATCGCGTAACGCGCCTCCGACCTCGCTTTTGGCGATTCTGGAGGCGTGTTCTTCGCCGTCGGCGTTGAACACGTCCATTTCGAGTGCGAGTCCGACGAGTGCGGTGTCAGCAGCGATAAACGCAGAGTCGAACGGTTCACCACAGGCCGGACAGCCCGTCGCGCCGACTTCGACCTCGACGTAATCCATATTTTCGCTGTTGAGTCGCTTTCCGGCTTCACTGACCGCAACACCGATTGCGTCGTCGATCGCTTCGACATCACGGACCAACCATGCAGCTTCCATCGCGACGAGATAGTTTCCCATACGTACACCTCGTCCCGAAGGGTTTCCTGCTTTGCGGTTCCGGTCGAGCGAGACGCGAGTGGGACCTCGTGGCGCGCATCTGAAATGCGCACGTGAATCGAATAATGGCCATAACTTATGAGACACCGTTGGATCGATTCGAGTCAGGATAACCGAATCTCGGCTCGGATACAGGTGTAGTTTCCCGAACTACAACCAGAGTTGAATCGCAAGCAGGCGTCGACCTCAGACTGTCTGGACGATCATGATAGAGCGCGACGTTCGCAAAGGCTTATATACAACCCTCGACTGGGCATCGTTGAACGTCGATGAAATCCCGCGTACACCACGCGACCCTGTTCGCACTGTACCAACTGTGCATTGTGCTCGGTATCGTCGCAATGCCACTCGCACTCGCCACTCGTCGGTTCGGTGTCACCATCCCGATCCACCGACTCATCAAAGACGTCGGCGACGCCTACGAGGCCGCACAGATGAACGCCCAATAAGCACTCGTTTTGCCGTCGCACTCCACAGACGACCAGTCGCTACTACTGGCCGATCGAAAGCGGAAACCACGGCGGTGACCGCCGGGGTTTTATATTGTGCCGGCCGTAGGCTTCGGTCAATGCGACATCCGACAGAGTTCTCCCAGACGGTCGATCAGTTGGCTGCCGATCCAAACCCCTACGAGCCCGAAGTCGGCTCGATGCCAGAAAACAACCTCTCGAACGCCGATCTCGACTCCGTCAACAAAACCGGGACGACGACGATCGGTATTTCGACAGCCGACGGCGTCATCATCGCGACGGATATGCGCGCCAGTCTCGGCGGCCGGTTCGTCTCGAACAAGAACGTCCAGAAGGTCGAACAGATCCATCCGCGAGCGGCACTGACGATGGTCGGCAGCGTCGGCGGTGCGCAGTCGTTTATCAGCACGCTCCGGGCCGAAGTCAACCTCTATGAGTCGCGCCGCGGCAAGGATATCAGCATCGAGGCACTCGCCACGCTCGCCGGGAACTTCGCCCGCGGCGGCCCCTTCTTTGCGATCGCGCCGATTCTCGGTGGCGTCGACGACGACGGCCACCACGTCTACAGCGTCGATATGGCCGGCGGCGTCATGAAAGACGACTACACCGTCACCGGCAGCGGGATGCAACTGGCCTACGGTCACTTAGAGCAGGCCTACGAAGACGACCTCTCCAACGAAGAGGCAAAAACGATCGCCGCCCGCGGGATCAAATCCGCCGTCGAACGCGACACCGGCTCCGGTAACGGCGTCTTCCTCTGTGAGATCACCGACGAGGGTGTCGACATTCAGGGTCATCACGACTTCGACGAGGTTCTATAACGCGCGCCAGCGGTTCGCCCTCCGTGATTTTTCGCGTTCCACCCGCCCAGACAGCGCCGAGTGAATCGATCGGCTTCCCTACCGGCCGAAGATGGTAAGCGGTAGCAGTCCTCCTGATGGTCTGGCACACCAGCCACACAACCGAACTCCTATGAACGACGCGGGCAATACGTGGAGTATGACAAAGCGGTACGTCTCGCTCCCCGAGGAGGCAGAAACGGGGATGCGCGAATTTATCGACGAAGTCGACGATCGGCTGTCGGGCCCGGAAGACACCTGTGCGGTCGTCGAAGACGTGCTGATCGATCTCTCGGGAGATCGTGACGCCTACGATCGGTGGCAAGCCGGCGAGCCCATGTCGGCGGCCGAACGCATCCGGCTCCAGAGTTACGATCCGTGTAACACGACACTCGAAAGTGAGTACTACGCCGAAAAAGACGAGGAGAAATTCCGTCGGTCGAAACACCTCCAGTGGCTGTGGCGACAGTTCGACAGCCTTCCGATCGCGGACAACGTGGAGTTTGCACTCCGATTCCGGCGGATGCTCGCCGACCACCTCTTCGAATCCTGTGGCGAGAACTGTCGCTTTTTCAAAGGAATATCCGTCACCTACGGGCACAATATCACGATCGGAGACAACACCATCGTCCACGACGACGTCCACCTCGACGACCGGGGCACGCTCACGATCGGCGATCGGGTCTCGATCTCCGATGGGGTCCACGTCTACAGCCACGACCACGACGTCGTCGATCAGACCGAGGTACGCAACTATCACACGATCATCGAAGACGACGTCCGCCTCACCTACGACTCGATGGTCCGGGCCGGCAACAAAGTCGGCGAGAACGCGATCGTCGGCGCACGCGGCGTCGTCCAACACGACATCCCCGCCCACCATATCGCGGTTGGGATGCCCGCAAAAAGCGTCAAAATCAAACCCGGCTGGGAGTCGGTTGCGGTTCCGATCGACGAAGCCGGAGTCAACCGACAGGAACAGCGCCACCTCGACTACGAGCTGCCAGCAGACCTCGAGGTGTTCGATGAGTTCGGTCGCGATCTAGAGCCACCCCGGTAGCGGGCGTCTTCGTTTCACTCTGGCACACTGTCAGCGATCGCTGAGGCTGGGAATATCCAAGTGCGTTGAGAGCATACCACACACGTATGGAGCTCTGGGGCTGGCTCGTCGGCTACGTGGTGTTGTTCGCCCTGCTTCACGTGCTACTGTACTACGTCTACGCACGACGGGAGGGGAGCGACAACGCCGGGGCACCGTCGTTCGCTGATCCAAATCGCGCGAGGTCGCACACCTCACCCGGCCCCGATCGGTATCCCCGCGCGCCCGATGAGCCCGATACGGAAGAGACGCATCGAGCGACGGAGATCGACGGCGAAACCGTGACCTGTCCACACTGTGGGGCACAGAACGCAGCCGATCAGACGTACACGTACTGCTGGAACTGCATATCGATGCTCCGACAGTGATGGGATCGTGTCACGGCCTACTATTGGCCGATCGTACACGAATTTTTGAATTACAAAAACGTATGAGTTTCTTCTGCCGATATTGTACTCGTCTTTCAGGTAATCAACGGTTACGTTTTTATCCCCTACGGACAGAGTTGCTGACGAACAGGGATGTATACAGCTTCCACCTCACAGTCTCGATCGGTATACCGTGTCGAACACGACCCCGACGACGCGGCGGCGCTCAGTACGACAGTGATTCATGCACTGGCCGACTGTATGGGTATCGATGTCACTGACTGCCGGTTTTCATTGTACGATGCCGTCGACCCCGACGCGCTCGATGCGCTGTTTCGACCGCGCCACGACGGGACGCCACGCACCGGCGGGCTGCTGTCGTTTCCGGTCGATGGCTACTATGTGACGGTCGATAGCAGCGGTGAAATCCTGATCGAGCCGCCGGAAACAGCGTATTACTAATACGACTGGCAGTCTGCGACACCCACTACTCGCGGAGTGCCGTCTCGATCGGGTCGAGGTGGTCGACGCCGACGACTGCAACGACGGTGGTCGACGAGCGGAGTGACTCGAGCCGATCGATCATACAGCGTTCGCGCGTTTCATCGCGGTAGGCGAGAGCACTGCCGTCGGTGTCGATGCTTCCAAGTAGGGCAGTGACGCCTGCGATGTGGGATCGTTCGTGGGCAGCCTGTTCGGCTGGCGAGTCGGTCGGCGAACAATCGTACTCAATCGGCTCCTCACAGGTGACTGTCAGCGAGGTCGCGTGAGTCACCGTTGCGGCGAGTCGGCAGGTGACGGCCGATCGGGTTGCGCCACCGACGCTTGCAACGACGCGTCGGGCTGTCGATGCGGGGACGCGATCGGCGATCAGACGCGTCACAAGTCGGCGCAGGAACGACCAGTTCGGTGCGTCGATGCCGACGAGATCGGCATCGGGAGCGGCGTGGATGGCTGCACTCATCTCCCCCCCAAACCGAGGGTGAGTGTCTGCGGCTGTTTCACGAGCGTACGCCCGGTACAGCGGGAGGGCTGCTGGCGGTAGTTCGAGTGCGAGCGTCTCTGGATCGATGGCTTCGAGCAGGCGTTCGACGCGGGCGATGCTTGCGGGGTGGTCGTGGACGACGCCGACGAGGTGAAGATCGTTCGGTCCGGGAACCCGGCGATACCACTGCGGGGTTATTCGTGGGTCGGCGATCGAGTCAGGGATGGACTGGAGGTCGTCCATTGGTGGTAATACGCGACTAGCTCCATAATCCTTCTGTTGTGCGCGAGTAGCTACTGATTACTCTCTCGATCGGCGCTGCAGTACGATCGGCCGTATGATACGGACACTGTATAAGTCGTTCTTGGTGGGTGGTAACGGTTGTCGGCGTTTATATACGACACGCCCCTCTGGCTGTCAACCCGGTTGCGATCGGCAGGCTAGGTTCGACTCACACGTCGACGCGTGGGACGGTACTAGTTTCGATGGGTGTTACCGACACCGCGATCGGTGATCGAATCCGACCGGCGATACGTAATGACACGAGAGCGCCTGACGAAAGCGGATGAAGGAAAACGCGTCTGCAACGTCGATGGGACCGAAGTCGGCCGTCTCGTGGCAGTCTCAGACGGTCGTGGCTACGTCGATCCCAATCCATCGACCATCAACACGATCAAAACCAAACTCGGTTGGGGAGATCCAACCGCACACGCCCATCCGCTTGACGAAGGGAGTATCGAGAAGATCACGGCGGAGGAAGTACACCTCCGTGGAACGCTTTAACACGCCTACCGCCGCTGGCCCTGTTGGGTAGCATGGGCCCTCATACGGATAGCGCTCCGTATCATACTGATTAGCGTCATCAATTACCGCCGATCGGCGAACCCGTCCCGGCCGATCGGCGGTAACTACGGACACTAATCAGTATCAGCCGTCTTCTGGGAGTGTCAACGGTCTTGCCTGCTCGCGAAACGATCGGTACACCGCTGTTGCCCACTCGAGTGCAGCCACAGAGTCGTTTTGAATGATGGCCTCGATCTCCGTCTCATCGAGGACGAACAGGACGACGCGTGTGTCTTCTGGTGATTCGACGATCGAGAGTTCATACGGCAACGAATCGATGACGTAGAATTCGACGTCGCCGTCGATGGCGATGTCTCGGAGCAGCTGCGGATACGTCGATCGAACGAACGCCGCGAGCTCCTCGGTAAACAGCAACTCGGCGTCGAGATCACCCTCGACGGTCCACTCATACAGCTGCTTTCGAAGCCCCGGGAGCCGTTCTGCGGTCGAGCTACTCCGAATTCGATCGGCCCGTGAGAGCGTTCTGGCGAACTCCTGAAGTGGCTCGTGGGGGGCGTGAGACGGTGGTTTCGAGACGTCTGCGCCCTCGAGCAGTGCCGTCGATAGCGGTGCACCCGACGGAATCTCGCTGAGGACGGCACTCGACTCGTCGATCGTTTCGAAGATGGCAGTGCTTCGACGGTGTTCAGTGAGCGCCAGCCGGCCAGTGACTGTCAGATTGTAGACGCCGCTGTCGCGATAGACCAACTCTAGCCACTCGAGTTCACGGACTGCCCGATCGATCGTCGACCGAGAACACTCGAGCTGGTCGACGAGTTCCCGCTTGGCAGCGGGAGTCTCTGCCAGCGCCGAGAGGACATCGCTTCGACGTGTCACGGTTTCTAACACGTCGAGCGTGGGTCTCGAAGGTGACATAGAGACGTAACACTATATACCTGTCCTGAGTGAATAAACCTTCGCCGCTGGGGGAGTAGGCGGATTCGCGGCTGTACTAGACGCCAGTGCTGTAGCGCAGTATCCCAGCAAAGCCGCCAAACGCGTTGTAGAGCTGTTCGCCTTTCTCGAAATCGGTCGAGATGAACTTCGTCTCGGTGCCGCGCTGTTCGGCAATCTCGATCAGATGATCGATCGCGTCCTCGCGGTCGGCCTCGCTTGCTTCGACAGCGGCACCACACTCGGTACAGTCGTGGTCGGGAGTTGATTTACGTTGATCGAACACCTCGCGATCGGTGTTGCCACACTCGGAGCAGTCGTAGGTGACGACGTCTTTCCGGAGATCTTCGCTGATCAGCAGCCGATCGACTGCCCCCATCATGAGGTTTTCACGCGTCTGTGCGAAGCCGTAGGTCGCGAGGTTGCCAGCGTTGAGTTCCTCGAAGAACTCTTCCATCTGCTGTTTGTCTTTGATGACCTCGGCGTCAGCGAGTGCGTCTTCGGCGTTGTCGACTAAGTCTTTCAGGCCGGATTCGTCGGTGTAGGCAACGTCGAACTTGCCGAGGACGTTATCCTGAATTTCGTGGTGGAGATAATCGCCATCGAGAAACTCGTCTTTAGTCGGCGAGGGTCCGCCAACGAGGATGCCATCGAGTTCGTGACGTTTCGGGACGAACAGATCGTTTGCCATTCCGGCGACTTCCTGGTAGAAGTTGTCGATCGCTTCGAGCCGGAGCCGGGCGAATCGCTGGGCGGACTGGCCACCTTTGCGCTGTTTTCCGGGGACGAGCGAGGAGGCGGATTTGACGGGTTCGATTCGCTTTCCCTTCAGCCAGCCGACGTTTGCCTCGCGTCGATCGAGGACGATCAGGCCATAGAGACCCTTGTCGGCGAGCATTTCCTCTAGGGGCTCGGTGAGAAAGTCCGAATCACAGTGATACCGGAAGGATTCGACGGGCTGGGGCGGACTTTCTAACACTCTGGTGACCATCTCGGTACGGCCACCGCTGGTGTCGACGGCACCCGAAAACAGGACCAGTCCGTTCGTTGGCGGATACGTATCGTAGTAGCGAAGCCGGTCTTTGATACTCGTCAGCGCGTCCTGGACGGCCGTTCGGGTCTGTTTTGACTTGATGTTGGCCGCTTCGCTGTGTTCCTGTGTGACGTGTGTGACCACGTCGCTTATCTGTCGGTCCTCGGGTACGTAGATCGTTACGAGCTGTGTCCCGGAGCCATCGAAATTTTTGAGATCTTCGATCACCTTCCGGAACTCGTACTTTTTCCGGTCGGATTGCTCCTGCTCGCCCTGCTGACTCATTGTCTCTAGACAACAGTGGCGCGTGTAAGTATCCTTTGACGTGGTATCGATTGTGAGACACAGTCCCGTCACTGAGTGGTGTCCCAAGCCTGAACTGGTAGGGAAACTCATAGCTGGCTGTTCGATTTCACCTATCAGTCGACGGTTGGAAGGGTACCGAGGTTGATTCCACGCCGATCCGACGTTCGCACATGGGCGATCAACTGTCAGAATGAAAATTCATGATGTTACGATTTAAGGTGCTGCCGTTCTACTGTCTGGACAGTACTCGACTATGTCCCAGGATACGGTATATGCGATCGCGAGCGGGAAAGGCGGTGTCGGCAAGACCACGACGACGGTCAACCTCGGGACGGCGCTTGCCCAGGCTGGCAAGCGCGTCGCGATCGTCGACACCGATCTGGGGATGGCGAATCTCGCTGGATTCGTCAGCCTGAGCCCCGATTCGACGACGCTCCACGACGTGCTGGCTGGTGATGCCTCGGTTCAAGAGGCGACCTACCGAGTTGCAGATAATATTGTTGCGCTGCCGAGCAATACCGAACTAAGCAAGTACGCCGAAACCTCACCCGAGGGTCTCAGCGAGGTCGTTTCGGAGCTCCGATCGACGTTCGATTTTGTCTTCCTCGACGTTGGGGCTGGTGTCAGCCACGAGACCGTCCTGCCACTCGGCCTGGCAGACGCCGTCATCGTCGTCTCGACGCCGGAGCCGGCAGCCGTCCACGACTCGAAAAAGACGATCGATCTGACCCAACAGACCGGTGGAAAAGTCGCCGGGCTCGTGCTTACTCGGACACGCCCCGAGACCGACGTCTCCTACGAAGAGATCGCCGCCCGGCTGGACCTGCCGCTGCTGGGGACGATCCCGGAGGACCCGGCTGCCCGCGAGAGCGTCTACGCCGGCACGCCGCTGGTCGTCAAGAACCCCCGGGGTCCGGCTGCAGTCGCCTACCGGCAACTCGTCAGCGATCTCGCCGAGACCATCACCGGTCCGTCGAAAACCCAACAGAAGAGCACAGAGAGTACCGAAGCCGAAGCATCAGACAGCCCACCCGAAACGACCCGACTCTCCGACGACGGACAAGAAGCCGCACACGACGACGTTTCGAGTGCGATCACGGAAGCTGAAACTGATCGGTGAGCGATCCATTGGCACCTACCACTGGTAGGAAGTCACTGGAACAGGCACACGTGATCTCCTCCACACGGCTACCGCCGTGGGCGTTCTCCTCGACTCTCTGTACGTCACACCAGTCTCCCCGATCGTCGCGATCGATCGAAAGCAGTGACTACCGCAGATTCGAGAGACTCTCGACACCGAACTAGTGCCCGATCGCCGCTGTTTCTCTCATCGCCGCTTCTAACGGTTCTGAGAGGCACTGCGGCGAAGATAGCCGATCGGGAAACTGTCCTTCGACGAGCGCGTTCCGATCGAAAACGGGTACGAACTAATTACTAATCACGACAGCAGCGAACACTGTTTCCATGGAGAGACGAAAACTCCTGATCGGCGGTGGTGCTGCATTTGCAACTGCACTGGCTGGCTGTACCGGATCGGATAGCGACGACACTGAAGAGGAAGAGCCAGAAGAGACCGAGGATACTGAGGAGGACGAGCCAGAAGAGGAAGCCGACTTCGACGACGTGCCCGGCTACGAGGTCGACGACCTCGAGGTCGACAGCGACTCGGTGACCATCGACGACGTCACGTACGACGACGCGGTCGTCTCGATCACTGCATCGACCTCGGAGAGTGACCCCGAATCGCTGTACGACGAACTCGAAACACTCGGTGGCGATCTCGCCGTCCCAACTGGCGACATTGACGACCTCAAAGGGTCGGTCGACGTGATGGAGTTTACCGTCTACGACGAAGACGACGACGAACTCGCCGCCTTCGAGGTCGAACCGATCTGGATCTACCAGTACATGAACGACGACCTGACCGAAGGCGAGTTCCTCGACGCTGTCCTCGAAACGGCTGACTAGCGACTCGCGCTCGCGGCCCGATCGATAGAATCGATCTCGACCAGCCTACTCCCCTCCCAACCGTCGACTGGTGGGTGATACCGAACAGCGACCCATGAGTTCACCCACCAGTTCAGGGTTGGAAAGCCACTACATCGATCGAGGTGCCTCGACCCCGAGAATCGAGAGCGCGTTCGCGACGGTGTGTGTTGAAGCGGCGACGAGTGCGAGCCGTGCGGCTCGAACGTCTGGCTCAACGTCGTCTGCAAGGACTGGACACTCCCGGTAGAAGCCGTTGAACCGATCGGCAAACTCGCGGGTATAGGTCGCGATCTGGTGGGGTTCCAGATCGTCGGCAGCCTCCTCGACGACGGCCGGGAAACGCGCGATCGTTTCGAGCAGGTCGCGTTCGGCGTCGGTATCGAGCAGGTCGGCATCGGCGGCGACATCCAGGTCGATGCCCGACTGGTCGGCGAGATCGCCTTCCGGGTCGAGGCCAGCTTCTTCCAAAATGCCACAGCAGCGGGCGTGGACGTACTGGACGTAGGGTGCCGACTGGGCCTCGAAGTCAAGCGCTTGCTCCCACTCGAAGGTGATCGCTTTCGTCGGCTGCTTCGAGACGATATCGTATCTGACCGCGCCGATTCCGACCTGATGAGCGATGCGTTCGATATCCTCGTCGTCGAGATCGTCGTCGCGGATGCGATCGTCGAGTCGATCCTCGACCTCCTCGCGGGCACGGTCGATCGCCTCATCGAGTAGATCGTCGAGGTCGACACCGGTGCCACGGCGGGTGCTCATCTTCCCCTCTGGGAGGTTGACATAGGAGTACAACACCTGACTCAGCCCCTCCGTATCGGTGCCGAGCAAGTCGAGCGTCGTCCGTAGCTGTCTGGCCTGCAGTTTGTGGTCTTCGCCAAGCACCGTCACCGCACGATCGTAGTTGTCGAACTTCCACTCGTGGTGGGCCAGATCGCGGGTCGGGTACAGCGAGGTCCCGTCGGCGCGCAAGAAGACGAGATTCTTCTCGATGCCGTGGTCGTCGAGTTCGAGCTGCCAAGCATCCTCCTCGTAGACGGCCTCCTCAAGTGTCTTGAGCCGATCGACCAACTCGTCGGTCGAGCCATCGCGCATGAACTGGGTCTCTTTGACGAACAGGTCGAACTCGGCGGGAAGCCGTTCGAGACAGCCTTTCATCCCCGAGAGCACCTGGTCGACGACCTCGCTGACGCGTTCGTAGGTCTCCTCGTCGCCGTTTTCGAGCCCCTGCATGATCGACTCGATCTCGGCTTCGGCCGCGTCGACCTCGCTCTCAGAGCCGTGTTCGAGAACCCGGTTTCCTTTGCGGTAGTAGCGCACCAGATCGTACTCGATCCGATCGCGTTCGGGCTCGCTCTCTAGATCAGCGTCGTCGAAGCGCTCGTAGGCCCACGTGAACGTCGCGATCTGGCGGCCGGCGTCGTTGACGTAGTAGTGGCGATCGACATCGTAGCCGGCGTACGCGAGGAGGTTCGCGACCGCATCACCGATTATCGGATTTCGCGCGCGGCCAACGTGGACCGGTCCGGTCGGGTTCGCGCTGGTGTGTTCGACGACGACGGACTCATCGCGATCGGGTAGTGAGCCGTACGTTGGCTCCGTCGCCGTTTCGAGCGTCTCTGCGAAGTAGGCCGCACTCGGCAAAAAGTTCAGATAGGGGCCCTGTGTCTGGACCGTCGACACGTACGGCAGGTCGTCGAGATCGATCGACTCGGCAAGCTGTTGGGCGACCTGTGGCGGTGGGGCACCGGCTTCGCTGGCGAGTCTGAACGCGACACTCGATGCAAGGACGCTTTCGACATCCTCGGGCGGTTCTTCGATCCCGAGATCGTCCGTCGGGAAGCCACGATCGGCAAGCGCCGCTTCGAGAGCAGCCTCGACGTCGGCGCGCAGCGTAGTGAACATACCCGCTCGTATTCTGGGGGCGACTAAAGGAATGTCGAGTTTCGTTGGTGATGGACGCCGACCCAGTAGTCATACTGTCGGACACAAGTACGTAAATCGAAGGACGGCTGGCTCGCGGTCAACAGGTCGCTGACGGCTGATCTGGCATCAATCGTGTTGCATTGCTTGTGTCTGACAGTATCAGCGAAGGCGAACAGCGGTGCCGTAGGCGATCACTTCCGAGCCCCCTTCAGTCACTTTCGACGTTTCGAGACGGACGTTGACGACGGCGTCAGCGCCCATCTCCTCGGCATCGGCTTCCATCCGGGCGATCGCTTCGTTTCGAGCTTTGGTCAGAAGCTCGGAGTAGGCCTTGAGTTCGCCACCCGTGAGATTCCGAATGCTCTGGGTGATGTCCCGGCCAACGTTTCGGGCCTCGACGGTGTTTCCACGAGCAATGCCGATCGCTTCGACGATCTCCCGATCGGGGATCGTCTCTGTTGTAACACTGTGCATACTATTGAGGAGCGGGGCAGACGATGATAAACGCCGGTGGGCGTCTTCCGACCGAGAAACAGCCGGATAGAACGTTCACAGCGTTTTCAGGCCAGTTCCGGTCAGTGGAACGACGACCTCGTCACTCGGGCTGAGAATGCCGATTTCTTGATACTCTCGGAGCGCTGCGGGCGCGACCGCACATGTCGGTTCGACATAAAAGCCACCCCGGTGGAGCCGATCGAGTGCGGTTTCGATCCGGGCTGAGCCGACAGCGATCGCATCACCACTCGTCGCGGCGATCGCTTCGAGAATCTCCGACTTGCGGGCGGGCGCAGAGATCTGGATGCCGTCTGCGAGCGTGGTTCCGTTGTCTTCCTCGTCGGTTGGATCGCCGCCGATCGCGTCGACGATCGGGGCGTAGCCGGCCGCCTGTGCCCCAAGAAGTGTGGGCATCCCGTCGACGATGCCGGCCTCGTTCAGCAGTGAAAAGCCCCTGTACGCGCCGAGAAAGAGCGTCCCGTGGCCGATCGGGAGGACGATCGCGTCGGGGACGCTCCACTCACACTGGGCGGCAACCTCGAACGCGAAGGTCATCGTCCCGGCATAGAAGGCTGGATTCCACGCGTGGCTTGCATACCAGCCATCACCACGCTGGTGGGGAGTGCCGTCGTCGCCTTCGACGGCCGACAGACAGGCAGCAGTGACGTCCTCGCGGGTGCCGTCGACGCGAACCGGGCGAGCGTCAGCCCGCTGGATCATCATCAGCTTCGACTGTTTGACAGCTGCTGGCACGTAGATGTCTGCGTCGATTCCCGCGCGGGCCGCGTAGGTCGCGATCGACGCACCGGCGTTGCCCGAGGAGTCCTCGATAACTTTCTCGACCCCGAGTTCGACGGCACGCGAGAGCGTCGTCGTCGCTCCACGGTCTTTGAACGAGCCGGTCGGAAAGACGTACTCGAGTTTGAACTGGGCGTCCCATTCGGGGGCCTCGACCATTGGTGTGAACCCTTCGAAGAAGGTCACGTGTTGCT